>Ga0302277_1000538_pt1 | contig 28856 bp, 25 predicted proteins | sample III_Bog_N3_1_FD_198759 | JGI IMG/M metagenome (GOLD analysis project Ga0302277, IMG submission 198759) | Peat permafrost microbial communities from Stordalen Mire near Abisko, Sweden - III_Bog_N3_1 | ecosystem: Environmental > Terrestrial > Soil > Wetlands > Peat | place: Sweden: Abisko... | reverse complement strand
TCAGCTTAGCAATACTAATGATCGTTCGGCTTAATTAGTTCATTTTGGATACACCTTAAGCAGTGTATCCAGCAATAAACTCAGACTCAAAAAGTTGGGTATTTTTTACTACTATCTACAGATGTCAGCGAATTCCGATGGGTTTAGCTTCTTACGAAGTTGGCCGCGGTTGTTCTTTAATAAACTGATAACGACAAAATATGTATTGAGAGGCGCAAGCCATTCAATATGTGGGTCTCCAGAGACCCGAAATCATAAGACAAGCATGGAAACATGATACTCTTACCGGTTTCGTCCTCTGGTGATCATAGCGCAGTGGCACCACCCGTTCCCATCCCGAACACGGAAGTGAAACGCTGCAGCCCCGATGGTAGTGCATCTATAGGTTGTGCGAGAGTAGGACGTCGCCAGGTTTAACGACCCCGAGTGGAGAAATCCGCTCGGGGTCGTCCTTTTTTGGGCATGAAGGTAAAAAGTGGAAAAGTAGGAAGGTATGAAAGTTAAAAGTAGGTGATGGGGAAATTCCATTCGGTGACCTTCCCACCTTTTACCTTCCTACTTTTCCACCATATCGAATCGAGAGATTAGAAAGCATTGCCACATGACAAAATGAGGTCCTCGTGATAGCTTCGCTGCACTATGGCATCTAATCCAGTTCTTGAACGCGCAGATTTTGAAGTTGTCCCAGGCACCTCCGGTGTCATGACCATGCGGGGGACCGTCAATAAATCTGCCATCCTTCTTCTCATCACGATCGTGGCAGCAGCTTACACTTGGAGTGCCGTTCGTGGTGGCTATGCAAGTGCCGGTATGGGCTATGCCATGATTGGCGCTATCGCTGGATTTGTGTTGGCCCTCGTCACCTGCTTCAAGCAGTCATGGGCTCCGGTCACCGCCCCGATCTACGCGATCTGCGAGGGGCTCTTCATCGGTGGCATCTCTGCAATGTATGAGGCCAAAACGCAGGGCATCACACTCCAGGCCGTCATGCTCACCTTCGGTACCTTTGCCGGGATGCTTTTCCTCTTTCAGGGAAATATTCTCCGGGCCACTCCGATGTTCATGAAGGTTGTGATCGGGGCCACTGTGGGAATCATGCTCACCTATCTACTTGGCTTCATCCTCTCCTTCTTCCACATCAATCTTTCGATTTTTGGAGGGGGGCAGATCGGCATTCTCTTCAGTCTGGCCGTGGTTGTGATCGCCGCGCTCAATCTCATCATTGATTTTGAGTTCATCAAACAATCGGCTGATTCCGGTAATGCTCCAAAGTACATGGAGTGGTATGCCGCCTTTGGCCTGCTCGTGACCGTTGTTTGGCTTTATATTTCCTTGTTGCAGTTGCTCTCAAAGCTCAACGGCAACAATCGTTAATCTTTAAGAGAGTTTGGGAGTTTGGCTGATTGAACTCGGGTGTGCCCACGCCGCTCACCCCTAACGGGGCTGCCTTCGGCATTGCAATCTGTTCCCGCCAGTCGGGAGGTTTGCGGCGTTGGCCTGCGCTTGCCGTAGGATATCTTGCACTTGTAGGTCCTTGGGCTGATTCTCGCAATAAATGAGCAATCGAATAGTCCTCTTGAAGGTTGCGCTAGGCATCTTTCTCTTGCTTCAGGGAGGGATGACAGTCATGAGGGCGCAATCGACGAACTGGGATGCGATGCTGGAGAATTCGCAATGGTATGTGCCGAGTGAGAATCTTCTGGCCTACATAACGCCCGGAACGAATCTCTCATCGGCGCTCCCATTTGCCGATCAGACAACCTGGGATATCACCAACAGTATGAACGGTGTTTTTGAAGGGCTTACGGCATTGACGGGAACCATCGGGACAAATGTCATCACACAATCCTCCAATACGATTCTGGATGGAGTCATCACGGACAACGGTGAGGTTCGCATTCGGTTCTCCGCAACCAATGGTGCGGTGACCACGGGAATTGGTCAGGAAATAACGATCAGTGGCACCAACACGATCGAGATGCAGATGATCACTGGCGATGGCGGAGCCTCTGGCACCTATATCACCCACTGGGCCTATATGCTTCCCTATAGCAATGGAGTGATTCCTCCCACCACGCTGCCAACAAATCCTGTGCTCTTGTCCACAAACTGGAGCTGGATGCAGGGAACGACCTGGAATCTTCAAAATCAGGATCTCTTCGGAACCAACACGAGTGGAATCTTCTCAATCAGCAACTATCTCAACGGCTACTTCTGGGGCAGCGGCACAGGGCCCGCGGGAGGTTCCGTAGGGGCATTCACCTTGATCGGTTCCGCCACTCCTGAGGGGAATGTTCTCTTTAATGTCCTGGATAGTTCCAATGATGTGCTGACCAGCCTGACGGGGATGATTAGTGGCGAGGGAACCAATGGAATCATGGGATTGCGCACCTACACTTTTGACACCAATGGCGCTTATGCAGGATCGGCCTCGGTCCTTGCTGTGCCCGAGCCAGGAATCTGCTCTCTGCTACGACTTGGAGCGCTGGCCTTTCTGATGATTTGTTTTAAGAAGGTTGGCAGGAGAGTTCATAGAATTTTCCCCTCCGCTTGACTTGTCGGCAGTTCAAGCTACTTGAGAGATCACCCCTCATTCCTCCAGAACATGAAAACAGCCCGCTCTTTTCTCTCCACCCTCCTCGTGGCACTTGCCGCCGTGCTGCCCGTAAAGGCTCAGGATCAGCCTTCAGCCACCAATATTGCCTTGGCTGGTCAGCTTGTGGATCTCATGCATCTCGATAAGGCGATGAATGTCGGGCTCAACAACATGAAGCAGATGCAGTCGAAGATGCTGGATTCTAGCACGACAAATTCCTCAACCGACATCAAGGAAAGGGTCCAAAAATCAATGGAGGTCGGTATGAGTGCGGCCACAGCCTTCATGACTCCGGAGAAACTGCATGCAATGTATGTTTCCGTCTATGCCAGCACCTTTACGGCGGAGGAATTGCAGGGGGCGATTACTTTCTACCAATCGCCTGTTGGACAGACGTGGATTGAAAAACAGCCCCAGCTTTCAGCTGCCATCATGGAAAAAACGATGGAGATGATGCCCAAGATGTCGCAGATGATGGACTCCATCAACAAGTCGATGGGAGCGCTTGATGCCCTACGGAAGAATACAAATTTAATTCCTGCTAATCTGCTTCCCCCGGCGACGCCAGCCTCTACGCCAGCAAATTGACCGTTGAGATCTCTTTCTCTCAGAGAGCCTCTTGGCCGACTGAGCGGGGTCTGGCATAAACAGTCAGATATCCTCATCTGCCCCAGTCGCCTATCTCGGATCCGAGGGGACTTTTCCCATCTGGTAAGATCGGCCTATCATAGGTGAACAGGTGTGCTATTTTGTGTCCTCAACAATGGACGCAAAAAACTGATGAAAAATAACCCCCTCCTGACGGTCTGTATGCTTCTCGCTGTCGCAGTGACGAGTTCGACCGCCGCCGCGACACTGGCCATCATTAATTTAACGGTCGTCACTTCGCTTGCCGATTCTGGCGCAGGATCGCTGCGTTCGGCGATCCTTGCCGCCAATGCGGTGAGTTACAACATCAGCTTCACGAAGAACGGGTTGATGACTCTTACCCCCGAACCGGAGAGTAACACCATCATCAGCTTCGCGACGAACGGGGTCATCTCTCTTGCCAGTCCTCTCCCATATGTCACGAAAACTGTCACCATTGATGGGACAACGGCTCCCGGATACGTTTCCAATCCGATTGTCTGCGTCAACTTTCAGGGGAATTCCGGATTTATCGTTGCACCCGGTGCCTCTGGCTCCGCAATCTCGGGACTCTCTCTCATTAATGCCTCCGGTGCCGCTCTTACTCTTCAAGCCTCGGATGTTCAAGTCTCGGGAAACTTCATCGGTCTTGCCATGGATGGATCAATCGCTGCCAATTCCGGCGACGGAATTCTCGCGACTAAAACCTCCAGCAACAATCTGATAGGAGGAGATTCTCCCATCACCTCAATCTCTTATACAAATGCGATGAATTCCAACCGATTCCCGCTTACGGTCAGCTTCTGGCAGGGACTTCGCAATGACGGTACCAATGCTGGCCAGTATCTGATCTGCGGATCCTCCGAGACCAATGGCCTCCTTTATATCGGACCTATCGCCGGAGGTGGATCGAGCTACTTCGTGAACGGTTACACGGGTACCAATACTTGGAGTGGTACAAGTGTCTATGGACCGGACAATCTCACTAACGGCAACATCCGCCTCGTGGGAAGCTGCAATCCGCTCGGTGAGACGAACTTCAATTCCGGTTTTGTCTGGGAAGGAACTACTAATAATCTTGGCACCAATATCACTCAGGCAAGCGGCGGTACCTTCCGTCTGATCTCTTATCCCGGAGCCTTCGCCCAGTATACCCACAGCACGATGGGGGATCTCGCCGTCGGCAATTTCATAAGCGGGACAACCAATATTGCACGCACAAATACTCCCGAGGGTGCCTACATCTGCGATCTGACAAAGTCCTCACTCACGAACGCCAAGGCTTTTCTGCTGATTCCGAAACTACCGCTCAAGGCCAAAAGCATCACAGCCTACGGCATCTGGGACAACGGAGTAGTACTTAACACGAATGGCCTGATCGTCTCCCACCCCTTCACGATCTGTGGCGGTTATAGCCCGGTCGCCACGCACAACACCAATGAGAACTTGCCGCTTACCCAGGGGCAGGCTTATCTCGTTGACTATGATTCTATCAGCGGGATCTTCACTCACTGGAAATCTTTCAGTTATCCCCAGGGTAAGAACTTCATCACCCACTTCGAGGGAATTTCCAGTGTTGAGGCTGGGGTCTATACGCTCGTAGCCGACTCCGTTCAGGCTGGAAACGGCAATGCGATCCAAGGGTCATGGGTCTCTGTGAACCGCAATACCGATGGCACCTTTGCTCTCGGTTCCTGGGCCGATCTGAACTATCCAAGCCTTTCAAATACTCTGAGCGCAAATTCCGTCTATGGCAATCAGGCTGTCGGCATCGTGGTGGGCATCAGTAATGATAGCTATCAGGCCACCGTCAATTCGGGCTTCCAAAGGGCCAATGTCATCAGCGGCAACGGCGGTAACGGAATCAATCTCCAGAACTCTGTTGGAAACGTCATCTCTCAGAACTACATCGGTACTGATATTAACGGGAGCACGAATTCCTTCTATGGCAATGCGCGCAATGGTATCCAGCTTTCCTCCGGTTCCTCCCATAACCTGATCGGCGGACAGTTCATTGACAGCAACAACCCGACTGGCTCAGCGGGAGCAACGGCCCCTGTGTTCCAGCGTCCCTCCCTGGGCAACCTGATCTCCGGCAACCATCTCAACGGTGTTCTGGTCAGTTCCGGTTCCGACGCAAACATCCTGAGCGGCAACTTCATTGGCACCGATGGATCGGGAACCAATGCCCTGGGCAACTGGTTCGACGGTGTAGATATTGAGAATGCCAATGGAAACGGTATACTCGGCTGCGCCTATTATCAGAATCCCTTCGCCTACTACAACGTGATCAGCGGCAACTACGGCCATGGAGTGCGGATCAACAATGCCACCAACACCTTCTTCCAGGGGAATTACGATGGCATTGATGCACTCGACACCACCAATCTACCCAACGGCGGTGACGGGATCTGGGTCTCCGGATCCTCCAAGTACACTCTGATCGGAGGGGTGATTCCCCTTGGGAGCGTGATCTCTGGTAACCGTGGTAACGGGACCGAAATCAGCGACACGGCTAGCTACGCGACGAACTTTAACACCTTCGGAGGCGTACCCTCTTTCAAAACCTATCCTGTTCCCAACGGCGGCGATGGCATTCTGATCACCTCGACAGGCGGTAACAACACCGTCCGCACCTGCGTGATGTCGGGAAACCTAGGCAACGGAGTAGAGATTGGCGGCAATGCAACCGGAGTGCTGATTGAGGACACGACCGCCGGCACATCGACCGGCATTTCCAATGCAATTCCAAATCAATGCAACGGTATCGTCATCAGCGGTAGCGCCCATCGCAACACGATCGGAGGCTTCAATCCCTCCATCGAGACCTCTGTTCATGCTTCCGGTAATGTTGGCTATGGCATTGCCGTGCTGGATGGAGCGTACAGCAACTCGATTGTGAATTCACGTGTGGGCGTTGGGCTTGCCGTCACCGAGGGGGGGCCACTTCCTGCAATACCAAACCAGATGGGTGGTGTTTATCTGGATCAGGGAACTTATGGCACAACGGTTGGCGGGACAAAACCGATTCAGGCGAATTTCATCAACAACAATGGAGGCGACGGATTGACCATCATCTCTTCCAGACAAAATAAGATTGTTGGAAACACCATCAACACGAACGCGATTGGAGTGTATGCCACCGGAGACTGCACCGGGACAGTTCTCAGTAACAACATCGTCACGAATAATACTTCCACGAACTACGACACCAGCACGGCTACCAATCTGATTGTAAGGTAAGCGACGGCGCAGTGAGGTGAATTATCCTGCTGCACTGTTCTCTCATTGGGAACTGGAAAAACCCCGAAACAGACTTCCAGTCTGCGGTAGCTTTCAGAACCTCTTGCCCGAGTGAGTTGGGCCTAGCATAAATAGTCAGATGTCTTCATCTGCCACAGTTGCCTATCTCGGACCCGAGGGGACTTTTTCCCATCTGGTGGCCTTGCGTCGTTTTCCAAAAAATCCCGGACTTTCCTGCGCGACCATCACCGAGGTGGTGCATGCGGTGCGTTCAGGTGATGCAGTCTATGGAATCGTCCCCATTGAAAATTCCTCTGGCGGCACGATCACCGAGACGGTGGATCTGATTATCGAACAGGCGGGACATCTTTTAATTCGCGAGGAGCTGCCTCTGGATGTGCGACTCGCCTTGCTGGGTAAGAAAGGGGTGGATTTCAAAAAGCTCAAGGCTGTCTATTCCCACGTGATGCCGCTGCGCCATCACCGTGAATGGATCTCACAGAACCTACCCCTGGCCCGCATGGAGGAGTGTTCCAGCACGGCCGAGGCGGCCCGAAAAGCCGCACAATCAGTTTCTGCGGTTGCGCTGGCCGCCCCTGGTGCGGCGGAACTCTACGGGCTTTCAATTCTCAAATTCCCCGTTCGCCCCGAGGCGGTGAATGTCACCCATTTCTTCGTGCTCGGCACCGAACCGTTGAAAAAGGCCCCGTTGGCCGGGCGATTCAAGACAGCCATTGTGGCGGAGCTTCCTCAAACCTCCGGGAGTCTGCACCGTTTTCTTGGTCCTTTTGCCAGAGCTGGGGTCAATCTCTGCCGCATTGTTTCCCGCCCCATTCCCGGACAGCCTGAGACCTATGTCTTCTATCTGGAGGTGGAGGGCTCAGTTGATGAACCGAGGGTGAGTAAGGCGTTGGCCGGCGCACGAAAACTAGCCGTCCGTCTCGAACTCCCTGGTTCCTATCCTCTGCGAGCGCGTTATCGTTCTGGGCAGGAAGGTGTTCGTTCCTCTTCCAAGTAGAACAATTTCTTGCCATTCTCTCCACATGATCCATTGCCATAAAACTCTCACCTGCTTTTTCCTGGTAATCGCAGTCGCGTTGATTCCTGTCATCGCTACGGAGGCTCCAACCATCACGGTGCGCAAGAGTGACGCCCTGAATGTCGCTTTTTCCGGAATCGGCGGAAGCGAAGGAGGAGCTGTTTCCAGCGTTGCTCAAAATGACCTGCGGCTTGCAGGATGGTTTTCAATTGTGCAGCCGGGACTGGCCACATTCACGATCAGTGGAGTGGCTGCCGGAGGTGTGCTGCAGGGGAAGGTGGAGAAGGCAGGAGAGGTCGTTCTCTCCAAGAGTTACAATGGTAGCCCACGCAGCGCGGCTCATCAGTTTGTGAATGACATTGTCCAGACCCTGACAGGCCATCCCGGAATTGCCTCCAGCTACATTGCCTTTGTCAGTAACAAGAGCGGACACAAGGAAATCTGCTTTGCCGACTATGATGGAGCCAATGCCCGTCAGATCACCCATGACGGGGGATTGAGCGTTTCGCCAAGCCTGAGTCCCAATGGACGCCGTCTCGCCTACACAGGCTATCAGGCCGGTTATGCGGATATCTATGTCATTGATCTGACAACAGGTTCCCGCGTCCGTCTGGTGAAGTTCCCGGGTTCCAATTTGGGGCCTCGCTTTTCCCCAGACGGCAATCAACTCGCCTGCAGCATCAGCAAGGATGGAAATCCCGAGCTTTATGTCGTTGGTCTTGGAGGGGGTGCCCGTCGGTTGACACACACGCGGGGTGCCGAATCGAGTCCGACATGGTCACCCAATGGTTCTGAAATCATCTATTCCAATGACGATACAGGGGAGCCTCTGCTCTACCGCATCAGTGCGGGTGGTGGCACGGGGCGTCTGGTTCCGACGGGATATGGCTATTGCACCGAGCCAAGTTGGTCTCCAGACGGTCAGCGACTTGCCTTCAATGTCCGCTCCGGCGGCGGTTTCTCCGTGGCTGTGCTGGATCTTAGTAACGGTGGGACGCGCATCGTGACTCAAGGGGAGAACCCCGTCTGGGGTGCCGACTCACGTCATCTCATCTACAGCACGGGTAGTACCATTTCCCTGTTGGATGTGCCCACGGGCAAATCGATTCCTGTCGTGAGCGGTCTGGGCAGCGTGACCGAGCCCACTTGGTCACGGTAGGCTGAAGTGCGAAGGTACAAAGGTAGTAAAGTTGGAAGGTGGGGATTGGTAGTGGGTGCCTGTTCTGGGCTGCTTTCTCTCCATCTACCAATTTCCCTGTTTCCGGCGTTGATCTTTTCGATCATTTGTCCCTGAATAGGCCGATGCGATTTCAACACCTTTCTCTTCTTTCCTTGGTAGCAGCGCTTGCCCTCAGCGGACTCACTGGCTGCGCCAACAAAAAAAACAAGCAGTACGCCGGTATTGATGGCGACTATGTGAACGGCACTCCCCTAAGTGGTGGAGCAAATGGTGACCGCATTGACGGCGCCAATTTCCTTGGTGCCAATGTTGTCCGTGGTCAGTATTCACCCGTTCAGTTCGGCTATGACAGCTTCTCCGTGGCTCCCGATCAGGATTCCAAGGTAGAGGCAGTTGCCGACGCCCTCAAGGGTTCAGGAAAGACGCTGATCGTCGCCGGATTTACCGATGATCGCGGCACGGAGGAATACAACCGCAGTCTCGGTGAGAAGCGCGCCCTTGCCGTTCGTGAGGCACTGATCGCCAAGGGCCTCAATGCTGCCAATATTCAGACCGTCAGCTTCGGCAAAGAAATGCCTGTTGATTCCGGTAGCGATGAATCTGCCTGGGCCAAGAACCGTCGCGCTGAATTCGGAGTCGTCAAATAAGGTCTAGAGCGATTTATTTTAGGAACGCTCTCCGTGCCTGTACCACTTTTTGACCTGAGTCGTTTCGACGAAGGGGTTGATGCGGCCATGCAAGAGGCCGCGCTCCGCGTCCTCGGCCACCGTAACTACATCCTCGGCCCCGAGGTCACAGCTTTCGAGCAAGAGGTTGAGAAGTTTCTCGGTGGTGGTCATGCCATTGGCATGTCCTCGGGCACCGATGCGTTACTTGCGCTGTTGATTGCCGCTGGCATCGGTCCTGGCGATGCAGTCATCACGACCCCGTACACTTTCTTTGCCACAGCAAGCTGTATTCACCGGGTTGGAGCGGAGATCGTTTTCTGCGATATCGAGCCGAGCTCCTTTCTCATGTCTCCGGAGAGCCTGCGAGAGGTTTGCTCCAAGTTGACCCGAGATGTCGATGGCGGTTTTCTCACCGCCAAGGGAAATCGTCTCAAGGCGATCATGCCGATCCATCTCTTCGGGACATGCTGCGACATGAAGGCGATCAACACCATAGCAGCCGAGTATGGGGTTCCTGTGATCGAGGACGCCGCCCAGGTGCTTGGTACGGACTATCCCGGTGAGGCCGGGCCGATCAAGGCTGGACTGATTAGCGAAATGTCCTACTTCAGTTTCTATCCCAGCAAAAACCTCGGTGCAATCGGGGATGCCGGCATGGCTGTCTGCCGTGACGCCGATTTTGCGGAGAAAGTGCGTTGTGTTCGCAATCATGGCATGGAAGAGCGCTACTTTCACAAAGTTGTGGGCGGCAACTTCCGTCTCGATGGAATGCAGGCCGCTGTCCTTAGGGCCAAGCTCCCTTTTCTGGATGGGTGGAACGCGACCCGCCGCGCCAATGCTGCGACCTATAAGGAGGCTTTTTCCAAGGCTGGGCTGCTTGATCAAATCGCGCTTCCGGCCGAACCCTTTGCTTCCTCTGGTCTTCGCGATCACCATATTTACCACCAGTTTGTGATCCGGATTCTTGGCGAAGGAAAAAGAGATGCTGTGCAGTCATCGCTCGGAGAGCAGAAAATCGGTTGTGCCATCTATTACCCCGTGCCGCTTCATCTTCAGGAATGCTTTGCCTATCTTGGATACAAGCTTGGGGATTTGCCCGAATCGGAAAAAGCCGCGAGGGAGAGCCTTGCACTGCCGATTTTCCCCGGACTTCGTACCGAAGAGATCCATGAAGTGGCGGAGGGCATTAAAAAGGCCCTTTCGTCCTAAATTCCAGATGCTCTGCAAACGAATTATTCCCTGTCTCGATGTCGACGGGGGGAGGGTGGTCAAGGGAACACAGTTCGAGAACATCCGTGATGCGGGTGATCCGGTTGAGTGCGCCCGTGCCTACGATGCTCAGGGAGCGGATGAACTCGTCTTTCTTGATATTACCGCTTCTCATGAGGGACGTGCCACGATGCGCGAAGTGGTGGAAAGAACAGCCGATGCCTGCTTCATGCCCCTTACGGTCGGTGGAGGAATCCGCAAGGTCGAGGATGTCCGCGCCATGCTTCTGGCCGGTGCCGACAAGGTCAGTATGAATACGTCGGCTCTCGACGATCCGAATCTGATCAACGCCTCTGCAGAGGGCTTCGGAACCCAGTGCGTCGTCGTGGCCATCGATGCCCGCCGTGATGGCAATGGGGGCTGGATTGTCCATACCCACGGAGGGCGCCGTCCTACGCAATGGCAGGCTGTTGACTGGGCCATCGAGGTGGCAAGGCGTGGTGCGGGAGAAATTTTACTGACCAGCATGGACTCGGATGGAACCAAGAAAGGTTATGATCTCAAGCTCACGGCAGCCGTTAGCGAGGCCATTGGCATCCCGGTGATTGCAAGCGGCGGGGCGGGTGATATCGATCATATGGCCGAGGTGCTGACGGTGGGCAAAGCCGATGCCGTCCTTGCTGCGAGCATCTTCCATTTTGGTCACTACACCGTCGGTGATGTGAAGCATGAACTCGCAACCCATGGGATCCCAGTGCGCGAGTTGGTTAAACGGTAGCGCCTGAGATTACTTACTTGTTCCCAAAATCCCGGTCCATCTGCCGGGCGATATTCCATCCCGCCGCCTCGATCATGCCGATACTGATGGTAGGAGCAATCAAGAGTCCTATCAGGGGGATGAATCTGGAAAGTTCCTTGGTAATGGTTTTGACCGGTTGCTTGAGCGCCGTCTCCTTAAGTGCGGCGATGGAGAGTCCCTCGGCCACAGCCTTCGGAATGCTGCCTCCGAACACATTTGCCAGGGCGATGGTCATTCCTGTCATGGTGACGAGATCGACAGCAATGCCGAAGCCAGGGATGGGGACCAGATTTCCGGCTCCTGCTGTCACGGCGGCGGAATGAATGATACGGCGGCAGAGAGATTGATGTTTAGGGGTCATGGTGGAAGCACTCTCCAGTTGATAGTTCCCTGGGGGCCGATTTCCAACCAGGCGTAGCTGGGTGGCGCCCCCTTGTTGGCCTTGCCGATGGCACCAGGATTCAGAATGCGTACCCCGTTAATAATTTCATCACGAGGAACATGGGTGTGCCCATGTAGAAGGACATCAGTTTTCCCAAGATTTGAGAGTGACGGAGGAATATGGATCAGGCGAAACGTGAGTCCGTTCCGGGTTAGGGAAATCTCCAGCGGCCATGTCTGTTGGGAATCATTGTTTCCACGCACCACAATGACCGGGGGACCGAGTTTTCGAACGCTATCCAGGATGTCGCTGCGGCAGACATCACCAAGATGCCAGATTTCATCGGCCCCAGCAATTGCGGTTTCGACAGACTGCGGAAGGAAATTGTGAGTGTCCGAAATGACGGAGATTCGCAGGGGATGATCAGAGCTTCTCACAAGACCCTTCTGTATCTCACTCATCAATGGCCGCGAGGTCGCTGGCCGTGACGCGCAGGACTTCTTCCACGGAGGTAAGTCCAAGGGAAGCCTTGCGCCAGCCATCCTTGCGCAGAGGGATCATTCCATCGCGGATCGCCTGCTCTGAGAGTTCCGTGCCGGTGGCCCGTTTTTGCAGGAGTTCCTGAAGTGCCGGGGTCATGTGACAGATTTCCATGATGGCGATTCGCCCAGAGTATCCGCTTTGACGGCAATGTTGGCATCCGACCGGTTGGCGCAGTCCTTCGGTCTGCTCCATTGGAAAACCAATGCGATGCAGTTCCTCGCGGGTCATTTCCGTCGGTTTTGAACATTTCGGACAAAGCTTCCTAACCAGTCGTTGGGCAAGGAAGGCTCGCACGGAAGAACCGACAAGGAACGGTTCCACCCCCATGTCGAGCAGTCGGGTGATGCCCCCGACCGCATCATTGGTGTGTAGGGTGCTAAAGACAAGATGCCCGGTGAGCGCGGCTCGGATGGCGATATCGACCGTTTCCACATCGCGCATTTCACCGACCATGATGACGTTCGGATCACCGCGGAGAATGCTTCGGAGGGCACTGGCGAAGGTCAGGTTGATCTCTGGCTTCACCGCGATCTGGATGACCCCGTCAATCTTGTGCTCCACGGGATCCTCGACGGTCACGATGCGCCGTTCTTTGACATTGAGGGAACTGAGGAACGTGTAGAGGGATGTACTTTTTCCGCAGCCTGTGGGACCGGTCACCAGGACAATGCCGTTTGGAATCGAGATTAGGGAACGGATGGATTTTTCAACGGCCGGTTCCAGACCAAGCCGCGCAAAATCGAACTGTTCCTGTCCAAGCAGACGGAGGCTGACATTTTCGCCGTGAACACAGGGAATCGTGGCAACACGGACATCAATCGGACGTCCTTTGTGCTCGAGTGCAATGCGACCATCCTGCGGCAGGCGGCGCTCGGCGATATCGAGTGAGGACATGATCTTGAGACGCGAGGTGACGGAGTCCTGAAGAATGCGGATTTGTGGAGGGACGGGTGCCTCGTGCAGAATGCCGTCGATTCGGTAACGGATGCGCAGATCATGTTCAAGCGGCTCGAAGTGAATATCGGTCGCCCCCTGATGTAATCCCTCGCGCAGGATCTGGTTCACAAATTTCATGACTGAGGCCTCGGGATCCTCTCCGTCGAGGACATTGACCTCCTCCTTCTCCGTGATGGCTTCTTCTTCACGATCCTCGAGCAATTCCTCAAAGGTCTCCGCGCCGACACCGTATGCCGCCTTGACGGCCTCGGTAAGGCGTCTCCGAGTGGTCATGACTAGGTTCACCGGGCCGGGATGATGATGGGTCACCGCCTGCCAGGCAGCATGGTCAAAGGGATCCCAAACAAGCAGGCGGAGTTCATTGGATAGTGGAGCATTTTGCTCTGCTGGCACCGTGGGATCATTGTTCTCTTCTGGAAGAATCTGAAAGCCAAGGGCAAGGCGTGCCGGAAAGGTGGATCGTACATTGGCCGCCGGAGCGACGGCGGTTTCCGCGCGCCATTCCATGGAGAGGAGGGAGGCAAGCTCGCAGAGAAAATCGTTTTCAGGGACCGCACCGGTAGCGATCACCGCTCCTACAAGGGATTGCTGGGAGAAGGAGGCGCGGGAAAGTGCTTCCCGAATCGTGTTGAGATCACGGCATCCCGCTTTCAGGGCGGCTGAAAGTAAAAGTTCCGAGAGTCCTGATATAGGAGGTGTTTCAAGTGTGGCTGTTGCCATTAGGGAAGCACTGAGAAAATCAGCGAGTTGTAGATGAAGGTAAGTTTTGAGAGATGACTAAAACTTCTCAACCCGGCGCTATCTGAAGATAACGACGGATTGAAAGGATTTGGCAGATCGTGAAAATCGCATTCAGACATGACTTGGGGATTTCATCAGCGTTTCCATAAGCAACTATCTACCGGGAAGCGTTCTCGGCAAGTGATTCCTTAGGGAAAAGACGTTGGTCGCCGGTGCTAGTGAGTCCAAACTTGCCGGTCTAATTTCTCCTCCTCATGCTGCCTGGATGCTCGTTCGGTTTGGAAATCTCCTCTCTCTCTCCGTGGCCCTGCTCACCATGGCGGGTCATGCAGTCGCTCAAACGCCGACAATGACTCCCGTCCCGCAGATTATATCAACGTCGCTCGATGGACATTTTTTACTCCGCCGTTCCCAAGCGGAGCCGGGTGAACACGGGGAGTCGCGCAAGAGTTTGGAGATTTGCTCTGATGCCGGAGAGGTTCTCTATTCGTGGAATAACGGGCTGGGAGTGACCACGGCGCTTTGGAGTGCCGACAACCGTTATCTGGCCGTGAACGACATGCCAGGAGAGCAGGGGGATCTGGTGCGTCTTTTTTCCCTGGATAAGGCAAAGCCAGCCATAGTCGTCCTGCGCCAGCCAAACGGGAAAAAACTGATTGAGCAGGAACAGGAAAGGCATGGCTCCTTTCTTTCTTCCGTAGATGCGGTTTCGCTGCGTGCCGAAGAATGGCATGACGGGCGGCTCTGGTGCCAGCTGACGGGAACTTCCCATCCGAAGCGTCAGCCGACGGTGCATGTTCCCTTCCATCATCTGCTTGTTTTCAGCGTGAAGGGCGAGGAGGCCCCGGTGCTGGAGCAGGAATGGACGCTCACGGAACCGAGGGAAATCCCCGTGAGGGATCCTGCTCCATAGGAAACGCTGACAAAATCCGCGCTTGTTTAGAAATTATCGATTTTCCTGGGTTGGAAGAGTTGGAACCATTTTTTCTTCGGAGTGGGCGTGGGTGTGGGCTCCAGACGGTCCTTGATGGTTTGGGCACGCTTCCCGAGTTCCGATTCCGAACCCTCCTCAGCGCTTGCTTTCTCCATTGCCCCGTTGGAATCGACGACAATCGGTTGAATCATGATGACAAGCTCGTTGCGAGTCCTGGTCTTGTTGCTCTGCCCGCCGAGGAGAGGGCCAAGAATGGGGATCCGATTGATATAGGGAATCCCAGCGTCAGAGGTCTGTTTGTCATCGGAGATGAGTCCCCCGAGCACAATGGTCGAGCCGTTGGGTATGCGCACGGTGGTGGTAAGTTCCTGGGTATTGACCTGGTTGACGGAGTTTCCGCCGATGTTCACGGCGGCACCCAAGGTATTATTCACCTGGACAATCTGGAGGTTGACCTCCTTGTCGGAATTAATCAGTGGGATGATTTCCAGTTTCAAGGCGACCTGCTGGTAATTGATCGTGGAGGTGACATTGTTGAGCGAGTTGGTGCCGACCGCACCGACAGTATTATAAGAACTTTGTCCAGGTACGGGAATGAGTTGTCCCGAGAGGATGGTAGCCCGCTTGTTGTTGCTCGTATAGACGACCGGGCGTGAGATGGTCCGGAATTTTCCGGTGGATTCCAGAAAATTGGCGTAGGTGCTGACTCCCTGCGCAATAGTGCCAAAGACAGTCAGCCCGGCGAGGCTGGAGGGGAAGGAGTTGATGGCATTGGTCAGACTGCTGGTGACCAGATTGGTGAGAAACCCGGAGATGGTGTTATTGACGGCGGCACCAACGAGATTGTTGCTCCCGCCGGTGTTCAGTTTTGCGAACCAGGAGGCCCCGTAATTCATGCCCTCGGTGAGCTGGAGTTCGCCGATCACGGCAGCCAGGTAAACCTGTTTGGGGCGTTGGTCCAGCAAATCGATGATCTGCGCGGCCTTCCTCTGCGTGTCGCTTGGACCATAGACTATAATGCTGTTGGCGTTGGGATCGGCAATGATGCTGGTGTTGCCGATCGTGACGGACTGGGGTGAACTGTGTTCCGGATCCTGAAGCTTGTCTGAGGTGTCGGTTCCCCCGCTGGAAGAGGTGCTCGTGGAGGAGACATTGTTCTGGCTTTGGCTCTGGCGAGGCGTCGGTGCGGGAGTAGAGCCTCCTGTTGCTCCCGCAGCTCCATTGGCAGCATCGTCCTTGTCTTTGAGCATGTCGGTGAGCACCGGATAGACATCATTCACCGAAAGAAAGTTCAGTGGACGCACGAGAGGTTTGGCGAAGTCATCGGGTTGGTCGAGTTTGGCGATCAGTTCGCGGAGGTACTTGTAATTTTCCGCTTTCACGATGATGAGCACACGGTTGGTGCGCTTGTCTGCGATGAATTGCGGTTTGCCGCTCAGCAGATGCATGTCGCCGCCGCTGGTGACGCTGGCCCCTTGATTTCCCTGAGGTGCACCCCCCGGAGTTGAGGGGTGTGAAGTCCCGCCTGAGCCTCCACCGAACATGGTGTCGAGTGTTTCGACGACTTTATCCGCGTTGGCACGCTGGAGGGGAATGAACTCGGTGATGATCTGGCTCGGCTCCTTGTCCACGACATCCAGGATGGCAATCGCCTTGCGGATGACCGGGGTTTTATCAGTGATTACTAGTGCTGAGGTATTGGGGATTTGCGCAATTGCTCCATAGGCATTGAACTGCACAACCCCTTGAAGAATTTGATACGCCTCATCTGGGCTGAGGAATTTGAGTGGTTTGTAGAAACTCACGAGTTTGTCGCCATCCTGAGGCAACTGGGATTCCTCGAGATAAAGGGGCAATCCTTCCGAACGAGGTGGACGACTAGGCCCGATGATCTTCGAGGTTTTTTCATCCACCGGAATGAGGGTGTATCCATTCAGAAGCAGAGAACTCTCAATCAGGGCGATGGCTTCGCTCTTGGGAATTTCGTTGGCGACGACAATGGAGAGTTCCGGACCTGCGAGATTGGAATCACGGATGAGGCGTTTGCCGGTGAGTTTCTCATACGTCATGAGGACCTCGTTGACGGAGGTATGGGGAAACTGGATGGAGACCGTCTGCTCAGGTGAACCGGAAGAGGGCTGCGAGGGGGGCTGCTGTCCTACGGTACCGGATGGTTGTGATAGAGCAGGTGCTGCTATCGGTATCGGACGGTCAGGAGCCGTGATCTGTTGGGCACGCGTTTGCGGCAACAGCAGCGTCAGGATCAGGAAAGGGATGAAGAATCGGAGTTTCATGGTGTTGGCGAAGAAGATTGAGGTGGGTTCACCATGGGGCGGCGAATGATCCGGCGTGTCTGGGGAGTGAGGACATTGGGTCGTGCGGGACCCATGACGGTACCCGGAGCGCTCGGTGTCTGGGGGAAAGGTGGTAGCCGTGGCATTCCCGGTCGGATGGTATTAGGGTTTCCAGCGGGGCCCTGCAAGGCGATTGGTTGGGCGGCAGGCTGTGGGGCTGCCTCCAGATAGCTGATTGTTCCGGTATCGGTGCCCACGCGGATCGTGGCTTTCTGGGGTGCAGCGTCACCGTCACGCACAAGGGCAACCAAGGCCATATTTTTCTCATTCGGCGTATGGGAAAGCATTTCCCGGGACTGATCAGTGCGGTCAAAGACAAAAATTTCTTCCTGCCCATCGATCGTCACAATCCCGGTCAATGCATAACGGTCGGCAAGTGGGGAGCTTTCCTCTGCTGTCGGGAGGCTGAATGGAGAGTGATCCAGAAGCGACTGAAAGTCCGCCAAGGAACGCGGTTTTTCCCAGGGAGCTTTGGAAGCGGCCGCAACAAGGGGGGAAATCCCAGAAAGCAAGACGACAGCAGCTAGGGAGAGAAGGATCTCCCTGCTCGCTTGTTTGATGCTGAGTGCGGCGATTCTCACGGCGAAGTTATTGCTTAAAACCGGAACGATCAAGGGGAAGAAGGTTCCGGTGTGGGCTCGGGAGCGGCTTCCGGATGGAAGTATTGCCGCAGTTCCAGATCCGCGATGACATTGGGTGGCTCGGTATCGCTTCGCAATGTCAATTTATCAATGGAGCGCCAGGCAGAAGGGGTCTGAAGCGCAAAAAGAAATCGGACGACTCCCTCAAAGGGGCCGGAGAGTTTTACACCGACACCGACACTGGAACCTTGGGGAATATCCTGTGGGGGAAGGAGGTTTTCCTCCATTACCTTGAGGCCGGTTTTTTCAGCTTCGCCCTGTTCCAGTTTTAAGAGCTCTGCGCTGGCGTCGTCAGGTTGCATTTTTGGAAGGGGATGAGCAGCGATCCAGTTCATCGCGGGATGCAGCGTCTCTGCCAGATCAAGCCAAGTGCGGGATGATTCAAGTTCTGTTTTCGCGGCTACAATCGACTGCTGAATCCGTGCCCTCGCTTGGAGAAATGCACGGAACCCAAGCAGATTCAAGGCGAGGAAGACGGCCCCGCAGAGGATCAGGAAAAGTGTTTTTTCGCCGACTGTGCGAGTGCTCATGGGGTTTGATCGGCGTTTCCCTGGTTTTGTGCGGCAGCGTCGGGACGGACTCCCTCCATGTCGAATTTCACGCTGTTCTTTCCTGCGATCTGAGGTTGGCCGCTGCTCCAGTCATATTCTTGAAGGATGGGGTTTTTCTTGAGTTGCTCGATCACTCCATAGGCCTGCGTCACATCGGTGGTTTCACCGGAGAGGTGCAGGTGTCCCGGCTCCAATGAAAAAAGCGTGAGCCGGACTTTTCCCCCGTCTGTGGGCGCTGCCACGGCGGCAAGCAGATCAAGGGCATAGGTGGTGGGATCGATCACGGGGCGGAACTGGTGCCAACGGTTTGATTGTTGCTGGGCCTCGAGAGCGGGCTGTTCCACTTTCGCAATTTCGGCGCGAAGACGCTTGAGTGCACTCTGCCGGATCAAGAGATCTCCGGCTCCCCAGAGCAGAAGCAGGAGGTAGAGAATGACCCCGGCAATCGCGAAGGAAAAAAGTTTCTGACGGTGTTGGGCGCGGCGCCGTTCTTCGCGTGCCTCGGTGGGAGGGACATCAAACGGGAGAACCGGGAGGCGGGGCCGGGAACCGGATTGCAGCGTGGTGAGTTTGGCCTGAGGAAAGATTCTGCCAAAGAAGTCACGGACCTCGGAAGATGTCCGTTCAGAAATTCCTTCCAGAAGGATACGGGTTGGAAGCTGTTCCAGAACATTCTCTGCGAGAAGGCGGAGAGAGGTGCGATGAATGAGTCCTGCAAGTCCCTGCGGGCGTGCGCCACAGAACCAGACCGGCTGTTGATTTCTGAAAAATGCCATCTGGAGACCGTTCCATTCCTCCCAGATGATCAGATCCTGATCCAAGCCGCCCTCGAGAAGACGGGCGGGGAGTTCGAAACGGGAGGCGCTTTTCCACTGAGGTGGCATGACATCTCCGGGGAATGGTTCCTCCGGTGCCACGGCGAGGATAAGCTGCCGATCTTCCTGCCGGAGGATGGGGAGGATGACGAGGGACTCCTCCATGCCGCGTTTTAGCAAATGACGGCCGGAGAGTTCCATGCGGACAAGGCTGAGTATATCACCATCACCGGCCACCCAGAGTGCCCATGCAAAGAGGGTGGAGGAGGGAAGTGTGATCAGACGTTCGCAGCGGTTGGGAAGAGTGATGTCCCGGGGTAACAGTTCCGGATCCCGACCTGGCGTAAAAAGCCACTGCTCCCAAGTGGCTGCTCCCCGCCCGGGTCGCTCCAGAATAATACTCTCCTTGGAAATCTTCTCGTGGGTCGTTTGAGCAAGAGTCACAACTTCTTTTCCTCCCTCTGAGGAAGAGGGAGTGGTCATGGCATTTGCGACGGAAGTGTCGGAATTGCCGGGAACAATTTCGGATGCTTGGCTCATTGTTCCGACCACCCTAGCAGATTGGGGTGGGGTTGGGCATTATCTGTTGGGCTCCCTGAGAGAATCACACTAATTGTCCGTTTGACATCGTTGCAGGTTCCCGTGCTCTCGATGCGTCGCACGCTCCCAGTGACATCGCAAGCCGCGAGAATCACCGTGCGCTGCACTGCGTTGCAGCCGATCAGATCAGCGGCATGGTCAATTGTGTCAACCGTCAGGTCATCGCTCGTGCCCTCAAGCCCGTCCTTGCCGTTGCGGAGTGAAATCCATTGGCTCGCCTGATCCTCACTGAGTCCGAGTAGGTCGGTGAGAATCGTCTTGGGAGCGTGGAGAATATTGATCTTTCCGTTGTAATAAGTGGTGAAGTAGGAACGCCAGTCAGGCTTGGCCTGCATGACAGGATCAAATCCCAAGACGAGCGCCATCTCCTCGGGTGAGGTGAACGGGGCTCCGGGAGGAAAGCCTGCGCGACCTGCGGCGTTGTATTCAGATTTTTTGGCTCCGTGCAACGAACGGAAGGGGCTACTGCTTTGCCAGTCGTAGAGACCGTCGGCTGCGGTCTCACTGGAAATGGTATCGATTCCCCAGGCAGTGAAGAGCTTTCCGAGAAGATCGCGTCTGTCGGGAGTTGCCCCCAGCAGGAAGTTGGGATTGATGAGACCAGACTCATCCTTGATGACGACTTTGTATCCCTCATCACCCTCCTGATGCGAGAGAAGGGGATCGCCTTGTGTCACAGAGGGATTCATGGCCACGGCGAGTCCCGAGAGAGCCTGCTGCCGTGCGCGGAATTGTTTCCCCTCACGCGTCTCCTCCGAGATCCATCCTTCGATGATTCCTGCCAGAAGTAAGGTGACCGCAGCTAGCAAAGCGATCGTCCAGAGCACCATGGGGAGCGCCATGCCTGATTGGGATTTTCGTTGCGGCCTGATTGAAAATCTCATGGAGCGGGCGTTGAGTTTGTTGAATTCGTGCCACCACCATTGGTGGAAGTTTCCGCAGGGACGGGAATCACCGGAGGAAGATAAAAAATCGCCTCCACGGGATTGGGAAGTTCATCGATCTCCGTTTGAAGGCGCACGAGGATCGGCTTTGCACTTCCAGAGGGAAGCTCCTCTTGCCAATCCTGATCCTGTGGGGTGAATTTAAATGTCCAGTGAGGTTTGCGGAGATGGGGGAGAAGCGGCACTCCCTTGGCGGCAAGGGCCTCTGTCCGTTCCCGTTCGGTGGCATTCGCTGGGATTTTGAGCAGGGTGATCGTGCGTGTCCCATCGGGTCGCGGTCTTGCGGCGAGCACTAGTTCCCCCCCGGCAAGGCTAGGAAGTCCAAAGATCTGCTGCGGTTTTCCGATGACGAGATCCTGTTCGGCAGATCCACTTTGGGAGTGTCCAATTTGCAGCGTGATCGTCCCCTCTGCCGGAAGATTCAGAAATGCCTCCCTGGTGACGCGGAGAAATGCATCAAGCCTTCGCAGCGTGAGTTGTTGGGACATCGCCGTCTGCGAGGCAGTGATGGAAGCGCTGACCACCGCATAGACGGCCCCGGCCAGCAGGGCGAGGATCATCATCGAGATCACCACTTCCAGCAAGGTGAAGCCTGTGCGTCCATTGTGGGCAGCAGGACTCTTCATCATTGGTTCACTAGGATGGAGGCGCTGTCGCTCTGCTGATTCAACGTAGCGGTGATGGTCAGTTTTTTAATGTTCGCAATTTCCTCGTCATCCTTGTTTTTCAGGGGATAGGGAACAATTGTCTCCTCCACGCGGATGCCCCTGTTGTCCTTCGCCTCGATGACAAGCGTATCACTGTCGAGCGGTATGCCGAGTCGCACTGCGAGCTGTGATTCGAGTTCCGCGCGGAGCAGTGAACGCTCGCGCACTTCAATGGCTGCCTGCATCGCGGTATTGAGCGCAGTGATCAGTCCCACAACGGCAATCGCAAAAACACCCAGGGCGATCAAAACCTCGAAGAGGGTGAAGCCGCCTTGTCTTCCCGGTCTTGGAACGGTCCTATTCATCGTCATGAAGAAGCTGTCCGGTGAGGGCGTCGAAGGCCATCGTGATCTGATGATCGGAATCGCCGATTTTTAGTTCCAGGGGCTCGCAGATGCCAGCAGGATTAAACAACCAGATTTCATTGGTTGCCGGAGCATGGAATTTCGCGTCATTGAGTCCCTTGACCTCCAGTTTCCAGCCAGAAGGAATTGAAACGCCATCTACTCCCTTTGCAGTGAGTTTCAGTTTCTGAGGCTCGCCTGATTCCATCGCCTTGGTCCGGGTTTGTTGGGCTTTAGCAACGATGGCATCCGCAGCTCGATCCCCCGCCGAGTTGGCGAAGGAATCATAGAGATAAGGGAGGGAAGCGGCGACCAAGATCGCGATCAGGGAGAGAGCAATAATGATCTCCAGCAGGGTGAATCCCCCCGCCATCACTCCAATTGCTCGCCCTGAAGACTGGCAGGGCCTATCTGCCGATATTCGTCGGATCGCCATCTTTGCCCTGCGGTCCGAGTGAGTAGAGATCATACCCATCCGTCTTGTATTTTCCGGGGTTACGATAGACATAGGGCTGTCCCCATGGATCAAGAGGAAGTGCTTCCATGAGTTTTTTCCAATGCTGGGGCTTTGGATCTGCGGCCGGCATCTGGAACAGCGCCGCCAGCCCTTGCTCTGTGGTCGGTTTGCGGAAGTTGAGCATCTCATAGGTGCGGAGTTGCATGGAGATGGCCTGAACATCGCTCGTCACCCTCTGTTCCTTGGCGATATCCAGATTCCCGGCCAGCATGTAGATGGCCGATCCGACCAGCACGGCGATGATGCCGAGCACCAGCATGATTTCAAAGAGGGTGTATCCTGATTCGCTGCGAAGCAGGGTGCGCCGGGAGGGTGAGGGATTCATCATGGGAAAATAAATGCTACAGGGTGAGTCGGGTAAGTCGAAGGGGAACACCACTATCTCCGCTAAGTTGGTCTCCGGGTCAAGCGCGGCGCTTTCCTATTTCAGTGACAGGGGAGCTGGGGCGGCGTGGAAGAGTGAGGGAGAGGGATTTCCATAGGCTGATCCCGTGGAGAGGGTGTTGGAGGTAGCAGGAGAGGTGCTTGTCGATAGAGGTGTCGCGGGGGAATTTGTCTCCTGACTCGGAGAGGGGTCGGGGATTGGAGTCGGTGAAACACTTGGCGCAGAAGTAGTGGCCGTCGGTGAGAAGAGCAGATCGACCCGTGCCTTGCGCAGATAGACAGCTTGGCTGACATCGCCCGTGACACGATGGAGGGTGAGGATCACGGAGTTATCTCCATTTTTCCAAAGTCCCGCAGGGATGAGCAAGGAGGCGGGATGCCAGCCGGCTATTTGCAGACGCCCCGAGCTGGAAAGCAGCGCGTTGGGAGCGTTCAGGGAGAACGGTGCATCCCCCAGTGCTCCCAGCGATTCGCCATTCACGCTTACCTCAATCTGTGACTCGGGATCGAGTCCAGCGATTTCGGTCTGAAGCAGGCTCCCTTGCGGCGTGGCGGCAAGAGGGATGATGAACTCCATTTCCCCGCCGGCATCAGCCGCGGTGAGTTGCTTCGGCGCGGTGGAGAGTTCTGCGTGAATGACCTGACCATCAGCGCGGTCGCCGCTCGGCAGAGTTTCGTCGGCACCGGAGACTTCGCTTGTCGTGAGAGTGGGTTCATTTTCCCCAAGAATAGCGGGACTAAAATCAGCCCCAAGGGCGGCAATGCTCAGTTCTCTTGCAGGACGGAGGGTTACGGAGATGATTCGTGAAAATCGTCCGGCGTAGCTGATGTGAAGCGTCCCGCCGTCGAGGGCCTGGGATTGGTTGATCAGCAGGGTGCGGGCGTTCAGGCCCAGGGCAATACCGGTTTCTCCAAGTCCGGCACTGAGGAGAATGCTCTCTCCCTCCTTAGGTTGCCATTCTACGACCGGACCACCATCGCCATTGTCTTGAAAAACCACCGTGAGGGCAAAGCCCCCAATATCATCCTGTGAGGCGAGTGCCGGGACGGGGATATCAACGGTGTCTGATGCCGATTGGATGACCACGGAACCCGTTTCCCAAGATGGTGAGATCTGTTGAATCACCTTAGGCTGAAGGGTCACGGTGAGAGGTTGAAAGGTATCAGTTGCAGCCTCAAGGGAAGCCTGGAGCAGAAACAGCAAAGCCACGATTCCGAGCCCGGCGATGGCTCGGAATGGTTTGTTGAATGGTGTCAGGGGATTCATCAGCTTGCTTGCAGGAGTGCTTTTCTTAGCCGTAGCATCTCCACTAAGGAAGGGCAAAACGCAACGGATGTGCAAATGCCCCTTTTCTAAGGACGGGCATCCCTTTAAGAATCTTCAGGCCTATGCCTTTTTTTTCCTTCAGAGCCTTGGACGCCGCCGGACGCACCGAAACGGGGCGTTTGGAGGCATTGTCCGGTTCCGATGCCTACCGGAAACTCCGTGAACGCGGACTGCAGCCCGTGGCGGTGACTCCAGAGGGGGAGGTTGCTGGTCCCGGTAAGAAAACTGGAAAGAAATCCTCCGAGCAGGGTTCAGCGGTCATGAGTGGAGCTGCTCTTCCCAAGCTGACCTCCACCCAGTTGCTCTTCTTTACCGAGGAGTTGGCGGAGTTGCTTGATGCCGGCCTTCAGTTGGAAGGGGCGCTCAAAGTAATCGAGCAGAGGCAGGAACGTACGCCGGTGAAGGCGGTGGCCGCCACGCTGCGCCAGCAGGTGAGGGAGGGGGTCGGCTTTTCCAAGGCGTTGCGCAACTGCGGTGCCTCCTTTGACCCGCTCTATTGCAATCTTGTCGTGGCTGGAGAGGCGGGCGGCGTGCTCCCTCAGATCCTGCGCCGTCAGTGCGCCCATCTGGAGATGGTGGGGGAGTTGAGCAAAAAGGTCACCTCCGCACTCGTCTATCCCTCCATCGTCTTCACCTCGGCCATTGTGCTGATGTTCATCTTCCTGACCTTTCTCGTTCCGCAGCTCTCCGTGCTGCTTGGGAAATCAGGTCAGAAACTCCCCGCCATCACCTCCGCGTTGATCTCGGTGAGTCTCTTCTGCGGGCACTGGTGGTGGGCGATTCTGGCCGTGATCGGGGCGATTGTCACCGGGGCGCGTCTGTTTGTGGCGACTCCTGGTGGTCGGTCTTGGTGGGATCGGTTTCAACTTGAGATTCCGGTGATCGGCCCTGTGCTGAAAGCCCGTTTCCATGCCGAGGTGATGCAGAACCTCTCCACACTTGTCTCCAACGGGGTGACGATGCTCTCCGCCATGGAACTAATGCGGGGAGCCACCGGGAATGTCTATCTGCGCGGATTGCTCGATCAACTGACAGACAAGGTGAGGGAGGGAAGCTCGATTGCCTCCGCTATGAGACGCACTGGATTCTTTCCCCCTGTGTTGCTGGACATCCTGGCGGTGGGCGAGCAGACGGGCGACCTCGCGGGAGCCCTCGCCCGTGCCGCGAAACGCTATGACCGCGAACTCTCCTCACGCATTCAATACCTCACGACCCTTATCCAGCCTGCGGTGATTTTGATCGTGGCGATCTTTGTAGGGGTGGTCGCCTATTCCATGATCGCCGGCATCCTCACGAGTGTAAATGCGCTGAAGGCGCATTAAGGCTAAGGCACTCTAGGGAAGCAGAGGAATTTTTTCATGAAACGGGTGAGTTAATCATTGAATTAAATTGACGACCATAAAGATCGTTTATAAAGATTATTCTCCTTTATCGAAAATGAATTGTGACGAAATTGTAACAATTCAGAAGTCCCCATCACTCTCTCTGTGCTGATAGGGTCAGGGGCTCTTTATTGATGAGGCATCAGAGCAGCAATTTCAGCAATTTCTCGTGTTTTTGAAAACCATCACAGCGTTAACATCCACGCCCCCTGCGCATCGTGCGCCGGAGGGAGGGATTACTGTGTCTGGACGTCCGCAAGTGAGTCGCGGGAGGCAGGGTGGATTCATCCTGCTTTTTTTCTCTTTCCTCTTTCCTGCGGTGGTTTGCGCCGAGGATGCGCCAGTTCAGGGAGATGATGCCCCGCCTCCTGTTCCTACTGTTGCAGCATCTCCTGCGGATGTGGCAGGAACAGGTACCAATGCAGCCAAAGGGCCGTCATTTTACATTAAGGAGTTTCGGGTGTTAGGCTCGCATCAACTTAGCCGCAGCGAGATCGAAGCGGCGGTCTATCCCTTCATGGGGCCAGAGCGCACACCGGATGATGTCGAGCAAGCTCGTGCCGCATTGGAAAAGGTGATTCAGGACAAGGGATTTGGAACGGTGAGTGTCCAGATTCCCCAGCAAACGGGCAAGCATGGCATTGTCTTCCTCCAGGTAGTTGAAGCGAAGATTGGTCGTCTCAATGTCGAGGGATCACGATTTTTCTCCCTCGCCGCGATCAAAAAGGGGGTTCCCTCACTGGCACCGGGCACCGTTCCTAACTTCAATCAAGTTTCAACCGAGATCATGTCCCTCAACACATGGGGGGATCGTCAGGTGACTCCATCAATCACCCCGGGCTTCGAACCGGGAACGATGGATGTGACGCTCAATGTGAAGGACACCTTCCCCTTGCATGGGAGTGCCGAGTTCAACAACCGTTACAGCCCCAACACCGTTCCCTACAGGCTCAACTTGGCTGCCAGTTACGACAATCTCTGGCAGCTTGGCCACTCCATCGGAGGATCCTTCCAGGAAGCGCCTCAAAATCCCTCAGAGGTTCTCAGTTGGAACGTCTTTTACACGGCCCGCTTCCCCAAGATTGACTGGCTTCGTCTCAATCTCTCCTACATTAACCAGACGGGCAATGTCTCCACTCTGGGCGGTACGGCAACGACCAGTCCCGGTCAGACGGCCTCTTTCCGTTTCCTCGCCGCACTTCCCTCAGAAAAAGATTTCAGCCAATCGCTTAGCGCCGGGATTGATTTCAAGGATCTCAATCAGAGCAGCGTTTCCCTGGAGGGTGTTCCCGGTTCTGCCCTGCCTCCCGGTACACCCACTTCTTACCCTCTGACTTACTGGCCGATCCGGATCAACTACTCAGCTCTCTGGACGCCCAAGGATTCGACCACCATTTTCGACGCTGGGATTTCCTTCGGCATCCGTGGCGCGCAGATCGGCACGAACGGTACTCAGTCGAATTACGACAACCTGCGTTATGAGTCCGACGGCGGCTTCTTTGTTCTTAACGGCGATCTGTCCCACACCCATGATCTTCCGGGAGGTTTCCAACTCTACGGCAAGGTGCAGGGGCAGATTTCTCCGAATCCGCTGGTCTACAGCGAGCAGTATTCCGGTGGCGGTCTCGACACCTGCCGTGGCTATCTGGAGTCAACCCAAGTTGGCGACAATGGGGTTTTTGGCAGTTTCGAGTTCCGTTCTCCCTCACTCTTACAGGGGCATGCCGGTGTGAATGAATGGCGTGTCTATGCTTTCATGGATGGAGGGACGCTGACGCTCAATGACGCCCTGCCGGGGCAGACCTCTGCCTTCAATTTTGCCGCGTATGGCGGCGGTTCTCGCCTGCGGATGTACAAGGATCTCAACGGCTCTATTGATATCGGCGTCCCGATGATCAGCGAATATCCCTCTGGTGCCAATCCGATCCTCGCTGGATCGGTCCTCGTGACATTCCGGCTCTTCGGAGAGTTCTGATCCGTTTCCCTATCGCCTAAAGCCCCATTTTCAAACCCATCCTTTCATGAATACCTCACCCTTATTCACCCTTCTACGACCGCGTATTTCCGCATTGTCCGTGGCGGTTATCGCAGCGGCCTTCCTGCTATCCGGTTCCCTTCAGGCCAGAACCTGGTGGAACGATGCCTGGCGCTCCCGTACCAAGATCACGGTGGATACAAGTGATAACGGCGTTCCGGTGAGCGACAAAATCGGGACGGCCACCTTGCTGGTGCGTCTGCATGACGGAAATTTCAATTTCGACTCGGCGAAGGAGGATGGAAGTGATCTCCGTTTCGTCACAGGGGATGACAAGACGCTCCTTGCCTCCCAGATTGAAAAGTTCGACCCCGTCATGAACGAGGCGTTTGTCTGGGTGAAGATTCCCGATCTCAAGCCAGGTGCAACGACGGATCTCTACCTCTACTCGGCTCGGGATGACAAAAAGAAGACAAAGAAAGAGGACAAGGTCGATCTGCCGAAGAGCGCTTACGACAGCGACACGGTGACCGTTTATCATTTCAACGAGCATGGCACTCCTCCTGGCGATTCCTCGGGTGAAGGGAACGGTGCCGACACGCCGGGAATTCCCATCGAGGGTTCGATCATCGGAAGCGGCGTGAGGATCGATCCCAAGAAGCCGATCAGCATTCAGGCCAAACCGACAAGCGCGATCCTGGAGGCCGCCCCTTACACCTGGATGGCCTGGGTGAAGCCGACGACGCTTACCCCGAATACGGCTATCTATAGCCGCAAGGATGGGGCCAACGGCCTGCGGATCGGTCTTGATAGCGGCGTGCCATTCCTTGAGATCAGCAATGCCTCAGGAACTCAGCGCACGGCACCCGTCTCCCCTCTTGTCGCCGGTTCCTGGAAGCACCTGGCCGTCGTTTCCGACGGAGCCCGCACGACTTTGTTTGTCGATGGCGATGCCGTGGCGAATCTTCCCGTCCCGCTCCCCTCCATCAACAGTCAGGCATTCATCGGGGGCGATGGCGATGGAAAGCCGGGCTTTGCCGGTGAAATTGACGAGTTGGAAATTTCCAAGTCTGCCCACACCCCTGGGTTCATCAAACTCGCAGCCCTCGGCCAGGGGCAGCAGAACGCCAAACTCTTTACCATGGGCAAGGAGGAGCCCGCCTCCGTCAGCCTGCTCGACAATCTCGGTATCTTTGGCTTTCTGATCAGATCGGTGACGATCGATGCCTGGGTGGTGATCGGCATTCTCGCGATCATGTCCGCGATTAGTTGGATCGTGATGGTCTCCAAGTTCAATTACATCAAGGGGCTCTCTCGCGGCTCCAAGGAGTTTGTCAACGAATGGCATCACCTCTCCGGCAATATCACGGCTCTCGACACAAGCGATCCCGAGAAGA
>Ga0302277_1000526_pt1 | contig 29384 bp, 16 predicted proteins | sample III_Bog_N3_1_FD_198759 | JGI IMG/M metagenome (GOLD analysis project Ga0302277, IMG submission 198759) | Peat permafrost microbial communities from Stordalen Mire near Abisko, Sweden - III_Bog_N3_1 | ecosystem: Environmental > Terrestrial > Soil > Wetlands > Peat | place: Sweden: Abisko... | reverse complement strand
ATCGCCTGACTGGCGCTACCGCGAAAATAAATTCAAAAAACACCCATTCAAATCAAGCACTTTATACGCTTTTCTTTCACCGCGCCGCCGCCAAACCAATCCGTCCGCTTTTTCAGACAGGCTCTTATGGCGCGGGCGGCAGCTTTTCCATATCAGGTGGCGGCACCGTGACGATTGGGGGGACCAATAATACCCAAACGGGCACGACCACAGTGACTAATGCGGCTTTGGTTTTGGCGGCAACCAACGCCTTGCCCATTGCGCAATTAAGTTTGCTTGGGTCGGCTGGTGCGGCTTCCTGTTATTTAGACTTGAATGGCTTTAACCAGGTTCTTTCAGGTGGAAGCGCCCTTGTCGGAACAGATCCTAACACCCAAACCCCGACCGGATGCTACGTTACCAACAGTTCGGCGACGCTGGCTACGCTGATGCTTACCAATATCGGAAACAACTACCAATTTCGCGAGGGAAACATAGGCGGAAATCTGAAGCTGGTGATTAATGCGAACAGTTTGAATGGCAGTTCCACTGCGGCTGGATATGGGTTTCAAGGACAGGTTGCGGGCAACACTTATTCTGGCGGCACGTTGGTTCAAGGTGTCGGCACTGTTCCCCTGTCCACCACCAACCTTGCTGCGCTTGGTGACTTTATTGTAAGTGGCGTTGGGAATTGCACCAATACCGCCGCCTTCCGGTTTTACGGCAATTCCGATTATTATCTTTCAGGAGGCTTGGTCTTTGGAACCGGCCCCATCACGCTGGACAATGGTGAATTATGGAGCGCGGGATATGCCTATTATGTGACTAATCCAATTTCGGTAACCTCTCGCGGCGGCATTTTGCGTTCAGAAAACAACGGCCTACAGTGGCGGGGAGCGATCAGTGGCACTGGAATGTTGGCTGTAATTGTGGCGCCAAGTTCTACAGCAAACATGAACTTCAGCAACGATTTGAGTGGATTCACCGGCACGCTGGCTGTAAATACCGGCAGTGGTTGCGGCGTGGGCACGGTGAATATTGGTTACAATTCGCCTGCTTGTAATCTTCTTTTTTGGGGCAATGGCAGTAAAACCGGTGTAGTCCAATGGAATGGCTCGACCGCCTCGCCGGTGACGCTGACTTTCAACGAAGTTAACTGTGGTGTGAACGGGGGAGCAACCGCAGTGGGTAAACTTTCTTCCGGCAATGCCGCCACCGTCACCTACCAGTTGGGTGACAACACGGCGACCACGAATAATTTTGGCGGCATTGTTCAAAACGGCAGCGGCGCAGTGGGCATCACCAAGATTGGCAGTGACACGCAGATTTTGTCCGGCGTGAACACTTATACCAATCCGACTTATGTTGGCGGCGGCACGCTCACCTTGCCCGGTGTCAACAATGGTCAAGGTGGTTATGTGGTGAGCAACAGCGCCACGTTGAGCCTAGGCGGTTCGGGCAGCCTGACCAACAGCAGCGCGACAGTGACGGTTTTGGCTGGTGGCACATTGGCTGGCGGCGGTGGTGCCGTTGGCGGGCTTGTCACCTTGAATTCCGGCAATGCGGCCATCAATCTGCTGGACAGCACCATCAACACTTTGACACTTTCCAACGGCCTGACGTTGAACGGCGGGAATGTTCTTAGTTTTGACATTGGCGGCGGTGTTGATTCCATCGCGATTGCGGGCGGCGTGCTAACTAAAAACGCCGGTAATGTAACCATCAATGTGGCCGGCACCGGATTCTCGGTTGGCACTTACAACTTGATCACGGGCAGCAGTCTTGCTTCCACCAATGGTTACGTCTTGGGAACCGTTCCCTCTAACCCTTCATTCGCTTACGCGCTTACCAACAATGCCGGAAATCTTGCCTTGCAGGTGACCCTCGCAGTGGTGGTGCCGGCAAACGCCTATTGGAAAGGTGGTGTGGACAATAATTGGAACACGGCAGATAGTGGTGCTCTGTTCAACTGGTCCACCAATTCCGCTGGCACGCTGACCACTGGTGCCAAACCCGGTGTCACCACGGCGGTTACATTCTCCGCCACGGGCGCGGCCAATCAAGCCACCGTCCTCGGCGGCAATTTTGAAATCAATAGCCTGACCCTGACAACAACGACCAATGTCGGCATCGGTGGTGCCAACACACTGCAATTGGATTCCGGCGGTCTGACGATTAATTCTGGTGCGGGAAATCTCACGATCAGCAACTCCAGTCTGGTCGTCGGCGGTTCGCAGTTGTGGACAAACAATTCCGCCAATACGGTCACGGTCAGCGCCCCCTTCAGCGGTTTGAGCACGGTAACACTCGGCGGTGGCAACACGGTCTGGTCTGGGGCAAATTCGCACGGCGGCACGGCTGTCACCGCTGGCACACTGACCTTGTCCGGTTCCGGCACGCTGGGTTCCAGCAGTGCTTCCGTCAGCGCGGCTGGCGGCACCATTAATTTGGGAGGCACCAGCCAGACCGTCGGCTCTGTGCAGGTTGTCAACGGATCAACCATTACCAATGGCGCCATCACCGGCACCGGCTACGATTTGCAATCCGGCGAGATTGACGCCGTGGTTGGCGGTGGCGCGATCAATGCCGTCAAGAGCACGGCCAACACCGTGGTGCTGTCGGCGAACAACACATTCGCGGGAACGATGATAGTGGGGAACGGCACGTTGCAGATCGGTGCGGGTGGAGTCACCGGCAGCTTAAATGAAAGTTCGCTGGTGGTAAGTAACGGGGCTTCGCTGGTTTTTAACAGCTCCGGTAGTCAGACGAATGCGGCTGCGCCAACGGGCATTTCCGGTTCCGGCGCTATCAGTGTTATTGGCGGTGGCAGTGTCACACTGAACAATCTGGCCAACTCTTTTTCAGGTAACATGCTGGTGGATGGCAGCACATTGATTGGAGCAACGGCCAACAATATTGCCAACGAAGTTGTCGGTAGCTTAGGCAATCCCTCCGTGGCGCGCACAATAACTCTGACCAATGGTGCGACCTTGAGCCTGCAAGGCGGCAATGTTTTTGGTGGCTGGGCTTCCACCCGGTGCTTTGTCGGTATCTCCGTCAATCAAGGTTGTCAATTGGCTCTCAACGTCCAGAATTCGAACGGGGGTGACAGCAATCCGTTGGGAGAGGTTGACTTGAATGGCGGCACGATGTCGGTGGGAAATGGATGGGCCGTGTATAATCAGGGTGCAATCCTTTTGAGTAACATTGTCGTAGGAGGGACAAGCCCTTCGGCAATTGTCGTCACCGGCAGCGATCAAACAAGAAACGGTATTAACCTGGGTGCCTACAATACGGATGCCAACTCGGATCCTCTTAACAAAACTATTCACTTCGTGGTGAATTCCACTGGAGCCGGTAGCGTAGATTTGACCGTTTCCGCCCGTTTGGTGGATCCTCCGAATGCTTCTTCACTTGGTAGTGGGGCGTTGTTTACAAACACGGACGGCGGCATTTACAAGGATGGCGCGGGCACCATGTTGCTGACGGCGGCCAACACTTATACCGGGCCGACTGTTGTGAATGCGGGCAAGCTGGTGGTCAGTTCCATCCAAGGAACCAATGGGATGACCAACTATATTGATGTCTTTGATGGCGCGGGCTTGGGTGTCCAGGTTTCCGGCACCAATCAATGGGCACCGTCCTTTGCTTACCTTGGCACGAGCGGCGGCGGGATTACGCTCGAATTCACGGGTTTGATCAACACAAATGTCGCACCATTCAATCCGGCTGCCGTATCGGTTCCCGGCCCGGTGACAGTCAATATCCGCGGGGCGCTTTCCGTGGGTCAATATCGCTTGATCGCGAATGCGGCTGGTTCCATCAGCTCATTCAGTCTTAGCACCCTGCCTCCGGGTGCGGTGGCCAGCTTGGTCACGGATACGGATGGCACGACGATTGATTTGAGTGTGACCACCGGTTCGACAACGTTTGTGTGGACTGGTTTGACCAGCACCAATTGGGATGCGACCACCGGCAACAACTGGAAGACCAACGGTGCGGCTGCAGTTTATCAGGATCTGGTGCCGGTGCTATTTGACGACACTGCCGCGCAGACCAATGTCAATCTGGCGGCGACCGTGACGCCGGCCAGCGTGATTGTCTCCAACAACACGGCTCATTACACGTTCTCCAGCGCCACTGGCAATAAAATCACTGGTTCAACAGACATTACTAAAAGTGGCAGTGGCGTGTTGACCCTGACCAGCTTGACCAACGACTTTAGTGGTGGTGCGGTGGTGAATGCCGGCACCATCGAAGTGTCTGGGAATGCCAATCTGGGTTCTGGTATTGTCCAATTGAGCGGCGGAACATTGAGTGCCGTGCAGAGTTTTACCAATTCGAATGTATTAACCGTTGGTCCGACTTCTGGCAGTGGTGTTGGGACGCTGGGTGTGGCTTCGGGACAAACATTCAGCATTTCAAATACCATTGCTGACACCACCGGCGGTTCGGGCACGCTCCAAAAGACCGGCCCTGGAACTTTGGTGCTCTCCGTTACCAATACGTATTCGGGTGGAACCGTGGTTAGCAATGGCACGCTTGTGTTAAATGTGGCTGGCGGCGGCGTGGGGGCGGTTCGTGGTGGGCTTACGATCAATCCGGGAGCCGCCGTGCTGACGAAAATTGCTGATGCAATCGGCTACACTGCCAGTGTCTGCGCCACGCCCATCAACATCATTGGGGGAACCTTGACCAATTCATCAGGTGGCAACGAAGGTTTTATTACCACCTTCAACCTGACGGGTGGCACGATGAGTTCTTCCAGCGGTGCCTACAACTTTAGCACTGGATCTGCCATCAACAGTTTGGCGACTAATGTGGCATCCACCATCAGTGGCCCGGTCCAATTGCGTGCCGACGGGCTGACCATCACCACCGCGCAGGGAACGGTTCCTAACGGAGTTGATTTGCAAATCGCGGGCAATATAACCCAGAATGCTAGTGGTTATGGTATCGTCAAGGCTGGAGCAGGCACATTGCTGCTTTCCGGCACCAACGCATACACGGGCAACACCACCATCAGCGGAGGTTTGTTGCTGGTGAACGGATCGTTAAATTCCGGCAGTGCTGTGACGGTCAATGGTGGCACTTTGGGCGGCGGTGGCATCATCGGTGGGGCGACCACTGTCAATGCCAATGGCGTTTTATATTCGGGTGTGGGTGGGATTGGCATACTGACCTTCAGCAATAGTCTGGCGTTGAATGCCGCTTCCACCAACCGGTTCGTGATGACCACCGTTGGCGGGGTCAGCAACAGCGTGGCGGTCGGCGGCCTGTTGTCGCCCAACGGCAGCGTCATTGAGATTAACACCGCCGGCGGCCAGCTGGCCGTGGGCACCTACACCAATCTGTTCACCTATGGCAGCACCAACGGGACAGGCTTCGCCGCCCCGGTGTTTGACACGGCGCAAACGGGAACCACGGCGACCATTACGAATGATGGCGCCGGCCATGTCAACTTGGTGATCAGCACCGCCGTCGTCATCAGCTCCGACGCGAGCCTGTCGTATCTGGCGTTGAGCCCGGCGGGAACCTTGTCGCCGGCGTTCAGTTCCGGCACGACCAACTACACGGCGAACGAGGCCAACGCGAACAGCACGGTGACGGTGACAGTGACGAACGCGTCGGCGTATGCGACGAACGTGCTGTTCTACAATGGCACGCCGCAGGCGACGAACGCCGGCTCGCTGGTGGCCTCCGTGCCGCTGGTGGTGGGTTCGGGCAACGTGATCCAAGTGGTGGTCACGGCGCAAGACGGCGTGACGACCAGCACGAACACGGTGGACGTGACACGGTTGGCGAGCAGCAATGCGCTGTTGTCAAATCTGGTGATCACGCAGCCGGGGACACTGTATCCGACGCCATTTAGTTCCGGCACGACGAGCTACAATGCGACGAACACCTATGTGAACAAATCGGTGACGGTGACGGCGACCAGCGCGGACGGGACGGCGGCGCTGGCGTTGACCTTCAACGGCACGCCGGCCGGTTCCTTGACGAGCGCAACGCCCAGCGGGAACCAGACCCTGGTGCTGCCGACGAACACGGTTGTGGTGACTGTGGTTTCACAAGACTTGTCGCAGACGAACACCTACACGGTGGATGTGCTGTTGCAGCCGAGCCAGACGGTGGCGAAGCTGACGAACAGCGTGAGCGGCAACAACCTGGTGTTGAGCTGGCCGGCGGACCACCTAGGTTACCGGCTGCTGACGCAGACGAACAACCTGAACAAAGGCGTGAGCGGCAACATCAACGACTGGGGCACGGTGGCAGGCTCGCAGTCCATCACCTCGACGAACATCGCGATTATCAAGGCCGGCGTCACCAACGCGTATTACAAGCTCGTCTATCCGTGAAAACAGTTGTGGAAACACAGGGAAGGGGTGAAGGTGATAATGCCTTCACCCCACAACCTGAAAACAGTTATGGCAATGAGAGACATTAATGATTGAGAATATGAAGACACAAAAACATCGGGCATTCACCCTGATTGAGCTGTTGGTGGTCATTGCCATCATTGCGATATTAGCTGCAATGTTATTGCCAGCGCTGGCCAAGGCGAAGGAAAAAGCCAAACTCACCCAGTGTTTGAGCAATCTCAAACAGGTTGGTGTGGCCACTATGATGTATGCCAATGATAACAGGGATTTCCTGCCACCGATGTCTTGGGTTGATTCGACTGGCACTACAAAATACGGGTCGTGGTTGTGGGACGTGCCTACAAACACAGTCAGTATGATGATACTAAACGGCTACTCTCGGAATACTTTATATTGCCCGTCATTTGCAGATAAAAACACGGATGCTTATTGGACAGGGGCTTGGGCTGGATATCCGGGATATGCGTCGCTGGGTTACGCCTTTGCCTTGGGAGGTTCTGACAGCCTTTCAACATCGCCGGTAAATGCTGGGTATGTTTTGCCAAAGATAACCTCCCGAATATCAATTCCGGGAGGGCCGCCGACATTTACGGCCTCACAACTTCCCGTGACCGAATGTTATTTTGCATTTGATGGAACCATCTCCATAGGAAGCGATGTCAATAACCGTGGAGCAAATCAATATACCGGTATCCAAGGCACGGAAAGGTCGGCTCATTTGACTGGCAATATGCCATACGGCGGAAATGAGGTGGCGTTGGATGGTCATGCTCAGTTTATTAAATTCAGTGCCATGACCGTCCACACGGGCGGGAGTGATCCTCATTTCTGGTGGTAACACTTAACACGGTGTGATGGACATGTGTATGAGTTTATGAAGTCGGTGGCGGGGTGAACCCGCCACCGTTTTTTTACGAAGACATGAGTTAATCTGACAGCAGAATCTTTGAAGTTGTGAATCTTGAATTTAAGAAACAAAACAAGAAATTGCCACGGCTCGGAAAAATCGGTTTTCTTGCAGCTTCTATTTTGTTGTCAAATGACTTGCTGTTAAAGGCGCAGAGTTATCTCGACACAATTATTTTTGGGACCACCAGCTCAGAGACGGCTCATTCATTCGTCGGACCCAATACCGCTGTCATTAGCAACACATCCGTTTCGCCTACACAGACAGCCCGGTGCGGCCTGACAAACAATCCGGAGACGGTGTATGGCGGCTCCCTGACCTTTACGCTGGCCGTTGACCCGGTGCGACGGAATTACTTCTCAGTCAAGCTGTGGGGCAGCGATGAACCGGTTGGCTTATCTCAGGATGGCGATATGGGGCGGCTTTATTTGTATGTGGCGGCAACCAATTTTGACAGCACAGCCAATCCAACAAATTTCTATCAGGTCGGCTACCGGCATGAAGGTGATTATTCCGAATTGAATACCGCTGGCTACAAACCGCCGCTGCCGAACCGGTTTTTTTATGCGACGACACTTCTGCCGTTATGGATGACACAAGGGCGGACGAATTTGACTCTGACAATCCAGCCCGCTGGCCGCATTTACGATTTGGGTAGCGGAGGCCCGCCCGGTGGAAATTACCAGTTCAATATGTTCACCAACAGCCGAGGGATTTATCAGGCCTACACTCACACGGATCCGGTGCTCAATCCGGTGGGAGAAGTGCAGGGTTTCGTTCCCACTGCGAGCATCCGTCCAGCGTCGCCGGCGGACACCTCGTCCGGTTTTGCCACGATGAGTTCGGGTGGGGCTTTTTGGAGTCTCATCAACGGCTATTACGGCAATCTATTGTCGAAGAATGTAACCAACTACGGCACTTGGGATGTTTCAGTTTTGGCTATGGGATATTGGGTCACCAATTTTCCGAGTTTTTACACCAACGCGACCGTTTTGTCGCAGGTGACATTGGCCTTGGATTATTATGCGTCAAATTATTATGCCGGCAATTCGAGTCTGTCGGTTTCTAGCGGTGGTAATAATGGCTGGGGCGGAAATTATGGTTACTTGGGATGGGCGATTGACATCATGCTACCAAAGTTGACCAACGTGTTGGACGTGCTGCCTGGCATCTACGGCACCAATGTTTCCCGCCGGCAGGCTTGGGGCGACATGCTGCTGGCCAGCCGGGAGTATGGCCGCACCAATCGCGATGCGTGGAATTTGAGCAATCAAAATCTGATTGCCAATCGATCCATCTACTGGGCGAACCGCGGGTTGCTAGCTTTGACCAACGTCAATGCTTTTGCCGAAACGAATGCGCAACGCTATCTGCTTGAAGCCATCGGCATTCAACCGTGGCTGGGGAGCGATTTAAGCAACGGTGGTCATTCCTATTCGTATGGCACAAATTATTTTATGGTCAGTCCCAAGGGTCTGACACATGAATTCGGTTATGCCGGAACTTCCTACGGCGAGATGCAATATTATGCGGCGGAATTTTACGAGTTCACCACCAACGTCCTGTTTCTGAACCAATGTGTGAAGATGGCGAAGGCGCGTGCCTATTTTCGCCGTCCCACCGTTGATATGTATACCAGCGGTTCGACTTATCAGGCGATGGAAGCTATCGGCATCATGGCGTGGCGTGGCGCGGACGAATCCGACACTCAATTTGCGGATGATATTACTTATGGCGAGCGCACACTGTCCGGCACTGGAATGCGGATCGCAGCGGCAACGATGGATACCAATCTCATCGGTTATGCCAAGCAGATGCTCAGCGACGGCCAATATTTTTACTGGCTGCAAAAGCTGCCCAATAGCAGTCTGTGTTATGAGTGGTTCAAGGCGTTTTCAGATTATCAGAAAGTGAGCAGTGCGTCGGACAGCGGCGTGCGGCTGCCGTTCACGACCAACACCCAACCGGACTTTGCGTGGGCGGATGAGGACAACGGCATTGTCGCAATTAAGCGTGGCAACGAGCGTTTGTGGCTTTCCACTTACTGGCAGGCGCATGCTGGCACCGGCATCAACGGCCTTGGGCGGTTTCTTTACGAGACGAACAATTTTGACCGCTACGGCGATTTGGAAGTGACACCGCAGTTCACCCCCAGTGGAAACTTTTATCCACGGCCGAATATGGTGGATCTACCATACAAGACGGTTTATCAGCCGCCGGACAATCCGAGTAATGCCTACACTGGTGAATTGCTGCCGCAAGCAGCGCTGCCACCGTTGGCAACTAGCATTGACCCATTCGTCGGCAAGGCGAATTTCTGGTCCTGCCGATATGGTAATTTTCTAATCGGAATTAATCGCAGCGATAGCATAACCTATCAATTGCCCACGCCTTCAAACTTTAGTTCAGCCACAAATCTTGTCACCGGCCAGAACATGAGCGGGACAATTAATGTGGCACCGCAGTCCACGGTGGTTTTGTATTTGACCAACACAGCCGGCATTAATCCGGTTCCCCAGACGCCGTTGTGGCTCAATGCCGTCGGCATTTCCACGCCGTTAGTGATGTTGAACTGGACGCCGTCATCGGGCGCGCTGGGTTACAACGTCAAGCGTTCCACAACTTCCGGCGGGCCATACACGACGATTGCCAATGTCACGGCCACCAATTTCACCGACACCAGCGTGACCATTGGCGGGAATTATTATTATGTGGTGACGGGAACTAACAGCTACGGCGAAAGCCTCGTGAATTCAATGGAAGCATCGGCCAGCACGGGCTTGCCGCCGCCGTGGAACAACCTGGACATCGGCACGCCGAACCTACCTGGCAACTCTGATTATTCCAACGGAGTGTTCACGGTCACCGGCAACGGTTTTGACATCGGCGGTTCATCGGATTCATTTCAATACGCCTACACGAGCTTTACGAATAACAGCGGGAGTTTCATTGTCCGCCTCGCGTCCATGCAGCTCTGTCAGTCGGCAGAAAAGGTCGGTGTGATGATGCGATCAAGCACCAACGCAAATGCGATGACTGCCGTCTTAATGTTTGATACCGATAGCGGCTTTCACAACGTGCGGTTCGCCTGCCGCACCAGCAACGGCGGGGGAATGAGCTACAGTTGGGATGGCCCATATATTGTTGGTGCGCCGGTGTGGTTCATGTTGCAGCGCACCAATGGCGCGACTTACACTGGCTATTTTTCTAATGACGGTTCGACTTGGACGCCGGTGGGGACGAATACAATTTCATCAATGACCGGAACCATTCTTGCCGGCATGTGCGTTTGCGCGCGTTACAACGTGTTCACCTACGACACTACCGTCTTTGACAACGTCTCGCTAACCGGTTGGCCGTTGTCGGCGTCAGGCGTGCCAACCACTCTGGTCGCCACCGCCGGTTACAAGAGTGCGCGGCTGAAATGGAATCCTGCCACCAACGCGACTTCCTACAATGTTAAACGCGCCAACATAAGCGGCGGGCCATACAGCGCTATGGGCAGTTCCACCACGACGAACTATGTGGACGGCGGCCTCACCAACGGCACAACCTATTATTATGTCGTCAGCGCTTTGAACGGTGCTGGTGAAAGCGCTAATTCGACCGAGACCAACGCCACACCTGTCGCGGTATCCGGCGTCGGTGTTGTCATCAGCGTGAATTTTCTAGGCGGCAGCGCGAATAATGGTTATCCTTCTGCCATGACCGGCACGGAATACGCCGGACAGGTCGTTGCGAACAATTGGAACAACGCTGCCGGAACTGTGGGAATAATATCTTCGCTCGCACAGAGTGATGGCTCAATTACGCCTGCTTCCGTCACATGGGCCTGCAATAATACCTGGAGCACGGCTATTACTGAAAGCCCCGGCGATTTGCGGATGATGAAGGGTTATCTTGATAATAGCTCCACAACCAACACCGTCGTCACCATTTCCAATCTGCCACCTACATTTATGAACAACGGTTATTCTGTCTATGTCTACTGCGACGGCGACAATGGCAGCACCGCCAAGACCGGCGTTTACACCATTGGCACCATTACCAACAAGGCTGCCGATAGTGCTAATGCCAATTTCTCCGGCACCTATGTGCAGGCGAATAATTCTACCGGGAACTATGTAGTTTTTACCAATCTGACCACCGCTACTTTCAACCTCGTGGCTAGCACCAGTCCGACGGATGGCAGTAGCGGGCGTTCGCCTGTCAACGCGATACAACTTGTGGCGAACACACCGACTGCGCCGACGGGATTGACGGCGGTGGCGGGCAGCGCACAAGTGACTTTGAACTGGAATGCGACGGTTGGCGCAACAAGCTATAATTTGAATCGCACGCTGACCAGCGGCAGCAATTATGTGACGGTGGCCAACGTCGCGGGCACCAACACGGTAGACAGCGGTTTGAGCAATGGCACGAACTATTACTATGTCGTCTCGGCGGTGAACGCCGGCGGCGAGAGCATGAACTCGGTTCAAGTCAGTGCCAGGCCGACTTCCATGATTTCACCGCCGCTCCAAATGACCTTGAATGCCGGACAGCTTCAATTCACTTGGCCGCCTGATCATACCGGCTGGCGGCTGGTGGCGCAGACAAACAGTCTGAATACCGGTCTCGGCACCAACTGGTTCACTGTGGGAAATTCGTCGAATGTGAATCAAATTTCTGTTCCAATTGTCGCGACCAACGGCTCGGTGTTTTACCGCCTCGTTTTCCCCTGAAAACCACCGGTGTCGGTGAGTTGCTCAAGGCCGCAATCAGCGTGAAGAGAAAATGCATTCATTTTTTGCTCGGAGTATTTTTGCTGGGCGGTAGCGACATTTTCGCTACGGTCTGGCAGTGGTCGCGCACGGCAGATTCCATCACGCTGCCTTCGGGAATTCATCCGCAGGCGTTCTTGTGGGTGCCGGAAGGCTGTCAGCGTGTGCGCGCCGTCGTCTTTGCTCATAACAATATGCTGGAAGAAGGCATCTTGGAGCATCCGCGCTTTCGGAAGGAACTGACGCGGCTCGGCATCGCGGAAATCTTCGTCACGCCGCTGTTTGACTTCTGGCAGGTCACGACCAACAACGACGCGGTTAACGCCAAATTCGCCGCGCTGCTGAAAACCTTCGCCGCCGAATCCGGCTACAGCGAACTGGAATTCGCGCCCGTCATTCCCATCGGTCATTCCGCGTCGGCGACCATGCCGTGGAATTTTGCCGCTTGGAATCCGCAGCGGACGGTTGCGGTGTTGTCCATTCATGGCGACGCGCCGCAGACCCGGCTCACCGGCAACAGCAAGACGAACGCCGACTGGGGCAGCCGTGACATTGACGGCATTCCCAGCCTGATGGTGATGGGAGAATTCGAATGGTGGGAAGACCGCCTCGCGCCGATTTTCCCGTTCAAGCAGAAACATCCCGCGGCAACGGTGGCGTTATTATGCGACGCCGGGAACGGCCATTTTAATTCTTCCGACGCGCTGGTGGATTTTCTCGCGATGTTTGTCCGCAAGGCGGCGGAATGGCGGCTGCCCGAAAAATCGCTCGCGAACGAGCCGCCGAAGTTGAAGCCGGTGGACCCGCGCCAAGGCTGGCTGGTGGATCGCTGGCGTCAGGGCAAACCGCCCACGGCTTCGGCTGCGCCGTTTGAAAAATACGCCGGCAACCGCGATGAGGCGTTTTGGTGTTTCGACAGGGAAATGGCGGGGGCGACGGAAAAATATTACGCGCGCCAGTGCGGAAAATTGGCGCAGCTGGTCGGCTTTGCTCAAGATGGAAAAACCATTCCTCTCCTGCCCAAATCATCGGACCAGGTTCGCGTTCCCGTTCCGCCGCTGGATGACAGCCTGACCTTCCATCTGCAAGGAACATTTCTCGACGCCGTGCCGGCGGGCATTCCCGAAAAATGGACCGGCCTGACCAATGTCACTCCGATCGGCCACGCCACCGGGGGCGGACCGGTGGTGCTGTCGCGCATCACCGGGCCGGTGGTGCAATTGTCGCCGGACACCTTTGCCATCCGATTCAACCGCTTGAGCCTTTTTGCCGATCAGCGGATGACTGGCATCTGTCTGTTCGCAAAGCATCCCGGTGATGCCAAATACAAAGCCGCCGTCGAACCCGCGCTGATGCGAATTCCGGCCCGGCTGACCAATGGCGTGGAGCAAAAAATTTCATTCCCGATAATCCCGGACCAAAAAGACGGAGCGAAATCGTTGGCATTGAATGCCGTTTCCTCGGCGGGCGCGCCGGTTTATTATTATGTCCGCCAAGGGCCGGCGGAAATTTCTGGCAACCGTTTGCTGTTCACCAAAATTCCGCCGCGCGCGATATATCCGGTCAAGGTCACGGTCGTCGCTTGGCAATATGGCCGGACAATTGAGCCGTGGATTCAGTCCGCCGAGCCGGTCGAGCAGACGTTTTGGATTGTGAACCATTAATTACACACACGCATGACGATTAAAATGAAAACAAACAGGTTAGCCTCCAATTCTTTCCGCACGCTTCCAGGCCTGCTGGTTCTATGCTTTATTTTGCTGGGCAGCCTCTGTCTGTATGCAGAGGATTATCAGTGGGCCATCACGGTTGATAAAGTGATCCTTCCCGGAACCACGAACGACCATCCGCGTGCCTTCCTATGGATTCCGCCCAACTGCAAACAGGTCAGAGCCATTGTCATTGGCCAAAACAACATGGAAGAGCCGACGATTCTGGCTGATCCAAAATTTCGCAAGGCCATGGGCGAACTGGGCTTTGCCGAAATTTTCATCACGCCTCATTTGGGATCCATTCATTTCCGCTACGACCTGGGAGCCGGCGAGGTGCTGGAACAACTGCTGAAAGATTTCGGCAAATTGTCAGGCTATCAAGAATTACAGTTCGCGTCGCTGGTGCCGATTGGCCACTCGGCCATGGCGATGTTTCCGTTCGACATTGGACTGTGGAAACCGGAAAGGACGCTCGCCGCGCTTTCTGTCAGCGGCATGTGGCCTTACTTCCACGATGAAAAACCGGGCAATCCGCATGGCAGCCCGGTCTGGGGCGATCGCAATATTGACGGCGTGCCGTTTCTGGTCACCAAGGGGGAATACGAAGTGAATGTAAAAAGCATTTGGGCCGGATGGTATGGCGGCGTTCGTGGCGATTTTGCGACCAGATACCCCAAAACCGTCCTGACGCAGGTGGTTGAACCCGGCTACGGACATTTTGAAGTCTCCGATGAGAAGATTAATTTCCTGATTCTCTATCTTCGCAAGGTCGCCCAATATCGTTTGCCCGCGAGATCTCCGCTTGATGCACCGGTTGTTCTCAAGCCGATCAATCCTCAGGACGGCTGGCTCTACGATGGCTGGCGGCTGGATCAGGCTCCGGCTGCTCCGGCGGATGCTTACAACCACTACCGGGGCAAGAAGGAAGAAACCTTTTTTGCGTTCGACAAGGAACTGGCCCAGGCGATTGAAAAATTCCAGTCGGGTCATCGTGGTAAAAATCTCCTCGTGTTGAGCTTTAGGACGAAGAGCGGAGTCGTTCCCCATGCCGGAGATCATGTGGATTGCTACCCGCCGTTTGAACCGCTGGACGACGGGATCACGTTCCAAGTGTCGGGAGTTTTTTCAGACCGGTATCCTTGGCCTTCCGGAAAACGCGAGGAACACCCATTTAATAAAGGCGATTTGATGGCCACTCCGGCAGGTGAGGAAAACCGGATTGTGGCGAAAAGGATTTGCGGGGCGGGCATAGAAACCGGACCCAACACCTTTGCGGTAAATCTGGATCGGACCATTTCAAAAATCGCGCTGGGCAAATCTCTCTCGCTGTCGCTTTGGCTGGACTATCCAGGCAATGACAAATTCAAGGGGACGGTGCAGCAGGGCGAAGTCAAATTCTGGCCGAACTCGAAAGGCCAGGCCCAGGAAATCCAATTCCCTCAGATTCCCGACCAGCGGGCGGCAGAATTCATGCCTCCGGTAAAATTGGCGGCCACCTCCAGCGCCGGACTGCCCGTCCGATATTTCGTGCGCGAAGGTCCGGCGGAAGTGGATGATACGGGAAAACTCAGCTTTACTCGTATTCCGCCGCGCAGTGTTTATCCGATCAAAGTCACCGTCGTGGCCTGGCAATGGGGCCGTTCTACGCCGCCGATGGTTCAAACCGCTCCGCTGGTCGAGCAGACATTTTGGATCGTGAACCATTGATGCGCCGGGCTATTTATTAAGGTTTACAGTGTAAGTGAAATTGCAGCAACCGCCATTCAACGAAAAACGTCCGCAGACAAATACAATCATGTTTAAAAATTATTCAATCTATTTGATGTTAGTGCTTGCCTGGGTTTTCACCGCAGCCGCCGCAAACAATTTGGACGTTATTTCCTTCGGCGACGCAGCTTCGGAAAAGGCGCACGCGTTCTCGACGACCAGCAGCCAAGTCATCACGGGCGGCCTTGGCGAATCAGCCCGCCAACTCCTGCCGCTGAACCCAATCTCTTATGACGGGGGCTTAGTCAGCTTCAAGCTCAAGGTGGATCCTGATCGGCAAAATTACTTCACCGTCAAGCTGTGGGGCTCGGACAAAGGCCTCAGCAGTGGACGACTGATCCTTTATATCAACGGCCTGCAAGTTGGTTATCGTCACGAGGGCGACTACGATGTGCTCAATCAGATTGACGAAGAAGGGATTTTTCAGAAGCGATTTCTTTATCAAACCCTGCCGCTGCCGCCTATGCAAACGCACGGGAAAACCGAGGTGGAATTAGAAATCGCCGGTCTCGGTCCGATGTGGCCTTACGGAACCAGTTTTGAGCAGATGCAAAAAAATCTAACCGAGCCGACGCGTGGCATCTATCGCGCCTACACGCATACGAGCACGCGATTCATGCCGGAAGATTTGGATAAACAAGGCGATTACGTCACGCCGCAAACGAGGCCCGCCGGTCCCGGCGAGGAAATTTTAACGCAGATGCGGAAAACCGTGAACGCCCGGCTGACGCAGTTGATGGAAGCCAAGGGCGGTGCGTCTGGCGACGGCAAAGTTGGCGACGGCAATGTTCTGTTTCTGGCCGAGGCCTATAACACGTCGTGGACGGTGGCCTACCATGATCCGCGCGCCATCGCCGCATTGGTTCAGGCTGGTGATTCGTATCTCCGACCCGGCGTGATTGGCAAGAGCTGGGTCGGTGCCGGACCGCTGGGCGAGGCGATCATGCGGGTGGGCATTGAGCCGTTGCAAAAATTCCTCGATGAAGAAATCGAAGTGCCGGCGAATTTCCCTTTTGTTCCGGGTTGGCGTCGGCATGAGGCTTTGGAAGAACCGAACTTCAAAGACGCGAACGCTTCGGACAAAAAAGTTCGGTTGAAACGGCGCGACGCGTGGGCGCAGGTCCTGCACGCCAGCCTGGATTGGAACCGGAAGAACGGTCGCCGTTCCTACACCAACCAGTCCATGATCGTTGACCGCAATCTCTACACCGCCAATCGCGCGCTGCTGTTACTTGATCCGGCCGAGGCGCTACCGGAGCAGCAGGCGTTGCGCTACGTTTACGAGGCCGTCGGACTACTCCCGTGGCTGGGCAACGACACCGACGATGGTGGCAGTATGAAGCCTTACGGGACGAATTACATTCAAATCACGCGCAAGGGGCTTTCCCGCGAGCTGGGTTACGTGGGCACTTACGGTGAAACCATTCTCAAATTTTTGCGCGACATGTCGGAATTGACGGGCGATGAAAAAGTGCGCCAGCAACTTGTCAGAATCGAAACGACTCGGATGAATTTCCGCTATCCGAGTCTGGACGCGGACGGCTATCGCACGATGAAACTCGCGACCGAGATTGACAGTCGCACGGCGCATTTTCCGTTGTCGTTTGGTGCCTACGCGATGCCGAATATCAACGAGGCTTGGTGGATGGAACTGCCGGCCTTTCTCAAAGATCCCGTCTCGGTTGGTGCCGCCCAGCAATGTCTGGAAGACAACCAATATTTCCCCCGTCTCGCGTCAAGGGCGAACGACAAGGACACTCTGGGCATGATGCGTAATCTCGACGAATACGCCGTCGTGAAGGCGCTGCCGAAGAGTGCCTTTCGCTTGCCCATGACCGACGGCCAGCCGGATTTTGTTTTTTCCGACGAAGAGGATGCCGTGGTGGCCATCAAGCACGACCATGATCGGCTGTTCGTGAATTTCTATTTCCGTCAGGAATACGGCGTCAGTGGCGCAACCCGTATTCTGGATATTACGCCGAAGATTATGCGGATAGCCACGGTCAAATCGGAGTTCGAGGTGAATTCAAACGGCAAGGTATGGACACGGCTGGACGTCATTGATTTCGAACGCAGCGGCGGCTTCCCGCCGCCCGGCCATAAAATTCATCAAGCTTGGCAGGGCGAAAAACTTCCTGTGTCCAAACAGCCGGATGACGCCACGCAACCGCGTGACGGCACTTGGGGACCGTTCGTGGGCAAGGCAGCGTTCTACTGGCTGCGCTACGGCGATTACTTGATTGGGGTGAACACCACTGAAAACAACACTTACTCGTTGCCAGTGCCAACGGGATTCACTCAGGCGCCCGACCTCGTTTCCGGCAAAACGCTGGATTTGAGCAATGAAGTCAAAGTCGGCCCGCTGACAACGGTGGTGTTGTATCTGGGAAAATAGACTCACTATGTCTCGATTGATTCAGGTCATTTTAGTTTTTCTGGCTGCAATTCCCGTCTGGTGTTCGGTAGCCAGTGAGACTCATAGGTTTGAAATCGGCGAAAAAACTTTCCTATTGGACGGCAAGCCGTTTGTCATTCGCAGCGGCGAAATGCACTTCAACCGCATCCCGCATGAGTATTGGCGGCAGCGTTTGCAGATGGCCAAGGCGATGGGCTTGAACACCGTGGCGGTTTATCTGTTCTGGAATTATCACGAGCCTGAGCCGGGCAAATTCAACTGGAGCGGCGATCACGACGCGGCGGATTTTATTCGCATGGCGCAGGAAGAAGGTTTGTGGGTTATCCTGCGACCCGGACCTTATGTTTGTGCCGAATGGGATTTCGGCGGCTTGCCTTGGTGGCTGCTCAAAGACGATGGCATTCAAGTCCGCTCGCGCGATCCACGGTTTCTCGCTCCGGCGCGGCGCTATCTGGCGGAAGTCGGCAAGCAACTTGCCCAGTTGCAGGTGACCAAAGGCGGGCCGATTATCCTGGTGCAGGCGGAAAACGAATATGGCAGCTTCGGCAGCGATGCCGAATACATGGGCGACATCCGACAGGCGCTGGTGGACGCTGGTTTTGACGTTCCGCTTTACGCCTGCAATCCGCGAACAAAGATTGGCAACGGCTACCGTTCTGATTTATTTCAAGTGGCCAATTTCGGGCCAGGCATCTGGCCGAAAGCGTTCCCGATGCTGCGCGAATATCAAAAGACCGGTCCGCTGATGAGCGGCGAATACTATCCCGGCAGCGTCGGCATCTGGGGACAAAAACTGGATTCCATAGCCGCGCTGGCGTTTGCCCAAGATCTGAAACTGTTTTTGGAACAGGGTGTGTCCTTCAACATCTACATGGTGCATGGCGGCACGACCTTTGGCCTGGAGAATGGCGGCGAAACACCGTTCAAGCCATTTGTCTCAAGTTATGATTTTGGCGCGCCGATCAGCGAAGCGGGTTGGCCGACGGATAAATACTTTGCGTGTCGTGAGGTTTTTTCAAAGTTCCTTGAGCCCGGTGAAAAACTTCCCGATGTGCCGGCGACGAATCCGGTGATTGCCATTCCGCCGTTTGGGCTCACCGAAACCGCTCCGGTCATGGAAAATCTTCCTCGCCCGATTGCCGACGAAACGCCCCGGCCGATGGAAAATTACAACGAGGAACTGGGCTGTATCATGTATCGCACCAAACTGCCGCCTGGCCCGGCGGGTGTGTTGCATTTGTTTGCCCCGCATGACTTCGGCTGGTGTTTTCTGGATGGGAAACAAATCGGCGCGGTGTTGGATCGGCGCAAACATCCCGGCGATCTGGAAGAAGTCAGCGTAGATTTGCCGGCGCGCACAAACACGGTCAGTTTGGATTTGTTCGTCGAGGCGATGGGGCGTCCGAATTTTTTTGGGCCGGGACAATTGGATCGGAAGGGGCTGCGCGGCCCGGTTCTGTTTGACGCAAAAAATGGCAGCGCATGGCAGATGCTCAAAGGCTGGGAAGTTTTTCCACTGCCACTTGATGGCGCAGAACTGACCGGGCTGCAATTCAGGAAAAACTCTTCATCCGTTGCCGGCCCTGCGTTCTGGCGCGGCACTTTTGAACTGGCGAAAACGGGCGACACTTTTCTCAATCTGCGCACATGGGGTAAGGGCGTGGTGTGGCTCAACGGCCATTGCCTCGGCCGGTTCTGGAACATCGGTCCGCAGCAAACGCTTTATTGTCCTGGCCCGTGGCTCAAATCCGGTCGCAACGAGATCATCGTTCTTGATGCTTTGAGTCCGGTTGAGCCAAAGCTTTCCGGGCTTGAACGCCCGGTGCTGGATGAACTTCACCCCGAACTTGATTTCAGCCAGACCAACAAACCAGCAGTCAAACAATGAAAACAAGCGGTCATTTTTCAATGTTTGAGAGTCTCAATACTTGTGGTGTGCTGGCTCTGGAGTTGTCGGCAAAGAAGCCCGTTTTCAAACTGCTTCCATTACTCCTCGCCGCGTTCATTGGATTGCAGTTCGGTGGTCTACCCGCGCCGACGGCGTGCTGGCGCTTGCGGACGGCAAGTTGCTCTCGGAAAAATCAAGTGACACAAACAGCGTCACCTTTGAAATGCCTGACCATGCAAAACAGGTCACGCTGCTCTACGAAAATCGCGGGCTGCAACAGCACACGACTCCCACGCTGGAGAAAAATTGGCTGAACGGAATTCGCGGCGTGAAGTCGGGCGAAACAGTTTTGCCCGTATAATTCGCCGTGGGCGAGCGCGAGCGTGGAATTCAGTTTTCCGGCGCGAACATCGAAAACGAAATCAAGTGGTTGCGTGTGGCAATCGGCAATGATGTCGCGATGATGACCAATTCGCTTCTGGCGTGGCATCGTTTTGAGTTTGAACTACCCGCACAGAAAAAAGGCGTATGGGTGCCGTGGCATCTGCATCTTGAGGCGGAGGGCAACGGATTCATCTATGTCAATGGCCGTTGCCTAGGACGTTACTGGCAGGCCGGCCCGCAACATGATTTCTTCCTGCCGGATCCCTGGCTGAATTTCGGTTCGGGCAAGACCAACATCGTTGCTATCAGTTTGCGCCCGATGGACATGCATCACGACGCTGGTTTTCTCTACACGCTTTATGCCGTCGCATTGTATAAACTTACCGTCAAACGGAAGTATCGCGAAATCGGATTGGCCGCCGCCGAGGCGCTTTATCAGCGGTTCAATCCTCACGGCGGATTCATTCGCGCTTGGGGCCGCATTGATGAATCTATTTCTCCCATTGGAACCGGATTGCAGACGGACAACATGGCCATCATTGACAGCCTGATGAACCTGCCGCTGCTCTATTGGGCCAGTCTGGAAACCGGCGACCGCAAGTATCATGACGCGGCGGTGCGCCACGCGGACACGACGCTGAAAAGTTTCATCCGCTCCGACGATTCGGTTTATCACGCCTACCGTTTTGACCTGAAGACGGGACAGCCGCTTGGCGGCGAAAACTTTTGCGGTCGCGCCGTCGAATCGCACTGGTCGCGTGGCGCAAGCTGGGCAATTTACGGCTTTGCCCTGAGCTATCGTTATACCGGTGACAAAAAATATCTCGCCGCCTCGCTGCGGGTGGCGTGCAAATTCAACGAGCTCATGAATGGAGACGCGATTCCGGTGTGGGATTTCGGCCTGCCGTCCGGCGAAGCGCCCCTGCGCGACACCTCGGCGGCGGCGGTGGTGGCGTGTGCGTGTCAAGAACTGGAGAAACTGGGCGCTGCCGATTTGCTCATCTCCAAAATGAAGAAATCATTGCTGGCCAATCTTTGCACGGAGCAGTATTTGGATTTTGACGAGAACTGTCCCGGTGTCCTGCGTGAAGCTCAAGTGGGCTTCAATGGCGCGGGTTCGGCGCAGAACGCATACACTTCTTGGGGCGATTATTTTCTCATGGAAGCCCTCGATCGTGAGCTGCATGGTGTTGAACCGTGGTGGTGATTTCAACAGTTAGCGTGGAGGATACGACGTTCATTGAAACGCCTTTGCTACATAAAATGGCTGACACGCCCAAAAAACATGAATTCATCGCCATTGACGAAGGGCACGCTACGCTACTGCACATTGATGAGCGTGACCAATCTAAAAACTGGATCGTGCCCATCGGCCAACCGGTTTCTCTGACCATGAACCATACTCCACGCGCGAAATCTTAAACGGAAAAGCCCTGGAGCCGGGCGGCGGGTCAATGTGGAGCGCAGAGGGTGACAGGGCGAGCAATACATTGACGCGACGACCGGCGACATAAAATTGAAACAGGATTCGCGCGCGCTCTGATTGGTGCGGTTGAATCCCTAAATAGAATGACTTTTGACGAAAAACGAAAAGTAGATTCCCCGTCAGCGATATTTGAAGACGACGACAACACCGACAACAAAACCAAGCACGATGCCGATGGCAACCAGTGCGAACAAGGCCAGCCAGTCCCGTCTGATTTGCAAACCTGAGATGCGGGTGTCCAGTTCTGCGCAGGTTTTCTCAAACTTTTCGCTGGCAGCCTTCAGGTCGTTCTTGACCCGATGATGCGCGGAAACCCCGTCGTCCAGATGCCTTCTGATGTCCATGGCGGCGGCCCCGATTTCCTTCAACTGATTGCGGAATGAACCGGAAGCCTGATTCAAAGCCTTGGTGTGAAACTCGACGACGCTTTTTAATTCCCCGGTTTGCTCCTCGCCAACGGCGGAAAGGTTGCCGATCAGCGCGGAGGTTTGCCGCCGGTATTCGGCCAGATGCAGTTCAATCAATTTGCGGGACTCATTGACCGCTTGCGGCACCAACGCTGCCGCACGCCATTGCGCCCGCGTCAGCATCACCAGTTGGACGGGAAATCCGGTTTCATCCCCGTCACCCCATTCGGCCAGAATCTTTCGCAGCCGTTTGGCTTCATCGGCAGAAAGGCCGTTGCATAGAAAATCAAAATCTGTATCCTCCATGATTATTCTCCGAAGTTCAATTGCGGCTGCGGTTCGGCCTTCACCTTCTCTTTGGCCGGCGCAGATTTTTCCTTGGGAACAAATTCCGTCGGCACCAACAAATCCGCAATTGCGTCATACTGCCGGAACAATTTCTGCATTGCCCATTGGATTTCTCCGGCGAGCAGCCGTTCCAAGTGACCGGCCTCGACGTGCGACAATTCGGCGAAGCTCAAGCCGCGCTTGGCAAGGGCCTCGGCCTTTTCAATCGCCAGCAGCGTGGTCGGCGTCACCGCCGGCAACGTCACGGACTTCGCGCCGAACTCCAGCAACTGCTTCTCCAGTTGCGAGCCTTTGAACAAATCTCCGCGCGCTTTCGCAGGATTAATGACAATACAATAGTCCACGCGGTCGCCAGCATAGAGAAATAACCGACCGGCGTTGATCATGCTCTCCGTGTCGTCAGTCGGGAACAGGAAAAATGTCAGCCGCACGCCCTGTTCGGCACACACGTCCAGCACCTGCAATTCCTCCAAAGCGCCCAAGATCAAAGCGTCGGCCTGGGCGCGAGTGTCAATGACGTGAACGGGTGCGGAATCTTTCAACACGCGGCGGAACAAGCTTAACAGAGCCGTTTTGCTCTCATGCTCGTTGCCAAGATGGTATGAGCGGACGGCTTGAGGGTGCCGGTTGGCAAATGTGTGATGCCGGTCATCGAGATCGGAACCATTCCAAGGCACACCGAGCTGGTCGAGCCAGGCGGTGCGGAATTCGGCCTCGAAACTTTTGCCGAGATTGCCTTTGGATTGGGGATTGAGGTGGATGCGACGAGTGGTGTTCATAGTTTTGTTGGATCGTTTAGTTTGATGTTATCGGGACTCGGTTGCCGGTAGGAACGGGGTGTTGGCGTGGCCGCCAGAACCGGCTTATAGGCTGGTGCCTGTAACTTCACCGTGGCTGGCTGCGACATCACTGCGCCATCCTCCCAATGAGGCTTGGCCTGCCGTTTCAGGTAGCGCCGGTAAAATTGGTGCAATCCCTGAAACGTGATGACGCAACCTTTCTCGTTGCGGAGCAGCGCGGCGATTTCCTGCCATGTCCGGCGCTGCTGGCGCTGTTCGCGGATGAAATCCACAAACACTTCGAGGCGGCTGCGATACGCGCGCCCGCCGCCCCGCCGTTTCTTTTTGACTTCCGAATCCATTCGCCGCCAGTTTAACCGAGCCAATGATGGTGGTGTTAGCGAGTAGCGGGCGAGTTGAGCCAGGAAAATGGGCGAGTTAATGGCGATAACTATTTCGAGCATTGAAAAGCGTTGAATCGCTGCTTGAAACCGGTTGAATGGTGCTTAACAGTGATGTTGAAAGTTGTTGAGCCGCGTTGAATTCATCAACGTCCTTCAACGCATTTCAACTGGATCATTCATGTCACTGGCACATCGCCAAAAAACCTACGCGAAACCGTAGGGGTGAGGCGTCCACCTTCCAGCAGACGAATAGGAGGCCAACCCATTTGCATAAAATCCGACCGGTATCGGTCAAACACGAATGTTCATTGCCAACATTTGGCGATGGTTGATTGGATGAAAATTGATCTCGTGTCGCGCTGAATGTCCGTTTCTGAAACCGGAGCGCAACGAAGCGGCTGTGAAGTGAGCGAGGTTTTGGAAACGGACATTGAGGGCGTGACATCATTGGTTCAGGTCTCATGCTGGCGGTTTGTCTGCGCGGTTTGTGAGCCACGAGCAAACCGGGCAGTCAAAGCGCCGTAATCCCACTGTGAAATTTAGTCACCGGTTTGTTCATGCTGGATTGCCTGCGCACTGAACGGGCGTGCTGAAACCGGCAGCGAAACGAAGCGAGTCGGGAGTGACGTGAACGGACGACGGCGGAGTTGCGCGCGGTTTTGGCACGCCCGATGAGTGCGTGACCGTCTAGGTTTTACTTAAGGCGATTGGTCTGGCGGGTTTGTGAGGCACGAGCAAAGCCCGGCAGTCCAAGCGCCGGTTTCACCCAAAGAGTCTGGCAAGTGCTGACTTCAAGTTTCGATTCAGCCGATTTACAAATCATTCGTGAAATGCCCAGCTTTTACGGGTCATCCCCAATGTTTGGCCATTGCGCGGGCGACCTGTTTGAAATTGGTGATGCGCCACTTCGCACCGTCGCCCACCAGTGAGGCCCGTCGCTGTTGGGTCGCTGCTGCTGCCGGATTACGGCGGGCTCTGCGCACAGCCGCCATACGACTGTTCGCTTCCTGCCGTTTCACTGCATTGAAATCCACCGTTTTCACAGAACAACACATACCGCGATCTGAATAAGGAAGCAAGTTTGCGTGGCATCGCATCTTCCACGTCCATCCGAAAACAACGCGGCCCGCCAGATGATTCCAGCGGGCCGCACAAGTTTCAATTCGGTGTGCGTCTCAGGTCGCTTCCACCAATTCAATCCGCACGGCTTTGCCCAACGCCCGCGCCACTCGCGACACCGTGGACAAACGCACGTCTTCGGCATGGTTCTCCAGACGGGAAATGGCCGACTTCTTGGTCTTGGTGATCCGGGCCAGTTTTTCCTGGGTCACACCGGCCTGTTCGCGGGCTTCCCGCAGCATCAGCCCAATCTTGAACTCGGCATAGCCCGTTTCAAAATCTTTGGCGAATGTCTTGTCGGTGCGTTTGCGCCGTTCGATGTAATTTTCCACGTCGTTTTTCATAGTCATTTCTTTCGGCTCAAATAGTCGCGCTTGCGTTGTTCCGCCAGCGCCAGTTCGCGTTCCGGTGTTTTCTGCGTTTTCTTCGCAAATCCATTCGTCAGGATGATCAACCGCCCGGCATCCCAAAAGCCCAGCAACCGGAAGGCGTCGCCGCCAAATTCCGCCCGCACCTCCCAAAGATCATCGCGCCCCTCCAGTTTTTTGAAATACTGTTGCGGCACGCGGGGCAGTTCTTGCACGGCGCGCAGCACCCACAAGACCTTTTGCACCTGCTTGGCGTTCAGCGAATCCAGAAACTCTTCCACCGGACAAGTTCCGGCTGCGGTCCGGTAATATTGGACTTCCAACATTGCGACAGGTTAACACAAGTGTGAACCTCTGTCAAACCCGGTTGCACACCGTTTTCGCCGTGCGCAGCAAGGTGAAGCTGTTCGCGGCCTGATTCTTAAACGTGGACCCCGTGCGATTTTGAAACCTGTTGCGTTTGCGTCTGACGAATCGCCTCGTGTTCCCGCGCCCGCCGGCTATTGGTCAGCAGCACCGCCGTGCGTTTGCCCCAGCGTTTGGCAATCAGGCGATAAAGCGGGTTGTTTTGATAATGCGCCGCCAGCAGGTCCAGCACCGACAGCCGGTCCCCGCTGCGCGTGATGTTCTCGCGTAGCTGCTCCTTGTCGCTGGTAAAAATATGGATGCCCTTTTTGCCGCGCGAAATCGTGACATACCATTGCTGCTGGCTCGTCGCCGCCTTCGCCGCTGAATCAGAAAACAGCACCTGATCCACCGACTTCCCCTGCGAAGCGTAGGACGTGATGGCATAGCCCCGGACGAACTGGCGGAAGTTTTTGTCCAACACCCGGCCGTCCGCCAGCGCGATGCGACCGTCGGAATGAACCATCTTGATCGTGACCAACTCACCGTTGACGAGCTTGCGATTTTCGATGCTGCGGCCATTGGCCTTGAGTTGCAGCCGGTCACCGGAAGCTAATGCCAGTTCCTTGCTCTGGCAGGCCGTCAGCTTGTCGAGTTGCTTGAACGGAATGGAAACCGTCCGCGACTCTGCTTCCACCAGCAAATGCGTGTCCGTAATCTGTTTTAACTTCGCCGATTCTCCGGCCTTGAACCCGCGCACGTCGCGATTGAACACCAGCACGGTGTTGGCATCATAAGAGCGAGCATTACGCTTTTGCGCGCCGGTCAAGTCCACTGGCTGAAATGCCGTAACCGTGATTTCTATTTCACTAATCAATTTGTCCTGCTTGAGCGCGGTGCGAATGGCGTCATTCACTTTATGAATCTCATTCCAGCTTTGGGAAACGATCACGGTGGATTGATGTTCTTTTACCAGTTCCAAGTAACGCGCCGTCAGCTTTTCATGTTTGTCGGCCAGCGTGCAGGACTCGATGGTTTTCATTTTGTCCAGCCGCTCGAAAGATTCGGTGAACTTGCCGTCGCGCGCTTCCGTGACCGCCTGCCGGTATTCCCGGATGCGCCGGCGTTCCTCGATGGATTTGGCCAGCGACGGATTCTGGCGACGGATGTTCGTCAATTCCACCGGCCGGACGCCTGAATGTTTTTCAATCGCGCGCAACGCATCCGTCGCCTCGACGGCTCCGTGTTGCCGCGTGTCGCCCGACAAAACCAGCCGCGCCTTTCGCTGCACCACCAGTCGGATTAGCTCCAACATGGTTTTGCCACCAATCTGGCCGGCCTCGTCCACGACCACCACCGTTCCCGTTTGAAGTTCTTTCTTTTGCAGGAAACTGGCCACAGTCGCCGGCGACGGAAATCCGTCGCGTTCCATGTCCAGCACCTGCTGGCGCTGCGGCGCGAGGACAACCACGCCGCGCCCGCCATCGCGGATTTGTCCGACCAGTTCACGCAGCACAAAACTTTTGCCCGTGCCGGCACCGCCGCGAAAGACCGAGACGCGGTTGCGGTTGGATAACAGCGCAGAGAGCGCTTCACGCTGTTCCTCATCCAGCTTGGGATCAAATGGCTTTGGCTCCCACACCAGTGGATAACAATCACTGATGCCCTGCCTGACGGCGCAGACAATTTGCAACTCGCGTTCGAGATGCTCGCGCGTGGAAACTTGGCCGGGATGATGGTCAAATCGCAGATAGCCGCGCTGCCGCGTGACGGCTTGAATGTCCGCCAATGAAACATCCCGACCTCGGGCGCGTTCGAGCGCGTGACGCCACAGCTCATGCTCGTGGACGATGGAGCGGCGTTCAAACAGATGTTGTTCCGCCCAGGCGACCGCCTGCTCGGCAACTTTCACGTCGGAAACCAGCTCGGGAGATTTTGCCACCGTCAAATGATTCAATGACGATATTTCATCTGCCGTCATCTGACTGCCCCACACGGTTTGCAGTTTTGCCAGACCGATGTCCCGGATTTTTCGGGGACGTTCCTTGTGCGCGATGTTCTCGCGGATGGCGGCAAGGTTGCCCTCGGCTTTTTCCGGCTCGCGAGCCAGCAGTTCCCTGGTCTGCTGGTCAATCTCCCGATGCCGCTTGGAAAATCTTTCAATCAGTGCCGGCGCGACACCCTTGATCTCAAAATCGCCGCGCGGTTTGTTTTCAATCTGATAACCAAACTTCACCAGCTCGCGGGTCAGCTCATGGTAATAGACATTTTCGACAAACTTCTGTGCCGCGAACATCTCGTGGTTTTGCAACGCTTTCCATTGCTTTTCGATGGCATCAAATGTGGCGTTGAACATGATGCAGTGGGTGTGCAAGTGCGGGTCCAATGCGCGGGAGGTGTCATGGCGAAACATCGCCGCCACGAGATTGCCCGTGGGCCGGTCAGTGCATTGGCCATTCTTCCGCACCCGCGTTGCCGCGAAGGTTTGCAATTGATTCATGGCCGCCGTCACCGCCTGCTCGTGCGCCTCGACGATGCGCGAGTCATCTCCCACCAGCGCTGCGATGGAAACAGATTTGGGCGGTGAGAATGTAAAATCGTAAAACACCCGGCGATTGGCCGTCTCGCGTTCCTTGCCATCCGCACCCATCTCAGTTCGGGTGGTCTTTTGGCGAAGCGTCAGCCGTTCGCCGGTCTGCGGATGAAGATTTTCACAAAGCCGGGTGAATTCGTCGGCGGTGGTGATGCCATTCAGTCCAAGTTCGACCGCTCCCTGTCCATACCAATGGCCGGGGACGGTCTGCCCCTCGGCGTAGTAATCACCAACCGCCAGATGTTCCTTAAAATACTTTTTGGCGTCACCGAGATTATATTGCGCCTTGGGTGCGAGCATGGTGGCCGGCGGTAAATCAAACAGTCCAGATTCGTTCACCGGTTGGCCGACGCGCTCATCTGAATCACCACACCATTTGCTCTTTTGGATTTGCGGGCATTCTTGGCCTGCCAGTGCTGGCTCAGGGCAGCCGTGGCCCGTGACAGCCATTCTTCGTCATCCTCCAGTCCCAGCACTTTTTTCCGGCTGAAATATTTTTCACTGCTGGGGGCGGGGCGGCCCAGCGGTTTCAGCAGGCCGCGCGCGACGAGAATCGGCAGGTCATGCGGCTTGAAGCCCAGGCAGGCCGCGACCTGCACGATGTTCATCCGGGCGGGCAGCCTGGCCAGATTCAACACCTCTTTCTGCTCGTTATTCATAGTGGTTTTTTGGCGAACATTTTCTCAAAAACGAGATTTCTCAACTCTGGCACAAATGCGGCGCGCGGCGCTTGTATCACATACACAAAACGAATGGCGCATACTTCAGTCACTCTGGTGGTGGTGATTGATTCGGCGGTCGCGTTGAAAAGATGATGCCAAAATTGACCGTGGCGGAGTTTCCCGGTGGCCGTCTCCGCCGCAAGCCACCGCCCAACACCCAGGCAATCACCGCCAGCGCCAGCCAGACGAACACGAGGTAAAGATAAACACCGTAATTTGAGATCAGGGCGTCCAGAAAGTTGAACACGGGATTGAGCACGTCAGCCGGATTTAAGTTCATGGCTGGCCCTCCGCTGAATTGATGATGGCGAGAACCGCTGCTTTGAGCGGTGCCGGAAGTTTTGCCCAAGCCGTGACAATTCGTGTCAGGTCGGGACAGGAAGGGATTGAATTTCGGGAGTCTATTCGGGAGTCATCTCTCGAATTCCCAATAAAATATGGCGGAGAGAGGGGGATTCGAACCCCCGATACCTTTTGGGTATTCACGCTTTCCAGGCGTGCGCGTTAAACCACTCTGCCACCTCTCCACGCATTGTAAAAACAAGGGCTTCGTAACGGCCGGATCGGCTGCGGTTCGACAAGCTGAAACTGCAAACTGATACTGTCTGCATGAA
>Ga0302277_1000524_pt1 | contig 29445 bp, 26 predicted proteins | sample III_Bog_N3_1_FD_198759 | JGI IMG/M metagenome (GOLD analysis project Ga0302277, IMG submission 198759) | Peat permafrost microbial communities from Stordalen Mire near Abisko, Sweden - III_Bog_N3_1 | ecosystem: Environmental > Terrestrial > Soil > Wetlands > Peat | place: Sweden: Abisko... | reverse complement strand
CTGCTTTCGCTCACCATACGTTCGAGCCAGATGGATCGCGCTCTTCCCTTTCATGTAACCCACCACGGTCGAAACCGCATGCTTGGGCGGGATCGAGATCATGATGTGGACATGATCGGAGAGAAGATGGCCCTCTTCGATCCGGCACTCTTTCTGCTCGGCCAATTTCCGAAACACCTCGCCCAAATGCTGGCGCAGATTGCCATAAAGCACCTTCCTGCGGCATTTCGGAATGAAAACAACGTGGTACTTGCACTCCCATTTCGAGTGGCTTAAGCTTTCATACTCGTCCATCCGGTTTCTCCTTGATGTGTGCTTGGCGGCTCACCTCGAAGAGTTTCTGGATGGACTCCCGGAAATGTCAAACTGCTACTGCCTCCCCGGCAAAGCCGGGGGAACTCCCGGTACATTAGAAAATCGATCGCACTAATCATCGACCTACCTCGCCATGCGCATCAAAGATTTCAACATTCATGCCTTCTTTATGCGTGACATTTCATGCTCAATTCATCATTGCTGTTGTCCTCAATAACTGGCATGCCGTGTATCTGTTTGTGCGCGGCATTACTCCTGGGCCTTAACCACTACATTGTCAGCGCATTCCACCGATTGCGGGTGCCAGACGAAGCTATTCAGGCGATCTCGCTACGCATATGGGGAGAACTGTCTCTGCATGACTCAATGATGAGTTTATAAGTTGTCGAGCTACCTGATACTTATAAATGTTCTTCACATTGTTTATGTGCTTCTTATGTGGCGAAATTTGAAATATGACTTGGTATCAGATTGTAATTGCCAAACAGCACGCGCCAACACGATCGGCGAATCGATCACCGGTGAAGTTATTCAATGGCGCGCAAAACGGCATTGACCGTATTCGGGAAGCAGCACTTGACTACGAACCGCATGAAGATTGTTCTTGAATTTCATTTACTCGACTTATGAATTAATTATCTGCGAAAGTGAGAGGTGACAATGAGAACTGCTCTTTGGAAGGCCATGACGCTGGCGGTGTGTTTTGCCGGCACGACAATATCAGGGGCGGCGCAGACTAACACCCCCGCACCAAATCAGCAGACGGTTTTGGTGGCGCACTCCGATCCTCCTGCTGCTGCGGATACTAAGCCTGGTACGACGCATGAGGCGTCTCTCGCTGCACCGGCTGCGCCTCAACTCACAGTAGAACAGGAACTTGAACTCCTCAAGAACCGCATTGCGCAGTTGGAAACGGAAGTGAAGCAAAGCAAGGCCGACTCTGTACAGAGCGTCAATGATGCTGCCGCGCTGTCAACTGCGGAGCGCCAATTACTGGACGGAAATGTAAACGCCTCACTTCGCACCGCAGATCCAGCCGCTTCTGCACCCGGACAGACTCAGCAAGTGCCCGCGGCAGCGCCAGCCGCACCGCCTCCGCCTGAGATCGACGCTCAAACCACAACCAAGGGCGAACCTTTCCCAGGCGACTGGACCTGGCTCAACAGCAACGGGCACGCGACAGACAGCCCCATGAGTACCAAATACTTCACGCCCGAGTTTCGCGCCGACGCGAATTACTCGCTGGACTACAACCACCCGAAAGACGACTCCCTCGGAGGTTCGACGGAGACTTTTCGTTCCGACGAGTGGCAGCTTGAGCAAATCAGCATCGGCGGCGATATCCGCATTAACAATGTACGCGGGCGCATTCTCACAATGGATGGCCTGTTCGCTACGACTACTGTTCGTAACGACGCCAGCCCCAGTCGCGGCCAATGGGATCTAGCCGGCGCTTACAAATACGTTTCTGAGGCATGGGGCGGCTATCACTGGGATAAAGCCCACGGCGTGAATGTTGATGCAGGAATCTTTGTTTCCTACATCGGCCTGTTCAGTTACTACAACTTCGATAACTGGACCTATCAGCCTTCGTTTGTCTCCTCTAACACTCCCTGGTTCTTCAACGGGCTCCGCATTCAATATTTCCCAACGTCCAAGCTGAAGATCGAACCGTGGATCATCAACGGCTGGCAGACTTACGCCCGTCCAAACGGCAAGCCTGGCCTGGGTGGACAGATTCTCTGGCGTCCCACGCCATCCCTAGATTTCGTTTTTAACAACTATGGGCTCGGTGAAGACGATATCGGCTATCCCGGCCGCTCGCGCATCCACGCCGACTACAGTGCCCAAGTGAGGGTGTATGACCAGCCCGCGAAAACCCTGGACAAGATTGCGTTCACAGTTACCGGCGATGCCGGATGCGAATACGGCGGCGGCCCCGCAGTCGGCCATTACGATCCTAAGGGGCTCTCGCCGGAGATGGGCTCCGCCGACACATATGCCGGCGGCGTGAATTGCCATAACAGCAGGAATGGCAGGCCAAAACAGTCGTTCCTGGGCTATATGATCTATAACCGCTACTGGTTCAAGCACGATCTTTATGCAGTTACCCTTGGCGGCGGAGTTATGAACAATCCCGGCCGTTACCTGACACTTCTGCCGCCCATCAACGGAGCCACTGCCATAACAGGCACACCGTACTATACCGAAAACGGCGGGGATCGCGCTCAGATGCACGACGGCACCATCACCTTCGACTACATGCCCAGCCAGTTCATTACCTTCCGGCTTGAGTCCGGCTATCGTTATTCCGATACTCCGTACTGGACCGGTCGCGGCGGAATTACTCCTCCGGCCTTCGCAGGCGGCCCACCTCTCAACAACGGTCAACCAGGCCAGTATGCCTGTGCCAATGGGGCTCCGTCTGGTTATGGCTATGGAAGCCTCAGTTCAGCAGAAGCAGTTTGCTATGGCGCGGGCAATGGCACGGGCGCCGACACCAGCTCCATCTGGTGGCCCGATCTTCGCACCAACCAGACTGTCAGCACCCTTGCAATTATGATCCGGTTTTAGCTGCGGCATTGTTCGCCTGACCGCACCTTGTGACGGCGGACTGACAATCTAACCGAAGGCCTGACATCCAGCACTGGGATTTTTCGAAATCCCGGTGCTACCCAGGCGCAACAGTAACTTCCACACATCAGCTCCTCTCAGCGCTTAAGTGCTGACACATGTTCGTCAGAATGAAAGTGAAAAGCAAAGGTAATCACTGATGGAATTGGCCTTCAATCTCGAGTGGATGGCGCTGGCCGCAGCCATGTGCTGGCTGTGGTTGCGCTACGCGCCGCGCAAAGGCCCCGGACGCTCGGCGCAATTCGTCTCCCTGGCGCTGATCCTCTTCAACATGTTTACCGTCATCACGATGTATGACGACATGGTAATGGCGCAGAATCCTGCCGAGACACGCTGTTTCCAGCGCGAGGATGATTTAGGCGCGCATGCGCACGCCACACCTCATCCGGTCGTGGCATCGGCTCCCACGCTTGCCGCGGAGCTTTCTTTGAGCACGTTTCGCTTTGCTACGCCGGGTAGCCTCTTTGTCCCGACTGTGAAGGTGTCCGCTCTCTCCTCTATTCAGAGTCGCCCCCCTCCCGCCGTCTGATCTACCCCCTCTCACTCGATCTAACTTTAGGCTGGCTTACTTCGTGCAGCCACCGCTCGCCACACAGCCTAAGCTGCTGCAGAGTTGTGCGTCTACAGCCTGTCCGGTGAGCCACTCAGTAACTCAGTTAGCACCCGCGAGAGATTGGTGCGTGGTCATAAGTTACCGCGCTGTAGTTATCGATAAGTCGCTGAACTGTCCATATAACTCTCTTACGCTTTGACAGGTAAGAATAAACGAGCCAGATTCTCTCATTGCGTGACCCGCTTTATGTTTGTGAAATTCTCGGGGACGCGATGAGTGTTTGATAGGCGTAGCGGTTCACAGTGAAGTGTGGGGAGTCATATGAAACGCCACTTAGCCAGACTTGCGCTGCTGCCGATGGCGCTGGCCGCATCTTTCGCCATTAATGGCTGCAAGAGCGATAAGGTCAATGCAGACTCAGAGGCGCCGCCACCGGCCAAGGTGGTTTCCGGATTGGACGCATCATTTTTCGCGGTCGAGCATCCCGAATTGTACCCGGTGGTAACGGCGACCGAGTACCAGGCACCATCGCAATTGTCTGTGACCGGCACGGTATTTCCTGACATCTCGCGTACGGTTCCGGTGATTTCGCTTGCATCCGGCCGCATTGTCGACATCCGCGCTCGCCTCGGTGACGCGGTAAAGAAGGGCCAGCTCTTGCTGCGAGTTCGCAGCGACGACATTTCTGGAGGATTCGACGCTTACCGCAAGGCCGTCTCCGATGAGTTGCTTGCGCGCAAGCAATTGGATCGAGCGAAATTGTTGTTCGAGCATGGCGCGATAGCGCAGGGGGACCTTGAGGTTGCACAAGACAACGAGGACGACGCCAAAACCACCCTCGATACCGCGACTGAGCATCTTCACTTGCTCGGCAGCGATCCCGATAACCCGAAGGGACTCGTCGATATTGTCGCCCCGGTTTCCGGAGTAATTACCGATCAGGAAGTGGCGAATGGGGCAGCCGTGCAGGCCTACTCTACGCCGAACCCATTCACTATTTCGGACCTGACCGCAGTTTGGATCGTCTGCGACGTGTACGAAAACGACATGGCCAACGTGCGGGTTGGGCAACCCGCCGAAATCAAGTTGAATGCGTATCCTGACAAGGTTCTCAAGGGCAGGATCAGCAACATCGGCTCGATTCTTGATCCGAATATCCGTACCACGAAGGTCCGCATTGAAGTTGCCAATCCGGGCGAGATGATGCGGCCGGGCATGTTTGCCTCGGCCACTTTGTTTGGCACGGGTAAGCAGACCTACGCGGCCGTCCCGGCGTCCGCGATCGTGCATCTGCACGACCGCGATTGGGTCTACATCCCAGCGCAAGAGAAGTTTAAGCGGGTTGAGGTTGTCAGTGGCGAACAGTTGCCGAACAACATGCAGGAGATTCTATCCGGATTGCAGCCTGGCCAGCAGGTCGTGACAAACGCGATCAATCTCGAAAATGCGATCGACAATGAATAACCCGCGACCCCGAGGCTCGAGGAAGAAACGATGATTCGCAATCTCGTAGATTTTGCTCTCAATAATCGGTACGTGGTGCTGGCGGTTGGGTTGCTATTGCTCGGCTGGGGGGCGGTGTCGTTTCACAACATGCCCGTAGAGGCCTATCCGGACATTGCCGATAATTACGTGAACATCATCAGCCAGTGGCCCGGGCATTCCGCCGAAGAAATGGAACAGCAAGTATCGGTTCCCGTCGAGATTCAGGTGTTTGGGATTCCGCATCTCGCGACGGTGCGGTCGGAATCGATTTTTGGCCTATCACTGATTACGTTGATCTTCGACGACCAATCGATCAACGATTGGAACCGCGCCAAGGTGCTCGAAAGGCTCACGCAAGTAAGTGTGCCGGCGGGCGTGCTGCCTCAAATTGGAACTGACTGGAGCATGACGGGCCAGATCTACTGGTACACAATTCGGAGCACGAATCCGGCGTATGACCTGATGAATTTGAGGAGCATCGAAGACTGGACTCTATACAAGGAATTCAGGAAAGTTCCGAACGTTGTGGACGTGAGCGACTTCGGAGGCACCGCGCGCGAATATCAGGTGCGCGTCGACCCGAACAAGCTCATCACCTACGGTTTGAGCATCAGCCAGGTTGAGAACCAGTTGGCCATCAACAACGTGAACGCCGGTGGCAGCTTCGTGGAAGAGGGCTCGCAACAGTTGAACGTCCGTGCTCTCGGTCTTTACCGCAATGTGCAGGATATCGAGAACACCGTACTAACGACTTCGAATGGAGCTCCAGTTCGCGTAAAGGACATCGCGGTCGTTGAATGGGGTCCCAGAATCCGGCTGGGGCACATGGCCAGGGCCGATCATCGTCCAGACGGCGTGATTGTAGATGAGCCTGACGTCATCCAGGGCGGCGTGCTGATGCGCAAGGGGGCCGAAGAAGGTCCCACGCTCGAAGGCATTCACCAAAAAGTGGACGAGCTCAATAACCACATCCTGCCCGAGGGTGTGAAGGTCATTCCCATGCTCGACCGCAGCGATCTGCTTCATTTCACGCTGCACACAGTGCTGCACAACCTGGGCGAAGGGATGATCCTGGTTACGCTCATCCTGCTCCTCTTCCTCGGCAATATTCGCGCGGCCTTGATTGTTGCGGTGACCATACCGTTTTCACTGTTGTTCGCCTCAATCTTTCTGAACTTGAGCCATATCCCCGCAAACCTGATTTCACTTGGCGCGCTCGATTTCGGTATGGTGGTGGACGGCGCAGTTGTGATGGTGGAAAACATTGTTCGCCACCTGAGCCGCGAGTTTGGTCCCAACACCCGCGGCCAACGAAGCAACGGGCAATCCAGTGGCCATCTAACACTTCCCAGACCCGTGTCGGCCGTGATTCGCGATGCTTGCCACGAAGTCCAGCGGCCGGTATTTTTCGCCATCGCTATCATCATCACCGCCTACATGCCGATCTTCACGCTGCAACGAGTCGAAGGGCGGTTGTTTCGACCCATGGCCTGGACTGTTGCCTTCGCACTACTCGGCGCCATGACATTCTCGATCCTGATTGCGCCGGTGCTTTGCGCTATCCTCTTCGGGAAAGGCGTTAAGGAGTGGCACAATCCCGTCCTGGTTTTTGTCACTAGTCGTTACCGGACGAGCGTGCGCTGGGCTGTCGAAAACCGCTTGGTTGTAGTCGGCGTTGCCCTAACTTCGTTGGCCGTCGCTCTTTTCCTGGCATTCAGTGGAGTGATCGGCTCAGAGTTCCTGCCGCATCTCGATGAAGGCGCGATCTGGGCGCGGGGTGCGATGGCCAACAGCGTGGGCGAGACGGAAGGCACGCGCTTCACCGAACAATCCCGCTATATCTTCGCCTCGTTCCCCGAAGTCACCAAGGTTGTTTCGCAAGCTGGCGCGCCCGATGATGGAACTGACACGGGAGGATTCGGCAACACAGAATATTTCATCGACCTGAAGCCCAAAGACCAATGGCGGCCAGTCTTTCATCAGAGTAAAGAGGAACTGATTGCCGCAATGGATCGGGAAGTGGAGAAACATCCAGGGGCTTTCTGGAACTTCTCCCAGCCCATTGAGGACAACGTGGATGAAACGATGACTGGCACGAAAGGTGGACTGTGCGCCAAGTTATACGGACCGGATTTGGACGTGCTGGAGCAAAAAGGCGATCAGATCAAAGATGTGATGGCCAATATTGACGGAGTCAAGGATTTAGGAATACAGCGCGATACAGGCCAGCCGAATATCGATCTCACCGTTGATCGCCAGGCGGCTGCGCGCTTTGGCATCAATGTGGCCGACATTCAGGATGCGATTCAGACCGCTGTCGGCGGTAATCCTGTCAGCCAGGTGCTGCAGGGAGAGGCAGTCTACAACGTGGTCGTGCGCTATCAAAAACCGTATCGAGATACCAAGGAGGCCATCCAGAATATTCGACTGCTCTCTCCCTCAGGAGAACGCGTCTCGCTGGCGCAGGTTACCAAGGCCCAGGTTCGCGATGACGCTTACGACATTTACCGGGAAGATGGTTCCCGCTATGTGGCCATCCGCTTTGAGGTTCGCGGGCGCGATCTGGGCACCACGGTCCGGGAATCCATCGACAAGATCGCCAAGGATGTGCAACTACCTCGTGGCTATCACCTTGAGTGGTCAGGAGAATACGACAGCGAAAAGCGCGCCGAAAGCAGGCTGGCCCTGATCGTGCCACTGACGATATTTTTGATCTTCATTATTCTCTACGCCATGTTTCGCTCCTTCAAGTGGGCGTTGTTGATTCTCGCCAATGTGGCCATGGCTCCGGTTGGAGGCTTGCTCGCTCTCCTTGTGACCCACACATACTTCAGCGTATCTTCCGGTGTCGGCTTCCTGGCGCTGTTCGGCGTCTCGGTTCAAACGGGCGTCATCATGCTTGAATACATCAACCAGCTCCGCGCCAAGGGATTCACAGTAGAAGATGCCGCCGTGGAGGGCGCTGTCCTTCGCCTGCGGCCGATCATGATGACGATGCTGGTAGCTACGTTGGGACTTCTTCCGGCGGCGACGTCGCACGCCATTGGTTCCGACTCGCAGCGCCCATTTGCCATTGTCATTGTCGGGGGGCTGGTGACAGCTCTCATGTTGAGCATCTTTCTGCTGCCCACTTTGTATGTATGGTTCGCGCGAAATGGAGACATACTCCCCGAACCCGAAACGGGGGCATCCTTTGAACACTAATCAGGTCTTTTTGCTTATGGGTATCCGTATTGTGAAGCAGCAAGCGAAGGCATTTCTTTGCGGGCTGGCATTGGCGCTGACGGTCTTACCGGCGGCACGTGCTCAGCAACCACTGGAATGGGATCAGGTCAAAGCGAGATTCATCGCTAACAACCCGGCATTGAAAGCCGATGCCGACAATGTGGATGAAATGAAGGCCGAGGAGATTACTGCTTACCTTCGCCCCAATCCACAATTCACTCTGTCGGTGGATGGCAACCAGGCCGCACCGCACGATGGGGTCTGGACTCCATTCAAAGGTACGACCGAACAGCCGAACTTCAGCTATCTGCACGAACGCGAACATAAGCGCGAACTGCGGCTGGAGAGTGCGCAGGAAGGCACCCGCATCACGCAATCGCAACATGAAGACCTGCAGCGCAACATGATCTTCGATCTGCGCGTGGCTTTCGTTGCGACGCTCCAGGCCAAGTTTGTACTGGATTTGGCAAAGGCAGACCTTGAGTACTACGACAAGATCATCGATATCAGCCGCAATCGCTTCAATGCTGGAGATCTCGCACGGATCGATCTTGATCGGATTGAGCTTCAGCGGGTGCAATACGAATCGGAAATTGAAACGGCGGTTGTCAACCTGCGCACGGCGAAGATTCAACTACTGCAGTTAATCAACGACCGCACACCGGTAGACCAATTCGATGTGACTGGCCCCTTCGATTTTTCAGATAGCCTTAAACCGCTTGACGACTACCGTCAGGCCGCGCTCGCAGCTCGTCCCGACTTACTGGCAGCATTGCAGACAGTTCAACAGTCGGTGACAAATCACAAGCTGGCCGTATCAAACGGTTCGGCCGATCCCACGTTTTCAGGCTGGTTCACGAATAACTCATCCACTAACAACCCCAATGGCCCCGAGACGATCGGCGCCAGCGTGAGTATTCCGCTTCGCATCTTCGACAAGAACCAAGGCGAAAAGAAGCGCACACTCATCGACATTGACCGGAGTCAACAAGCAAGTGAAGCGGCGCGTGCCCAGGTGTTCAGCGACGTGGATACGGCTTTTGAGCTGGTGCGCAGCAATATTGCCCTCCTCAAACCATATAAGGAGAAGTACAACGACCAGGCCCTGCGTGTTCGCGACACGGTGACCTTCGCCTACGAGCACGGCGGTGCATCCCTGATGGACTTCCTGAACGCGCAGAGCGACTACCGCCAGGTACAGCTTGCATACGCCCAGCTACTAGGCTCATATCAAACGGCGAAGGGCCAGCTCAATCTCGCTGTTGGCAGCGACACGCTACCATGAAGTCACCGCCGCAAACAAGTCGGTTGGTTGCATCCCGTGAGTGAAAGATAATAAGTAAAACTCCAATTGAGGTCAGGACAATTGCATGAATAGGGAAGACGCCAAGGCCCGCATTGAAGAAGTCGGGATATTCCCAGGAATCCGCGTAAAGAGCGCGGATCAGGCCCTCTACGCCGCAGAAACGCTCTTTCATGCCGGCATTCCCGTGGTTGAAATCACCATGACCGTTCCAGACGCCGTTGAAGTCATCCGCAAACTGGCACTGGGATTTCCGGATTTGGTTGTTGGTGCCGGAACAGTACTCGACAAAGAAACCGCCGAGCGCTGTCTCGACGCCGGGGCGCGGTTCCTTACCAGTACAGGCCTCGTGCTGGAGGTTATTGAGGCCGCGCGTAAGGCCAATGTTGTGGCGATTCCCGGCGCCCTGACCCCTACCGAAGTAATTGCGGCATGGAAGGCGGGCGCGGATTTCGTAAAGATTTTCCCCACCGCCCCGGTTGGAGGTAATCTTTATATCCGCTCGTTAAAACTGCCGCTGCCACAGGTGAGACTGATCGCCGCGGGCGGGGTCAACCAACAAACGGCCACAGGTTATATTTTGGCCGGAGCATCAGCCATCGGCGTGGGCGTTGAGCTGCTGCCGAACGACGCGGTGCAAAGGCGGCAGGATCATCGTATCCGTGAGCTGGCGCGCCGCTTTCTCGGATTTGTAGCAGAGGCGCGAGTAATAGAGTAGCCACATATGACCCTCTTACTCCTATTCAGCGCATAATGTATTTGGGCGGCGATGCTACCGACGCTCGTACTCCGCACATATCTGATAACTGACTCGCAGTTGCCCCAGTCGACATGAAGTCGAGTTAGGATTAGCATCCATTTACGAAAGACATATGTAACTCATAAAGTATGTGATTCTTTATATAAATCCCATCTAAACCTTCATGCTTCTTTCACGCTGCAAGCTCGATGCTCTTAATGAAGGAGGATGTCCCGATGAACCGTACATTACAGGTTGCAATCGCATTCGCCGCGCTGGTCTTGACCGCTGGTGTCGTCCACGCTCAGACGCCTGCGACCGCAAAACTCAATCATGCCCAACTGAAACGTATGAATCGCACTGCGCACACTGCTGAGCAGTACCAGGCATTGGCGGACTATTACGAGTCACGCGAAGAGGACTTCAAACAGCAGGCGAAAACAGAGAAGCTGGAGTGGGATCGCCTTGGCAGGAATGTCCCGGCGTTTTCTTTTGCAAAATACCCCAGGCCCGTGGACGCATCGCGAAACTATTACTATTACCTCAGATATAAGGCGCAGCAGATGAGCGAGAAGGCTGCACATTATGACGACCTTTCGGCGAGCGCCACGCAATAAACACGTCACAAGGGCGTAAAGCAGCACAGAGGCGGGGATAAAGAATTGGATCTAATAAACGATCCACTACTTATCCCCGCTATTTCTTTGTAAATTGTTTATGTTTTGTTGATGCCCTTTCCGCTACGCTCTTTCTACATACATGGCAGTGCTCCGAGCATTACGCGCTATAAAGATTGCGAACATCCTGGGAGTACAGCCGCGTTCTACCCGGCTTCATTTTATTGGCGAGAGCCTGTTTGGAGTCTGGGTAATCGGGCTTCTTACCTTTACGGGATACGTACTGCACTTCAACGCTGCCCCGGTGGGTTTTCTTTTTCTTATTGTGGTTGTCTGCGTGGCAATTCTCAGCGGGTTCTGGCAGGCTTCCATTGCTTCGGTAGTGGCGTGTGCCTGTCTGGACTACTTTTTTTATCCGCCGCTCTTACAGTTCACCATTTCTGATCCGCAAAACTGGGTGGCATTGGGAGCGTTCGAGATCAGCGCATTGCTGGTAAGCCGGCTTTCTACACGCGAGCAATTGAAGTCCCGCGAAGTTACTCTGCAGAGGGCCTCAATGGAGCAGCTTTATGAATTGAGCCGAAGCACGCTGTTCATCAATCTTCATCATGCTCCGGGACCGCAGTTAACGCATTTGATCCAGCGTATTTTTTCGGCTGAGGCTGTTGCCATATTCGACGCGAATTCAGGCAAATGCGACAAGGCCGGAGTATGGGATGAAGATGAGCGGGAATTAGCCAAGGAATGCTTCCTCGCTCAAATTGATGACGAAAACAGGCAGACCCGGACATCACGGAGGTTGTTGAGGGTAGGTGCCGAAGCGATTGGCGCAATTGCTATTCGCGGCAACGTGGGATCGCTGGTTGCCGATGCACTGGCGTCGCTGACAGCAATTACTTTGGACCGGTGCGTGGCATTTGAGAAAGAGAGCCTGATTGAGGCATTGCACCAGAGCGAACGTCTGCGGGCAGCTGTGCTTGACTCTCTGGCTCACGCCGTAAAGACACCGCTGACGGCCATTCAGGCGGCCAATGAAGGGTTGAGCGAAGTGGGAAGTCTCAATCCGCCACAGCAGGAGTTAGTGGCTCTCATAGGGCATGAGGCAAGCCACATAGGCCTACTAAGTACGAGGCTCTTGCAGACGGCAAAACTGGAGGCACAGGATCTAACAATTACGACAGAGGAAATCGCCGTCGAAGATCTTGTTGCCAAGGCGCTTGCAGAACAGAGGGCGCGCATGTCTGGTCATCCCGTGGAAATTGCCGTTCCAGATCCGTCACTTTCGGTGCACGGCGATCGTGATTTGCTTTCGATGGCGCTGACGCAGTATCTCGATAACGCCGCGAAATACTCATTTGTAGGCACCACGGTTAAAGTTGCTGCCTGGGAGAGTCACTCCGAGGTACTTATCTCGGTTCATAACTTTGGTCCCGCCATTCCTATTTCTGACAGGGAGAAGATATTTCAGCGTTTTTATCGAAGCGAAGGAACCAGGCACCTTGCTGGTGGAACAGGCATCGGGCTATCGACAGTGAAGATGGCAGCGGAGGCGCACCGCGGTCACGTATGGGTGATCAGCAGCGCCGACGAGGGGACAACGTTCTTTCTTTCGTTGCCTCAGAATAGAAGGGGAGACCTGTGAATCAAGATTCAGCCAAGCTGCTCATCGTTGACGACGAACGCTCAATCCGTTTGTCGTTGCGGACCATTCTTGCGAATTTCGGCTTTGATATTGTTGAGGCCGCGCGTGGAGAAGAAGCGATAGCGCTGGTCCGCACCGCTCAATTCGATGCCGTACTTCTCGATATCAACATGCCGGGAATGGGCGGGATCGACGTGTGCAGGGTAATGCGCAAGACCTCGCCCCGGCTGCCAATCATAATGCTTACCGTGCAAGGCGGCGAAGACCGCAAGGTGGAAGCGCTTGACGCCGGAGCTGACGACTACATCACGAAGCCGTTCCAGTTGAGGGAGTTGACTGCGCGGCTTCGAGCCGCGGTGCGGCGCAACCGAGTGCTGGAAGGCGCGGAAAAGTCGATCATGATCGGCGACATACTGCTCGATACTGAACGCCATCTGGTGCAGAAGAATGGTCGCCAGGTCCATCTCACCCCCAAGCAATTTGAATTGCTCCACTATTTGATGGCCAATGCCGGCAGGCCCATACCACATGCCCGGCTGCTCAGGTCAGTATGGGGGCCCGAATACGGAAATGAACTCGAATATCTGCGAACGTTTATCCGCCAAATTCGGATAAAGATCGAGGATGATCCCGCTAACCCGAAATTCCTGGTAACTGAATCACATATAGGCTATCGATTCGTGGAGGGTGAATAACTGGAATCTGTGTTAGATATCTGTGCTCTTCAAGAAGTCTTTTGTCAGAATCCGTATCTCTCAGCGAGTGGAAATGCGTTATGTTCATCCTCGTAGTCAGTATCGTAGTGAAAATGTGGGAATCAGTTTCATCTTTTTACAAGGTTGGAAGCTTCTGTTTTTTAAGGTATAGGTTTTGGAACGGCCGGATTGTTGAGATCCGGCCGTGTGTTTTGTTGGGTTTATGAGGGCCGTTTTTCGACCCCTTTTGGAACAGGCCTTATCCGCTTGTATTCGGTCATGCGACTTTCTCCGTTTGGGTCGGTGCGGCTTCGTGGACGACGCGGTGCACGGTGGCCCGGGAGATTCCGTGTTCTTTTGCGATCTGGCCCAGGCTCTGCCCGCGCCGGTGATCGCGAAGGATGGCTTCCCGGTCGAGATCTAGTGGACGACGACCGATGTGCTGGCCTTCGAGCTTGGCCCGGCGCATGCCGGCCCGGACCCTCTCGACGATCAGGTTGCGTTCGAGTTCGGCGATGGCCCCGATGATGACCACGATGGCGCGGCCCAGCGGGCCGCCGGTGTCGATCTGCTCGCGGAAGCTGATGAACTCGATGTTGAGCCGGTTCAGTTCATCGAGCACTTCGAGGAAGTGCCTGACTGACCGGGCGATCCGGTCCGAGGCCCATACCAGCACAACATCGAAGCGGCCGCGGCGTGCATCGAGCATCAGTTCGTCGAGCCCGGGCCGGCGCGCCTTGGCGCCGGAGATCCGGTCGGTGTATTGCTTCACGACTTCATAGCCGCGCTGGGCGGCCATCTGCTGCAGGTCGAGAAGCTGGGTCTCCGGGTGCTGATCCAGGCTGGAGACCCTCATATATAGGACGGCTTTTTTCACTTGCGCCGTCCTTTCGGCTTTGGTGAGTAGTTCTTGACGTAGGTCTGGATGAACTCCAGCAGCACGTCGGTCATCCTCTGCCCCTTGGCAGCGGTGATCGACTTAAAGCTGTTGTGGAGTTCGACGGGAACGTTCAGGTTCATGCGTTTTGTCCCTTTGTCTTCCGGTTTGGCCGTAATTCTCACCCCCTTTCTCTCGAGGGTGAGTTTATACGGCTATAAGTATTGGCTGCTAGCTTAATCCCCACGCCCCACGGCACATCATGACGACCCCGACCATCGTGTCCCAGTCGATATCGAGGGCCGAAGCTATCAAGTGGAACTGCTGCCGGGTCTCCGGAAGCCAGTCGCCGGCTTCCATCGCCGACCACCTCTGAGCCCCTATACAGGTCATCCCGGCCGCCTGTTCGACTGAGAGGCCTGCCTTCTCACGGGCGCTCGCCATAAAGGACCCGAACATGCGGGCCCAGACACCCTCGAAGTACTCGTTCTCAGCTGTGGACGGGAGAGGCGTAAACATTGTACCCATATACTCATTACTCCTAAGCGGCGAACCTTGTCAAGTTTGCCTGGATTTGAACTACGCGATGATTATGTGCTCAAAGGAGTATCGAACCAAAGCTCCACCACCAAGAGCATCTTTAATGCTCTCTTCCCCGATCACAACCAGGGCAAGGATGTCTACTACCAGGGCTCGCGTCAGATGACGTCCACATCTCGCCGCTACTTCGAGAAGGAGCTCGGCGCCGGCATGGGGCCTGCACCGGGCTTTAGCGAGATGTTCGGATATTCAGAACCACTCCGCCGCTTCATTCAGCACGAGGGATTCGAACCGCAGGCAAACGAGATTACAAACACGATGCCCTCATGGATGCCTGGCGATGACTATTACACCAACTTCCAGAAAGGCGATCCATTCATCAAGGTCGACCAGGGATTCGCCCGCCTGCCAGGCAAGGGCTACGAGGCACCCCACCCGGAGCTCGAAGGCACCAACCCCGAAGACTACCCCGACATCAACAAGATGGCCATCCTGGCCGATGTGGCGCCCTACTCCAGGGAGTACAACACCTACCGGCAGAAGATAGGCAAGGAGAGCAAGGGCAATACTGAGCTGCAGATTGAATACGAGAAGATCCTTGATAGGGTGCGGCAGACCAAGGAATCGGTCATCCGCATGGGTGATCGCCATTTCACGGCGCCAGTCGACGAGATCGCCGGCACTGTGGATTCCGTGTCTTCCGGCGGCGTTACGCTCAAGGAGTTTCCTGGCCGGCGCTTCCAATTCTCTTCCGTGGGCATGAGCGCGGCCGACATGTCGGCGCGGATCATCGGTGAACAGAACAAGCTGACCAGGGCCGATGCTGCTAAGGAAGTCAACAACCTGGTCTCTCCGTCCTGCCCAACCACAAAACCCTCGCGCGTGCGCGGGCGATGAAGGCCGCTCAATGCGTCCGTTCGCTCTCAGTTCACCATGCCGGACCTCGCCCCTCTTTAGGCAGGGGCGATGATGGTTGTGCTTTTTGTATCGGGGTACATTCAGGTACCGTTCCGGAACATTTCGTCTTGACGCTTTAAGCAACGAAATCCCGCTTTTGCGGACAAACTCACCCCCTAGGTATAGGAGGTTTGAGCCAAAAGCGATAATTCTCCGTTTCGAGCCCCTGTTTCCCCTAAAACAGTCTTGATGCTTTAAGCAAGTTGATCGCCTTTTCGCGGACAAACTCGCTGCTGATCGCCGGCAGGGTTGTGTGGCGTTGACCGAGGTCGGCGGTTGCTCAGGTCGGCTCTCTTGGGCCGGCAGGGTTGTTGACATCCTCTGCTGTGTCCCTTTTTCTGATTCGCTCGCCGGCGCGAGAGCGCGCCGCTGAAATGACTTCGTGTCTCGGTGGCTCTCCGACGAATGGATTGCCTAAAATCCGAATAGGCACAAGACAGGAATCAACCCGGAAAGGGAGTACAGGGCTTCTAATGAGAATAAGTAAAAAGCCGAAGTTGGTGAGGAAGAGAGTTGGAAAGAATAATCTCCTTTGCAAGGCGATCGTCAAACGCGGATTCACTCAAACAGTGGCAGCTAAGCTAGTCAATATCGTCTTCGATGAGATCAAGGCCGCCTTGGAGCGACATGAAGTTGTCGAATTGCCCATCGGCACCTTTCGAATTGTCGAAGAAATCCATCGTCCTCAGCGACATTGGCGTTTTGGTCAGCCTCGGGCAATTTTTACCAGACCCTTCCGTGTGGTATTTGAGCCGAGCGGGGAGAAAGCTGACGTCTGTTGATAAGGAGAGCCTGACCACTACTGTCCGGTTCGTTTTCTGAGGGGTGTCGCAACGTACAGTATTGAGTGGGGTTTCCATAGGATCAACGAGATTGGGGGAAGGATAGCATGAGATGCGATCCGGTGCCATTCCCCCTTGAAAGAGTGCCTCAGAGCGCGCGAATGCTGATAAGGGCGCGCCAAGCCTTAAGACTCGGGTCCGAGGATGCTTTCGGAGCCTGCGGGATTCATGGGCCCGAGCTCCACTGGCGATTGCAAACTGACCGTCACCTGATGCGGCGTTCGCACTGCCAGACACGATCGAACGTAATTACCTTCAAATTCATCAACTTCCGTTGCACCGTCCGGTTACGGGAGTTCTCTTTCGATGCGAGTCACAAAGGGAAACCGAAATGAAGTGTAGTTTGGTTCAATCCCGTCTCTGGCCACCACTCATCATTCAGGTCCTTCGGCTACGCCTCAGGATTTCGCCTGCGGGCTCAGACGCCCGCAAGACGGCTCAAGTTCAATCCCGTCTCTGGCCACCATCAACTCGATTTACCCGCTCCCGTCCCGCGCCAAATCTCGAATTAACGGGTTTATTTTGAAGGCGCCCCGCGCCATCGGTAACCTTGGCATCCCAACGACTGTGAGATTGGGTACATTGAAATCTTCCAGAACTTTCAAAGCTTTGGCGGTTCCATGACGCTTTTTCAAGCCGCAGCCCCACTATTCAGGCCTATGCTAAACTTCGAGTCGACTCGATCAGCACCCAGTTCTTAAAGGCTGCACCGACCATTTTGTGTCGCGGCGGGAGAGCGGAATGTCCAAAAAAGTGATCACCATCATGACGCCCTGCTACAACGAAGAACTAAATGTGCGGGAAGTTCACCGGCGCGTGATGGCGATGGCGGCAGAACTTCCTGAGTACCGTTTCATACATTTGTTTGCCGATAATGCCTCAAAAGATGGCACGGTTGCCGTATTGCGCCAGATGGCTGCCGAAGATCCCAGCGTCAAAGTCATCGTCAACGCCCGCAATTTTGGCCCCGACCGCTCGGGAATGCATGCGTTTCTGCAGGCTGAGGGAGATGCGGTGGGATCAATCTCGGCCGACCTTCAGGATCCTCCCGAACTTTTCGTCGAAATGATTCGCAAATGGGAAAGCGGCTTTCCAATCGTAGCCGCCATCAAAAACTCGAGCGATGAGAGCGGCCTGATGTACCGCATCCGCACAGCCTACTATCGCCTGGTTGCCCGACTTACCAATGTGGAGATCATGGAGCACTTTACAGGCTTCGGGCTTTACGATCGTTCGGTTGTGGAGCAGATTCGCCTTAACTTCCGCGATCCCTATCCGTATTTCCGGGGAATGATTGCGGAGCTTGGGCTGCCATGTGCCAAAGTTTTCTACAATCAAAATCGCCGCGAGCGCGGTATCACCAGTAACAACTTCTATTCTCTTTATGACTTCGCCATGCTGGGTGTTACTAATCTCTCCAAAGTGCCCCTGCGCCTGGTGATCGGCTGCGGCTTTATCTCTGCCGCAATCAGCTTTATGCTCGGAGTTGCCTACCTGGCGTATAAGCTTGTTTTCTGGAGCAGGTTCACCGTCGGCGTGGCTCCAGTTGTCCTGGGCCTTTTTTTCCTGGGATCGGTGCAACTCATCGCCTTGGGCATCATTGGCGAGTATGTGGGTTCCATCCACACATTCGTTCTGAATCGCCCATTAGTTACCGAAAAAGAACGCATCAACTTCTGAGGGTATCGACCTTAGTGAATCCGCAATCGCATAAGTCGGTTGGCCAATTTGTGCGATACATCCTGGTTGGGGGATTCAATACTCTTTTCGGTTATGGTGTTTTCGCGTTCCTCACATGGTTATTCAGGGGGCTGGGCTCTTATAACTACATGTATGCAGCGGTTTTGGGAAGTGTAATTACCATCAGCGTAGCCTTTCTGGGATATAAGTGGTTCGTGTTCCGCACCCGTGGTAATTACCTGATTGAATGGATACGCTGCTTTGGGGTGTACGGGAGCAGCGCGCTCATCAGTCTGGCAGGCCTGCCCATTCTGGTTCCAATTCTGCGACACATTCTGCGCAAGCCGGAAGAGGCCCCATACCTTGCGGGTGCCATTTTAATGATGGTGACTGTGGTGTTCAGCTTCTTTGGCCACAAGAACTTTTCGTTCAGACGCAAACAGATTGAAGAAGATGCGAAATCGCACTCCGAAATGCCGCCTGCATAAGTGGGCACATTCTACGCAGATTCGCGTTGCACCGTTAGATAAAGCGGGTAATGCCCTTGAAACAGGACGATCAGTCGCCCAATCCAATTTCCGAAGTTCAAGTGCTGCATGACTCGGATCGACTTACCGAGTTGCGACGCTGTTCGTTCCATATCAAACTCAAAAGGCTGCTTGAGTCTGTCCAGGAATATCTCCGCTCCGACTGAAACGAGCTTTGCTGGATACTGTTTGCTCACTTGCCTGACGGCTCGCCTGCACCATATTGGGTTAATTTCTGTGCGCAACGTATATGCAAATGCCGGGTCTCGGCCCAGGAGGCGAACCCATGCGGGCAACATCCAATGCCAAATGAGTGGCGGCTGCGGCACGAAGTAATGCCCTTCAAAGTATGAAAGGAAATTTGGGATCTCAGCGTGGAAAATGCCGCCAGGTCGCAGAACTCTCAAACCTTCCGAAAGGACCTTGATGGGATCCTCGGTGTGCTCCAGGACATTTCCCGCATACACGACGTCGAATGATCCGTCCGCAAATGGCAGAGTGTCGTTAGTCACCGGGATGATCCGCTCAGGATCGAGCCCATTCGCGGCAAATAGTTCCCGTGATGCTTTGTAAGAGTCACCAAACCCCTCCGCGTCTCTCTCCGTGCCAAATCCATCGAGATGGTATCTTTTGATCCAGGTCGCAAGGTTTGTCCCGTATCCTGACCCAATCTCCAGCAACTTCTTTCCATCCAATGGGGTGAACTGCTCCAGCAGTTGTCCTTTCTTCACCGCCCTGCTTGGGTCAGTGTGATCTCTTGCCGTGGCTGCCCGATTCTGTTTTGCAACGCCCTCGAAATACGCTCCTACGGAATTCGCTGCAAGCTCCCGAACTGAGTCGGGGACCACAATCAATTCAGTGTCCATTGGCGCATATTATACCTATTCCACTCGTTTCAGGGCAGGTTGGTCGCGGCTGCGAAAGCCCATCGCGCAATGTGCCAGATGTCGGTTTGGGTCAGGCGCAGATCATGGGGGCGGTTTGATCGCACTTAGGCTCCCTTGATGCTGTTGCATCAAACGGCTGTCCAGCCGCCGTCAACGACGACAGCCTGACCGGTCATGAAACTGGATGCATTGGAGGCAAGAAAAAGCAGCGCGCCGGAGAGCTCATCGGGTCGGCCGAGGCGGCCCAGGCAGGTGTTTGCGCGCAGGCGCTGGAGAAACGGGCTGTCCTGGGAAACGCTGTTTGCGCCGGTGGAATCTTCGGTGTTTGAGAATGGACCGGGCAGAATCGCATTCGCGCGGATTCCGTATTGTCCCCAGAAAGAGGCGACATAACGAGTGAAGCTCAGCAAGGCTGCCTTCGACGCCGAGTATCCGGGAGGATTTATGAATTTTGTGTCCTGGTAAAGCTGCGGGCGAGGTGCGACCAGAGCATACATGGAGGAGATATTGATGATGCTGCCCGATCTCTGCTCTTTCATCTTCGCACCCAGTTTTTGAGTGGCTTGTGCCGCCCAGTAGACGCCACCGGTCAGGTTGCGCATCCAGGTTTCCATGGTGGCGCTATCGAGCGATCCTTCCGGGACATTGAAGCCGGTCCCTGGGCCGAGCTCTTGCGCATTATTGACCAGCACGTCGATGGAGTCTTCCTCCGTGGCGATTTGTTCAAGCAACCGGTCGAGGGCCTCCGTGTCATACATATCGATGCGATGAAATGAAATGCTGGCGGAGCCGAATTCGCCCTCCCATTGCTCTGCTTCAGCCTGCAAGCGTTCGGAGCGACCAAGCGCGATGACGCGAGCGCCATTGGCTAGAAGAGTGCGGGCAAAGGTGCGGCCCAGAAAACCCGAGGCGCCGGTGACCACTGCGGTTTTGCCTCGCACCGAAAAAAGGCTGGCGGACTGCAGATCGGACGCGGTCACAGGCAACTTCGGCCTCCATCGATGACGAGATTGGTTCCTGTCATATAAGAAGATGCATCAGAACAAAGGAAAAGAATCGCACCCTGGTATTCATCGCGGCGCGCCATGCGGCCCATGGGAATAAGCTGGTTCAAACGGCTTAGAAATACTTCTGGTTGGCCGTTGAAAACCCCTCCGGGCGAAATAGCATTCACCCGAATGTTGACGCCGCTCCAGTACGTTGCCAGGTACCGGGTAAGTCCGAGCAAGCCCGTTTTGACGACAGAATATGTCACCGGTTTAACGGGTTGCTGGTCATCGGGCAGCCCGTCGACACGATAGAGACGCTGGTCAGGTGCGATGACCGCAAGGTCTGAAGCTATATTGAGAATAACTCCCGATTTGCACCTTGCCATCTCTGCTCCGAAGATGCGGCTGCAGAGAAATGCGCCGGTCAGACCGACGCGGATATCCGCATCCCAGACGTCGAGCGGAAAGTTCTCTAACCGCGACCACGCCATGTTGTCGTCTTCTACCTTTGGGTTGTTGGCAGCGTTATTAATGAGAATGTCAATGCGGCCAAATCTTTCAAGGATCTGTGCTCGCGCATCTTCCAGAGATGCCTCATTCGTGATATCGGTAGCGATGCCTAGCGCTTCTGAACCGTGCTGATCCGTGAGCTGTCTCGCCCTGAGGTCAGGATTGGCGGCAGCGAGGTCGAGTAACACAACGTTTGCACCTGCAGACGCGAGAATTGCCCCGTGCTGGTAGCCCAGCAGACCAGCTCCGCCTGTAATGATCGCTACTCGTCCGGAGAGATCAAAAAGCGCGGTGGCACGACTGCTTCTTGCGTCAGTCATAAGAGTAGGCCCCTTTCAATCAGATTCTTCGCGTCTGGCCGCCGTCCATGATGTAACATGCGCCAGTGGCAAACCCGGATACCGGTGAAACGATGTAGGCAGCGAAGTCGGCGATCTCCTCTGGTGTGCCAAAGCGTTTTTGGGGAACCTCGGTGGAGATAAAATGTTCAACCTCCTCCCGGCGCTCGTTGAGATGCTTCTCCCACGATCCTCCGGGAAACAACACATTGCCAGGCGCAAGGCAGTTTACACGAATCGCTTGAGAGGCCAGGGCGCGCGATAGATTCTTGCTGTAATTGACGAGCGCAGCTTTGGCGGCGCTGTACGGCAGCGGGGCAGGGGCTGCCTCGACCGCAACGATGGACGCCACAAACAGAACGCTACCGCCTCGCGATTGCATATAAGGGATGGCAGCCTGCGCAAGTCGCACGCTACCAAGAAAGTTCAAGTTAAATAACCGCTCCCATTCAGCCTCTTCCAACTGCCACCCAGTCTTCCCCCGGCCACTACCCAGATTGGCTACCAGAATGTCGAGCCCCCCCCAAAGCTGGTTGACGGCACTGAGGGCCTCATCAATCACGGATGTTTGGGTAAAGTCTCCAGGAATGCCAAACACTCTTTCCCCAAACTCCGCGCGTAAATCCTGGGTGGCCGCATTCAGAACGGCATGATCGCGGCCTGTAATGCATACACGGCAACCTTCCCGAAGCAATGCGAATGCAATGGCCCTGCCGATTCCCCGCGAGGAACCGGCGACGATTGCCACATGATCGGTAAGTTGAAGGTTCATTCTTCACGTCCAGTTGCGCCGAACAAAGGCGATTTGCCGCTTTATCCAGTTCACTTCATCGCCGACTTCCCCGCGTGCCACTTGCAGTGTGAAACCGCCGGCATAACCGATCATACGAATGCTTGCGAAGATATCCTCAAAATTCGCGCTGCCTTCGCCCAAAGGTTTCGTCACAACACTGCCATCGGATTTGCGCAGACGATCCTTGATATGAATGCTGCCAATGCGGCTACCATAGGCGGCGAACTCTTCGCTAGCGACATAGCCAAGGCCGGAGCTGTTTCCAGTATCGTAGTTCACTTTGATCATCGCATGTGGAATGCGACCTAGAAAATCTGCGAAGTCAACGGGGTTGAAATCGGCCTCCAAATGCAGTTCGACGCCGGTCCGTTCTGCTAATGGGAGAGCTCTATTAAGTATGTGAATCACCGCATTCTTCTCTTCTTCGGTCCGGATCGCAGAGGCGTCGACGAAGGGCAATACGATACGCGTAGCACCGATTTTCTTTCCCCAGCGGACAAGGTCATAGAGCACTTGCTCCCGCTGCGTACTCACTTCTGCAGTGCATCGAACGAGCGGGAAGTCCATGAGCCAGTCCGCACAGATCGCCGGAGTTCCAATGCAATACTTAGCCTTGAGCGCGTTTATCTCCGCAATGCCGTCTTCCCTGGCGATCGGATTCACAGGCGAGCCATAATCGTCATAAATCCATTCAATATAGTCCAGCCCGGCGGCGCGAGCCCGGACGATTTCTTCGCGCCATGAACTGCGGGGAAAGGATTGAAAACGGTTATCTTCCGGCGGGCTGAGGCGTCCTTGCATGATTCCAATCGCAGTTTGCGCCATGGCTCCTCCTATTCCGGCAGCGGTTTCACAATCATGTTGGCAAGAAACTCGTCGCGCGGGAGGAATGGGAACAGATCCTCCAGCGGTTTGGAGACAAACGAACCGTCTGGCTTTTGATATGACTGCAAGCGAGGCGCGCGCATTTCGTCTGGAATGACTCGCACATCGCAAACGACTGGGCCATCCATATTCAGAACCCTTCGAACATCCGCTCGAAGATTCTCCTGGCTCTTGATAGTCGTCGTTCCCAACCCGAACGCTGCGCCCACTTCACACAAATCTGGGACGGTGAGGCCGGTGCTCTTATCGGCACCGAGGCTGGCTTGACCAAAATAGGCCCTCTGAGATGCTCGGATTGAGGCATAGCCATCGTTGTTCAGCACAAAGAATTTGATCGGCAGCCGGAGCCGGCGAATGGTTTCCAGTTCCTGAATGTTGAACATGAATCCGCCATCCCCATCCACCGCGATCACCTCTTTGCCGGGGTTTGCGGTGGAGACGGCAATCGCCATCGGAATCGCATAGCCCATAGCGCCTAGTCCAGCCGTGTGGTAAAGACGCTGAGAGTGGAGAGTAGGGCAAGCCAGAAGATATATTTCGATGGCCGAGCCAGAATTTCCAACCACGAGCTTATCTTTGATTCCCACCTCTGTGCCAAGGACCTCAGCGAGGTGAAACACCGAAACTAGTCCCTCTGGCTTGCGATGTTCGTCCGTCACTACCGGGTAGCGCGTCTTCCAGTCGGCGCAGCGCGCGTTCCATGCACCGTGGTCTCGCATCCTGATTGAATCTTTTTGCCGCAGCAGCTCCTCAAGAAACGCCTTTGCGTCAGCGCAAATGGGCTGCTGCAAATGAGGATGCAACTTGGCCAATTCTGCGGCGTCGATGTCTACGGCAACTTTGTGCGCTTCTCTGGCGAGATTTTGCGGTGCATAGCCGGTAATGGCAAAGTCGAGGCGAACTCCGATGGCGAGCAGAAAATCGCAGTTTTGCAAAGCAAAATTGGCGCCTCGCGCCGCAACAGAACCCGGCCGGCCGACATAGGTCGGATCGTCGCTAGGCACCAGATCGGCAGCGCACCATGTGGCCACCGTCGGAACGCCCAGCCAGAGGCGAAGCTCTTCAAATTCCCGAGTGGCGTGCGCAAGACGAATACCATTGCCGGCAAAAAGTAGCGGACGCTCGGACTCGTTCAATTGTTCGATTAGGCGGCTGACTTCCTCTTTCAGACTGGCCATGTCCGCGTGTTCATCTATCTCCGCCGGATCGAAAGACCGTAAAGAGTCGGGATCGTCAATCGGCGATGCCTGCACATCGAGAGGGATGTCGATCCATACCGGGCCGGGGCGGCCATTGAGGGCAAGATAAACAGCCTTTTCCATGTGGTATCGAATGTCCTTTGGCTCGAGAACCGTGACGGCGTACTTGGTGATCGGCTTCACGATGGAGACGATGTCCACCTCCTGCACGCCGAGTTGGCGCATGCCCAGTGGCCGTCCCTCAGTGTCAAACATTCGATCGGGGCGCTTCACCTGGCCGGAGACAACCAACATAGGCGTTGAATCAAGCCACGCGCCGGCAACACCGGTGACAGCGTTGGTGCCACCGGGCCCGGTAGTGACCATGCAAACGCCGAAATGGTTCGTGGCCTTGGAATATCCTTCAGCGCAAATGGCGCTGGCCTGCTCGTGCGAGTTACAGACAGGCTCGATTGCAGCCTCAGCGCCGAGCGATTGGTTCAGGTGCATGGCGCCGCCGCCAGTTACCAGGAACACATGTTTCACACCCTGTTCAGCAATAAATCGAACAACAAAATCAGAAAGCTTCATGAGGGTAACCGCCGTTTGTATTGGGTGTGAGTCATGGGCGCGAAAAAATCTCCTGCGCATGCAGGCCTCGAGCCGCCAGCAGCGCCTCGATCAGCTCACGAACCGCGCCATTGCCGCCGGCTTTTCCGGAAATAAATTTCGCCTGGGCCAGAACGTCTGAAGCCGCGTTGGCCGGAGCGGCGGAGAAGCCAGCAATTTGCATCGCGGGCAGATCGTTTACATCGTCACCCATATAGCAAATCTCTGCGAGCTCAATGCCCGTCGATGCCGCAATTTCGCGCAGCGCAGTGGCCTTGTCACGGCAGCCTTTTATTACGTGGCGGATGTGCATCTTTTCCGCATAACGGCTCACCAGCGTGCTGTCTTCGCCGGAGATCAGCCCCAGTTCGAAGCCGGCACGGCGCGCCAAAGATATCCCCATGATGTCTGCGAAGCAGAAGCGCTTCCACTCCTCGCCGCCAGGCCCCCACCAGACGCCGCCGTCAGTCAGCACCCCATCCACGTCGAACACGAGTGCGCGGATCCGTTCGAGATCACCGTTGAGGGGATTGGCTTCCATTGCGCCTGTCTAGACTGCCGCGCCGACACGGCGAAGCTTTTTGATAATGGGAAATTCGCGCTCGTACACGCGCTTCACGCCGTCGCCCTTTGACTGCTCCCAAAGGCGAATGTCGCGCACCAGGCGGGTGATGCCGTTTGGCTCCAGCGAAGCGGCCTGATCGCTGCCCCAACCCGCGCGGTCCATGGTAATGTGGCGTTCTACACAACAGGCTCCCAGCGCGGCGGCGCACACACTGGTCGGAATCCCGGTTTCGTGCCCTGAATAGCCCACCGGCACACCGTAACGCGACGCCATAACCGGGATGGCACGGAGATTCAACTCGTCGTAGTTAGCCGGGTAGGTGCTGGTTGCGTGCATCAAAATCAAGTCATCTTTTCCAAGAACCTCGACAGCATGATCGATCTCGTCGTAGGTGCTCATTCCGGTCGATAGAATGATCGGCTTGCCGGTCTTGCGAACGTGCCGCAGCAGGTTGTCGTCAGTGAGCGACGCCGAGGCTATCTTGTGCACCGGAGGCTTGAACTGCTCAAGAAAATCGACTGAGCCCTCATCCCACGGAGAGGCGAACCAGGTCATCTTTACTGACTTGCAAAATTTGTCGATTTCAGAATATTCTTCCTGTCCGAATTCAAGGCCATGTTTCAAGTCGCCGTTGGTCGGCCCAAAGGGATTCTCACGCGGTTTGGCTAGTTCTTCAGGTGTGTACACCACTTCAACCGTGCGTTTCTGAAACTTCACGGCGTCGCACCCTGCAGCTACGGCAACGCTAATCAACCGCTTCGCGAAATCAATATCGCCGTTGTGGTTGATACCAATCTCCGCGATGATGAAACAGGGCTGATCGTCGCCAATCTGCCTCTCGCCGACTCGAACTGTACTCATGGTTGATTCGCTCCTTGTGCTGCTGCCCGGCAGCGGCCGCCATGGCAACGAACGGAGTTGGGTAATTTAGACCCAAAATCCCCGGAAATGACTGTAGCTGAGGCAAGGTATCCCGGCCAGAGAATCATTTCACCATGGTTACCGAAGGTACCACAACCACACGAAGGTGGAATCTAATATGCCCGGTCGCTCCCGTATTCCGCACCACGTAGTGCACGAGGTTTAAGCTGAATGCATGAAGCCGCTGCCCGCTGAAGATTTGGGCCACATCCTCAAGCACACCCTGCCCCTATGGGAGAAAGCGCGCGGGCGGAATGTCTTCCTATCGGGCGCAACGGGATTTTTTGGCGCGTGGCTGCTGGAAAGCCTGGCCTGGTGCAATCGCGAGCTTACGCTCGGCCTCACCGCGACGGTTCTCAGCCGCAACCCGGCGGCATTCGCCCAAAGAATGCCGCACCTTGCCAGCGAGCCCTGCATCCGGCTCCTCCAGGGAGATGTTCGTGATTTCGACCTTCCCCGGGAGGAGTTCGAATACGTCATTCATGCCGCGGCGCCAACGTCCGCGGCTGCGGCCAGCCAGCCCCTCGAATTGTTGAGCACCCTGCTTAATGGCACCAGGCACATGCTTGAGTTTGCCAAGGCGTGCGGTGCAAAGAGATTTCTCCTGACAAGTTCCGGCGCGGTCTACGGGCGACAACCGCAGAATCTGAGCCATATCCCCGAGAGTTACCTTGGAGGGCCGGATTGGCTCGATCCAAATGCAGCCTACGCAGAGGGCAAGCGGGTCTCAGAACAGATGTGCGCCCTGTATGCGCGGGAATCGGAGATTGACCTCATCATTGCGCGATGCTTCGCGTTTGTGGGTCCACACCTGCCATTAGACCAGCACTTTGCAATCGGCAATTTCATTGGGGACGCCCTGGCGGGCAGGAACATCGCGGTCCGAGGCGACGGCACGCCGATGCGTTCCTATCTCTATGCGGCCGACCTCGCCGTCTGGCTATGGACAATGCTGCTAAGTGAATCCCTGCCGGGGTCGAATCCCCACGTGTTCAATGTCGGGTCCGAAGAAGCCATCAGTATTCGCGATTTGGCTCAGGTCGTAGTTGAAGAACTCGACCCCCGGCTCGAAGTAACGGTTGCCGAGACGCCGACTGCCGGTGCACCCCGTTTGCAGTATGTTCCTGACGTTAGCAACGCGGATGATTGCCTGGGGTTGCGTCAGTCAATTGGGCTAAGAGAAGCGATCCGCCGAACCGCCGCATGGTATCGCTGATGTTTTGTCCTGTTACCCAACCGGGACGCGCTTTGCGAGCCCGTGCAGACTGGGGTTCGAAGCAAAGCCGGTAATCACTTCTACAACATAATCGAGCATCGGTTTCGTCAGTCCCGGATACACCCCGATCCAGAAAACATTGTTCATTACGAAATCGGTATTCGGCAACGGCCCGACGACACGAACCTCGCAGCCTTCGTAAGCCGGTTGCCTGAGCAAATTGCCTCCGAACAGCAGTCTAGTAGCGATCTTCTTCGCTTCAAGTTCACGAATTAGATCTTCGCGCTTAAAGGTCGCATCCTCGCGAACCGCGATTGGAAAGCCAAACCACGCCGGATCAGAGCCCGGAGTAGCCTCGGGCAGTATCAGGCAGCCTTCCATCGATTTGAGCGCGATCGAGAGATAGCGGAAGTTCTCCTTGCGGCGTTCAATAAAGAAAGGCAGCTTTTCAATCTGTGAGAGCCCCAGCGCCGCCTGCATGTCGGTGGCCTTCAGGTTGTATCCAATGTGCGAGTAGGTGTACTTGTGGTCGTATCCGCACGGCAGGCTGCCGAGTTGCCAGTCGAAACGCTTGCCGCAGGTATTTTCTTTGCCGGGATCGCACCAGCAATCGCGTCCCCAGTCGCGGAATGATTCGATGAGCGTCTTCAGGGCGGGCTTGTCTGTTAGTACAGCGCCGCCTTCGCCCATGGTGATATGGTGCGCGGGATAAAAGCTGACGGTTGCGATGTCGCCAAAAGTACCAACATTCCGCCCCTTCCACTTGGAACCAAGCGCATCGCAACAATCCTCAATCAGCCACAGATCGTGCTTCTTCACAAACTCCGTCACGGCATCGAGGTCAAACACATTCCCCAGCGTGTGCGCAATAAACACCGCCCTGGTTCTCTCGCTGCGCGCCGCTTCCAACTGGCTCACATCAATCTCGTAAGTCGGCACCGTAACATCCACAAAAACCGGTACCAGGCGATTTTGAATAATCGGATTGACGGTAGTGGGGAAAGCCGCCGCTACCGTGATGACTTCGTCACCTGGCTTGAGTCGGCGGTCGCCAAGCTTTGGCGAGGTGAGCGAACTGATGGCGAGCAGGTTGGCAGACGACCCGGAGTTCACCAGCGATGCCGAGCGGACCCCAACAAAGCGAGCGAGTTTTCGCTCAAACTCTTCGGCAAAGCGTCCTGTCGTAAACCAGCAGTCCAGCGCCGAATCAACTACTGAACTCAGATCGCCACCGTCAATCACCTTGCCCGACACGGGTACGGGCGATTCGCCGGGTTTGAACTCGGCCGCCGGAAAGGCCTCAGCAAAATACTCGGCGGAAAGGTCGAGGATTTGCCGCCGAAGATGGTCTGCTCTATCCGTCATCGACAATAAGTAAGCTAAGCATACACAATCAGAATCCAGTGATGTACGCTATTGGCTAGCGAATACTTATCTAAAGGATGCTAAGAAACGGGAATGAAAGCAGTTATTCTGGCTGGCGGGCAGGGAACACGGCTGAGCGAAGAAACCGTCTCGCGTCCCAAACCCATGATCGAGATAGGCGGCCGGCCCATCCTCTGGCACATACTCAAAATCTATTCCCAGCACGGCATCAACGATTTCGTCATCTGCTGCGGCTACAAGGGATACCTGATCAAAGAGTATTTCGCCAATTACTTCCTCCACATGTCCGATGTGACATTCGACATGCGCGAAAATCGCACCCAAGTACATCAGAGTGTCGCCGAACCATGGAAGATCACGCTCGTGGATACCGGCGATAATGCAGGCACCGGAGGCCGGCTTCAAAAGGTGGCGCGCTATCTGGAGGGTGAAGAAGCCTTTTGCGTCACATATGGAGACGGCGTCAGCGACATTGACATTAGCGCGACCATTGCCTTCCACCGGAAACACGGAAAACTGGTGACGGTGACTGCTGTT
>Ga0302277_1000517_pt1 | contig 29610 bp, 26 predicted proteins | sample III_Bog_N3_1_FD_198759 | JGI IMG/M metagenome (GOLD analysis project Ga0302277, IMG submission 198759) | Peat permafrost microbial communities from Stordalen Mire near Abisko, Sweden - III_Bog_N3_1 | ecosystem: Environmental > Terrestrial > Soil > Wetlands > Peat | place: Sweden: Abisko... | reverse complement strand
TCGCTGTTGAACGTGAAGTCGCCGTCATAGACTGCCTGCTGAGAAGTCCCCAACCCCGGATCAAACTCGAACAGATCCGCAGTTACGCTCCCTGATGTAAAAGAAGAAGGCGTGATGCTTGTGGGGAAACCATTTGGCGCACCATTAAAACCACTGCTGGTTCTGGAGGTGTAGCTATTGGCGTTGCCACTCGAAATGATTGCGAATGACAGCCCGTTGGTGGATCCGGCTGGATTGCTTGAACTCCAGGGCAAAAGACCGATGGATGCGAGACTCCCGGAGTTTTGCAATCCAAGAATTCCCAGTTCGGATGATCTGAGGGTGTTTTGACCCGAACCCGTCAAGTCATTCGGTGCGGTGTCAGGACTGGCACCGGATTGCTGGGTTGTGAGGTAAGCGGTGTGTGCGGACACGGATCCAGATGCGGCGTTCTGAAGCCCGAATATGGTGAACGACAAGCTGTTGAGGCTGGAACCTGCGGTCGTGAGATACGAACTGTAGCTGCCGACTTCATATGCCGAGCCGCCGGACAGCGAGACCAAGTTGGCGAGACTGCCAATGTCAACTTCGACGTCCGAATGACCAGACTGGCTGAAGTCCAAAATCAGGTCGCCGTCAGTGTAACTAATCTGGGCGTGCGCCGAAAGACCCGATAAGGCCAGTCCCGCCAATCCCAGAATGGGTAGGTATTTTGTTTTCATTTTTTCCTTTTTGGTTGTTGTGTTTGTTTGGCGAATCCTCCAGGGGACCGGTCAGATTCAAATTTTTTTTGGGGTGATCATCTTAATATGATTGCACCGTGTAAAACCGCGCCGCATCCGTCGGCGAGGGGTCGCTTAAAGTGCCCGTCGCACCGGTGCCGGCGACAGAACCGGGAATCACTGTCCAACTGCCGCGACTCAGGGTTACATTGGTGGAGTAAAGCAGGCGATAATTCGTGCCGGCCACCGTGTTAAAATTCACCGAAACCGTGCCGCTGTTTTTCGTGACGGACGTGATGGTGGTGGGCACCGGGGTCGCCGATGACGGCAGGCTGAAATACAATGTGCCGTCCGATTTGAAGGTGAAGTAACCCACATAGACGGCCTGATGAGAAGTGCCAACCGGATCAAATTCAAAGAGGTCGGAAATGGTGCTGTTGCTTCCGGTGCCGAACGTGCCCGAGGTCGTGTTTGCGGGGAACCCGCTGGGGGCACCGTTGAAACTGCCAGCCAAATGAGTGTAAGAACTGGTGGACGCGGTCGGGATTACCGCCACGGTAGGCGAATTGTACGTCGCATCTGATGAATTAGCATTAGCCCAAGGCAAGATGCCGTTGATGGCAAGGCTTCCGGTGCCGGTTTGAATTCCGAGAATTCCAAGTTCTGTTGACCTGAGGTTGTTTTGGCCCGAACCCGTCAAGTCATTCGGTGCGGTGTCAGGACTGGAACCGGATTGCGGGGTTGAAAGGTAAGAGGTGTTGGCCGCCACGGAATTAGACGCGTAGTGCTGAATCCCGAAGATGGAGAACGACAGATTGTTGACGTTGCCAAAGATTCCAACAACTTGGGTTGTCGCATTGTAAGCGGTGATTTGCACCGTCCCGCCCGCCACCGTCGCCGCATTGGTCAGGCTGGCGAGATTGCCGATGTCAACCTCCACATCATACGAAGCGCCCGACTGGCTGAAGTCCAGAATCAGGTCGCCGTCAGCGTAAGTATTATAGATTGTCTGGGCGCAAGCTGGCAGGCCGGCTAAAGACGTTGCGATGACGCCAAGGTGGAGCAGTTTTTTAAAGTTCATAATCCGGTCGTTCTCAGTTTTGCCTATTTGCAACCATTTGGTCGCAGACGCAGGTTTACAATCTGAAGAACTTCCGGTGAACCGGTCAGCTCTGCATTTTTCTATGGTTAAGCTCGAGCCTCCTCTTGGCGAGGTGGGCAAATCATCCGTTACCGCCTAAAGTTCATAAAACGATCAGGCCTGTCGTTGTCGTCAACACTATCAAACTCGCCTGACCCAATTGAACCATTCTGATGGGCTCTATTTATAATGCCGATCACAGTTTTTTTAATCGCACTGTTAAAATATGCGACTAATCATGTCGTTATTATCAGTTGGAACTAAATTTTGTCAACAACAATTTTAATTTTATAATTGTGGGGTTCAAGTCGCCACGAAGCATCCGCCCGTTTATTGCATATGCAGCCGGGCAAACCGCACCATCTCTTCATCCGCCAATCGTTCGGCGGCGGAATTGTCTGTCGCTGATCCCGAAACATCATTGTTGCCGGAACCAGCGCCATTGAAAACCGCCGGAGTTTGAACCGACGGGTCGTCACCCGCTGAAGGGTTGGCAAACGGAACATTCGGAACCATCAATCCCTGGCCCGAAGGATCGTTTTTATACGCGCCCCCGGCATAACCTGAACCCGATCCGGACGAGTCAACGGGATTGCCGTTGTCGCCGGGCGTTTGGTTTTCGGATTCCAGCACCGCACGGCGCGCCAAACGGCTTCTATGCAAAGAGCCGTGATTGGGAAACGCCGTTTGCCCGACATTTCCCGAAGCCGTTGCCGCAACGAGTGGCAATTCCTGAATCGTGCCGTGGTTGTTAAAAGTCACGATGGCGTTTTTTCCATCAATGCGAACAACCTTGATGTCACCGTCGCCCTGACCTTCGCCCAGTATGTAAGATTTTTCAGTGGCTGGCTGGCCAGGCTGGTTGTCAGTGACTTTGAACAGCGCCTGCTCACTGCCGAAGAGGGACATAATGCCATCTGGTGTGATCGTCGGCAGCGGTTCAGACGGAGTTGAGGCGGCGGATGAAACAAGCGGGCTAAGCGCAAACATATTGCGCGTCACAATCGGTGCATAAGGATTGTCCGAAGACGCCGCGCTATTGGCAAAAACGTCCAAGCTACCCGCCAGCGTAATCATCAGGCAAAGCGATTTTTTTCTAAAAAAATTCATCAGGAAAATTTTGCCTCGAATGAATTGGGATGAAAACGGCGAAAATCAAGCACTCAACAGCGCACTAATATCGTCACTCTCGGTGCCAATGTCCGCGAAGAGCCAGGTCGAAAGATAGCGCTCGCTCGATGACGGAACGACCGCGACGATGGTCTTGCCTTGGTTTTCCGCGCGCTTGGCGACTTGCAAAGCCGCCCAAATGATCGCGCCGCTGGAAACGCCGACGGGAATTCCGTCGAGCTGGTTCACTTCTTTTGAAACCGGGCCGGAATCGTCCTCGCTCACTTGAATCGTTTCATCGAGGATTTTCGTGTTCAAGTTTGCCGGAATAAATCCCGCGCCGATGCCCTGCAATTTATGCGGCCCCGGCGCCCCGCCGGAAATGACCGGCGACTTCGACGGTTCAACCGCAATTGCCTTGAAACCCGGCTTTAGTTTTTTGATGACTTCCGCGACGCCGGTGATCGTCCCGCCCGTGCCGACGCCGGCGACGACAAAATCCACCTTGCCGTCGGTGTCGCGCCAGATTTCTTCCGCGGTCGTGCGCCGGTGGATTGCCGGATTTGACGGATTCGCAAATTGCTGGAGCACGACGCTGTTCGGAATCTGTTTATGTAATTCATCCGCTTTCGCGATCGCACCTTTCATGCCCTTTGCGCCCTCGGTCAAAACCAGTTTTGCGCCGAGAATTTTCAAAAGCTTGCGCCGTTCCACGCTCATCGTTTCGGGCATCGTCAAAATCAATTTCAGTCCGCGCGCGGCGGCGACGAACGCCAGCGCGATGCCCGTGTTGCCGCTGGTCGGTTCGATCAGAATGGTGTTTTCGCCAATCGCGCCGGACTTCAGCGCATCGTGAATCATCGCCACGCCAATGCGGTCTTTGACGCTGGAGAGCGGGTTGAAAAATTCGAGCTTGAGCAGCACGTCGGCGACCGCGCCGTGCTTTTTTGCCGTGCGGTTCAGCCGCACGAGCGGGGTGTTGCCGATGGTTTCCGTGATGTCATTGAATATGCGTGCCATAATATATTTATTGAGGTTGATAGATTTGGTCGAAAATTCCGCCGTCGGAAAAATGAACCTGCTGCGCCTTCTGCCAGCCGCCGGCAATCTCATCCACCGTGAACAATTCCAATGGCTTGAAACGCGTGGAATATCTCGCGAGAATCGTCTGGTTTTTCGGACGGAAGAAATGTTGCGCCGCCAGTTCCTGCCCGGCGTCGCTGTAAAGATATTCCAGATAAGCGCGCGAAACGGCTTCGGTGTGATGCCGCTGCACGTTGTGATCCACCCAGGCCACGGGATTTTCCGCGAGGATGCTCACGGGCGGAAGCACCACCAGCAGCCCGTCATCCGGAAATTGTTTTTGCACCAGCGCCGCCTCGTTTTCAAACGTCAGCAGCACGTCGCCGATGCCGCGATCCGCAAACGTCGTTGTCGCGCCGCGTCCGCCGGTGTCGAGCACCGGCACGTTGGCAAAAAGTTTCGTCACAAAATCGCGCGCCGATTTTTCGTCGCCGGCGGATTTCTTCAGCGCATAGCCCCACGCCGCCAGATAACTGTAACGCCCGTTGCCGGATGTTTTCGGATTCGGAACGACCACCGAAACATCAGGGCGGACAAGGTCGTCCCAATTTCTGATGTTTTTTGGATTGCCCTTGCGGACGACAAAAACAATCGTCGAAGTGTAAGGCACACTTTTATTCGGCAGCCGTGTCGCCCAATTTGCTGGAAGCAAATTTCCCGCCGAATGCAAAATATCAATGTCCAGCGGCTGGTTCATCGTAATCACGTCAGCTTCCAGGCCGTTGATGACCGATTGCGCCTGCTTGCTCGAACCGCCGTGGGACTGGTTGACCGTCACCGTGTCGCCGGTTTTTTCTTTCCAATGAGCCGCGAAGGCCGCGTCGTAGTCCTGATAAAATTCGCGCGTGACGTCGTAAGAGACGTTGAGGATTTTTACGTCAGCCGCGACCGTGCCGGTCGCCGACAGCAAAACTGCCGCGCACAACGCCCAAAAAATTCCTTTAATCCAGTTCCGCATGGATGGTTTGTTTTTATTTTCATGGCAGCTTCCGGGGAACCGGTCAGCCGCCTGCAAATTATTTATGGTTACTCGCCCCGGCTTGGACGCGTCTCCGCGGCCGGTTTGTCTAAACGCAGCCGTTCAGTCTTTTCAATTTGCGTGACCTGCGAGTCATGCACGATGATTTCCACCACGCCATAGCGCAGCGAACCGACCTGCTGGCGGACGATCTCCAGCCAGTTGGCGTTGTTTAAATTCTGACCACCGGATTTAATGTGCGCTTCACTCATTTCAAATTTCAGGTTTGATTTTAATAGCGACTAAACAAGTCGTTTAAGTTTGCAAATAAAAACTAAAAACATTTTAAAGCAAATCAAGTGACACTTTTTAAGTTTTTAAATGTTTATCGCAAAATAATGAAACTCAATATTTATGCGACCAAATACGTCGTTATTATCCAACTTTTGTTTGCGGTGTCAATTATTCTTTTGATTATTTTCTTCGCCTGATGGCGCAAAATTCCTGTGCTAGGATTGTGGACTTGAACGGAGCTGGAAATTTTCTTCAAGTCGAAAGGCAAATTGGCGGTGTTTCAACGGAACCGATACAATGGGTTCGAATTTTCAGATGGCGGAGAAAGCGTTGGCGGTGGAGTTCAAAAAACCGTGGAATCTATTGGCCGGATTCAATTCCGCACCCAATCCAAAACACGTCGCCTGCGACGAAATTTCGTCAAAAGAAAACTGGCGGAGAGAGGGGGATTCGAACCCCACATTTTCCCACCGATAATAAGGGAAATCCGCACGACGACGCACAAATAGACTCACAATTTCCAGTCGCGTCAAGCCCCGACTTGTCCCAAGTAGTCACAGCTTGGGAAAAACTTCCCGCCCCATTCAAGGCGGCAATCCTCGCCATCGTCAAATCGGCGGCGTGATCTTCACCATGAGCTTTAACCTGACATGGCACATGAGCGCGGCGAAATCGAATTTAACGCGCTTGCAGGCCGGGTGTTTTGGCTGGCGGCATTCGGAAGATCGCCGCTTTGGAAAAACGTGCTGGCAGGGCTGGCAACCGCCACGGCTGCGATTTGGACATGAGACTGACGAACAGAAAACGGAGGACGAACCATGAACTTGAATCCCGCTGAATTGCTGAATCCCATCTTCAACGCTCTGGACAGCTTGATTGAAAACGACGGCGTTTATCTCTACCTGGTATTTGTCTGGCTGGCGCTGCTGGTCATTGGTTGGATATTGAGCGGCGGCTTGCGGAAACGGATGAAAGGAAACTCTGCCACGGTCATTCCCGCCATCATCTTCACGATGCAACCGCCGATGCAATCCCCGCCGACAATCATCGGAATCGAGGTTGACCCGACATGGAACGGCGACAACGAAACAACGGATTAACCATGACAACTTTTCACTCACGACAATCAGACTGGCGGCGACGTGTCCGCAAAAAGGCAAACGCCAGCACACTTCAAATTCGCGCCACGAATTGCACCATCAATTTGCACAGTCATACGCACGAAGCGTGTCAAACGTGATGCAACAATTTTCAAGTCACGGTGCAGTCGCACGGTTTTGTGCTACCGCTTTGATAGGGTGGAAGCCTTACCCCTTGTCTGGACAAGGTTTTTACGGCTCGCCCATATCTCGCCGATGGTTGCGCGGAGTCCCGCGAGACGGTCACGCGATGGCCGCGCAACATCCGGCAAGACAACCGGCGAAATATCTCGCGTCATATCCGCGCAACGTCCCGGCAATGGCCGGACAGTGGCAACGGCAACGCCGCCGGATGGCCGGACGGATGACTCGCAAGACAACTTGCCTTGCGCCGGATACGAACGCGCCATGTCCGCGCCGGAAACTTGCGAGACAACTCACCAAAATCTCATCGTCAACCATGACACCAAAAAATTATGAACACGCCAACTACACCATCATCAACGCCTGATCTCGAATCGCTGCACAAGGCGGTTCAGGAGTTCCGGCCTGTTCCGCATCGTGTTCCGTTCAACGGTTTGAAACCCGTCCATGATTCCATTGTGGAATTGCGTAAGCAAAATGCGTCCTATGCCGCCATTGCTGAATTGCTAGAACAACATGGCGTCAAGACCAGCCGGGCGCGAGTGGCCGAATACGGCCGCATCGTCCTGGAAGGCGGCAAATCGCGGAAGCGACGGAAGCGGGCGAAAACCACGCCAGCCGCAAATATCCCGGCCACGCCTCAAAGTGCGCCAGACGTGACCGCAAAACCCGCGCCGGCCACGCCGCCGGCAACGGCTATCACGAGCGATGTCCCATCATCGCCACAAAATGAAAGCTCGCCATACCATTCACGCGGACCGCACATCGCCAACGTGAGAATGATGGGTGCAAAGGAAGCCAAAGAATTTAATGACAGCTTGAAACCGAAACCGCCAACGAGCTAACGCAGCCCGGAAAGCAATCCGGCGATGCGCCAGCATCGCCACGCTGCCCGGCGCGGCAGCCAGAGCGCCTAATAAGCAGGCCAGCGACGACCGCCAGTCACACGCAGCCGCAAAGGTTCGGACGCCGCCCCGACAAGCCAGTAACGCCACCATAGAAGCAAGTTTTTCCGGTTGGCAGCACAGTTGGCAGCGGTGGGGCAATCGGGTTGGCAACGGCGAGGCAACAGGGTGGTAACTACGCAAGGCAGCATCCGAAGCAACAAAGTTCGCAACGTGGTTAGCAGCATGGTTAGCACCGGGTTCGCAACAAGGTGGTAATCACGCGAGGCAACATCCGAAGCAGCAAAGTTCGCAACGCGGTTGGCAACACGGTGCAATAATAGGGTTAGCACCTGACGCAACAATGCGGTTAGCACAAACGAAGCATTTCGCGCAACATTCGGCGAGATTTTGGCGAGCCGTAAAAACCGTGTGAAACTACGGGGTAACGCGTGCCTTAACTAATTTCCACTTTTCGCCGCTCCATTGCGTTTGTCCTGGGTGTGGCTTGGCCGGACGATTCCAACGGCATGAATGGCCGATCTTGAGCTGTGTTGAATGATGTCCGATTGCGTTGAACTTGTTTCGCAACAGTTGCGCAAATTTCGCGCAACATTCGCGTCTGCGGTCGTGGCCTCAAGCTGTGCTAAGGGAAGATGTCTGACGGTAAATTGCCCGTTTTAGACGAGTGCCATCGCTGTGTGTATCACAGTCGCCAGTTTGGTCGCTCCGGTGTTACGTCAACCGCGTTGCATGGCAAGGAGAATAGCGTCCATCATCAAATCAGGTTTCATTCGGTCGTCGGTGCATCTCTTCACCAGCGCAACCTTGCGGCGTTTTCACCGGCGGCGTTTGCTGCACGCCACAGATTTTTTCCAAGCTGCCATATTCACCGTCAGAGGCGGGGTAAGTGTCATGGCCACTTTTTCACTTTTAGCCGCTCACGTCCGCTCGTCCTGGTTGCAACTTCACCGGCTGATTTCGGCAGGGCGGACGGCTGATGTTGAACGGTGTTGAAAAGCGTTTAGCGGCGTTGACTGGATGCGTTGAGAAGCGTTGAACCCATCAGCACTATTCAACGCATTTCAACGGTGCTTGGCCGTCGCACCTGCCCGGCCTCTACTATCGTAAGGGGATGGTGTCAGATTGAGTTCCCTACGGTGAAAAATTATTCGCGGTCGGGTTCGCCGACGTTGACCACGTTATCTTTGTGGCAAACGGTTTCCCGAAAAACGGTGTATGGTAGAAAATCGTCGCGTGTGTTCCTTCCTTTAGTTCTGTTGCGGGCACGGTTTTCCCATCGCAAATGAATTCTGTATCTGAATTCCAAACCACTACCTGCGGGCCGTGACCTTGCGGGTAAGTGAGTGTCAGTATTCGTTTGTCTTGGTTGATTGTCTGGACGATGGCAGATGCTTCACGGGCAAGAGGCGAATGTGCTCCTGCGTTTGACGTTGCAAGAAACGTGATTGCAAATAATAGAATGACTGGTTCGGCGAATGTTATGAATCTTATTGTTTTCATATTTCAAAATTTCCCTTGGGTTTGTGCTTTGGTGTTCTCGGAATTGGATAAATCCGCGCAATGCCACCATCCGCCGCCAAGGGACTGAAACAGCGCGGCGGTATCGGCGTAGCGATTAGCTTGGGCTTGGATGAGATTGATCACGGCTTGTTGATAAGTCTGCTCCGCGTTGAGGAGGTCAAGATGACCCGCGCCGCCGGTTTGCAATTGCCGCCGCGTGAGATCAAGCGTGACTTTGGCGGCATTTGCCGCCGTCGCCGCCGACTTCAAGGCGTCGGCGTCCTGTTCGAGCGCGTTCAAAGTATCAGCGACGCTCTGAAAAGCCGTCAGAACCGTGCTGCGATATTGTTCGGCGACTTGGGTGTAAGCGGCTTTTGCGGCGCGTTCCTGATGTAACAAAGTGCCGCCTTGAAATATCGGTTGCGCGACACTTGCGCCCAAATCCCAAAAGCCCGCGCCGCCGGAAAAAATCTTCCCGGCGGTCAACGCCATTGTGCCGGCATCGGCGGTGAGCGTAAAATTTGGCAGCCGGTTGGCCGTGGCGATGCCGATTTGCGCGCTGGCGGCGTGCAAATTTTCTTCTGCCATACGCACGTCCGGGCGTTGCTCGACCAATTGCGACGGCAGACTGACCGGCAATTCCTGCGGTAGTTGCAAATCTGAAAGCTCGAATTGTTCCGGCAAGTCCTCGTCGGGAAACCCGCCGGACAGCGCAGACAACAAATCGCGTTGTTGTGCCAGTTGTTTCAGCAGCGGCGGTAGCGCGGCTTCAGTTTGCGCAAGTTGCGATTCCTGCGCCGCGACATCGAGCCGTGTGGCTTGACCTTTTGCAAATCGTTCACGCAGCACTTGAACCATTTCCGAATTAATGGCGACGAGCTGGCGCGTCGCGTCAATTTGCGCGCGAAGCGACGCTTCCTGAATCGCGGCGAGAACGACATTCGCGCTCAAAGTGATGTGTGTTGCGACGAGTTGAAAGCGCGCGGACTGTTGTTGCGCTTTCAATGATTCCACCGTGCGGCGGTTCAATCCGAAAACATCAAGCGCGTAGGAAACGCTCACTTGCGGCGTGAACAAACTGTAATACTGCGCGCCGGAATTGGGCGTGGGCGAAATTTCCGAGGAAGTTTTGTTTCGCGTCGCTGAAAAACTTCCAGAGACGCTCGGATAAAAAGCGCCTTTTCCGGCGAGCACGTTTTCCTTCGCAACCATCAACGCCGCCTGCGCTGATTTGATGTCGGGATTATTTGTCAACGAACGCCCGATCAAATCATTGAGCGGTTTGGAGTGAAACAGCGCCCACCATTCGCCGGGAATGTCTTCTCCTTCGACAAAAGATTGCGCTTCGCCGCCGGAAACAATTGTGGTGCTGCTTGTCGTTGAAAGTGGAGTCGCAGTATAACCGTTGGCGTTTGGAGCGGCGGGTTTTTTGAAATCCGGCCCGACGGTGCAACCGGCGACGAGCAGCAATGCGCCGCACGCAATTATTGTAAATCGAAAGCGGATTTTCATTTTGATTCAGCCTTTGCCGCCGGTTTATGGTTGCCGCCGAGGAAAATTATTTTCAGCGCGGGCACGACGAGGAGCAGCATGATAGAGCCAAACAACATTCCGCCGACAACGACGGTCGCGAGCGGACGTTGAACTTCGCTACCGATGCCCGTTGAAATTGCGGCGGGAAAAAGTCCAATTCCGGCTGACAGGCTCATCATCAACAATGGACGCATCAAGCCGGACGCGGCGGAAAACATGGCGTCAGTCGGCGCACCGCCGCGAAGCCGCGCCTGGTTGTAATGAGTGATGAGCAAAATGCCGATCATCACCGACACGCCAAAGAGCGAGATGAATCCGATGGCGGCGGAGATGCTGAAATTGATGCCGGAAAAATAAAGCGCAAGGACGCCGCCAGCGGCGGTGAATGGAATTCCCGCGAGCGACAGCAAACATTCGCGGATGGAGTTGAACAAGCTGTAAAGCAATCCCAAAATGAGCACGAGGCTGATCGGCACGATGATTTCCAAACGCTGCTTGGCGCTTTGAAGTTCTCCAAATTCACCAGACCAGACCAGACGGTAGCCGGGCGGAAGTTTCACATTTTTCGCGATGCGCGATTGCGCTTCGGCAACCGTGCCGCCCAAGTCGCGTCCGCGAACGCTGAATTTGACCGGAATAAATCGCTCGCCGCTCTCGTGATAAATCCACGATGCGCCGGTGTCCAAAGTAATTGTCGCCAGTTCGCTCAATGGAATGTATGCGTTCGCGCCGCCGTTGTTCTGGCTGGCGACTTTGATGTTGCGGATTTTTTCGATGCTGTCGCGGAATTCGAGCGGATAACGGACAGCGACGCCAAATTGCCGGTCGCCTTCAAGAATCGTCGTCGCGACAGTTCCGCCCAGCGCGGCTTGGATGACGGTGCAAATGTCTCCGGTGTTGAGGCCGTAGCGCGCGGCGTTGGTGCGGTTCACCGTGATGTCAAGGTTCGGCTGGCCGATGACTGGAAAAATTCCGAGATCGGCGATGCCACGAACTTGCGCCATTTGATCGCGGACGGCGTTGGCCAGTTGCGTCAGCGTTTCGAGATTTGGCCCGGTGATTTTAACGGAGTTCTCGCCTTTGACGCCGGAAATTCCCTCCTCAATGTTGTCCTGAATGTATTGCGAGAAATTGAAATTGACGCCGGGCAATTCATTTTGAAACTCCGCCTGCGCGTCGTTGATCAATTTTTCCTTGGTCATTCCCTTCGGCCACTGGCTGTAGGGTTTGAGCGGCACGAAAAGTTCGACGTTGGAGAAAGGCGAGGCATCGCTGCCGTCGTCTGGCCGGCCATGCTGCGAGACAACCGTGACCACTTCGGGATATTTCTGAAGAATCTGGCGCATCTTTCTCGTCGCGGCTTCGCCGTCTTGCAACGAAGTTGTCATCGGCAATTCGGCGCGAATCCAAAGGTTGCCCTCGTCCAAAGTCGGCAGGAATTCGCTGCCGAGCCGCGAGCCGAAAAATGCGGTCACAGCGAGAAAAATAATTCCCACCGTCACGACAATTGCGCGATGGGTCAGCGCAAAATGCAGCGCGGGATTGTAAAGGCGGTGCAGCCCGCGCACGACAACCGTTTCGGATTCCTTCAAATGATCCGGCAGCAGGAACGACGCGAGCACCGGCGTGACGGTGAACGTGGCAATCAACGCGCCAGCCAGCGCGTAGGCATAAGTGCGCGCCATCGGGCCGAAAATTGCGCCTTCGACGCCTTGCATTGTGAACAGCGGCACGAAAGCGGCCACGATAATTAAAATTGAGAACAGCACAGCTTTGTTAATTTGCATCGCGCTGACCAAAATCAGTTTCAAACGATCCGTCCAGCCGTGAACCGGCAAAGCGTGGTCGGCGACGCGCGACGGGTCGGTTCCCCAAAAACCCGCCGTGAGATTTTGAAGCAGGCCGCGTTTTTCTTCCGGCGACTTTTGGAAATTTCGGAAAATGTTCTCAACAAGAATCACCGCCGAGTCCACGATGATCCCAAAATCCACCGCGCCGAGCGAAAGCAGATTTGCGCTTTCGCCGCGCATCACCAAAAGAATGATTGCGAAAAGCAGCGCGAACGGAATGTTCAACCCGACGATGATGGCGCTCCGCAAATCGCCGAGGAAAATCCATTGAATCAGGAAAATCAGCAGGCAGCCAAAAATTAAATTGTGCAAAACCGTGTGCGTGGTGACGGAAACCAGCGAGCCGCGATCATAAAATGGAATGACTTTGACGCCCGCAGGCAAACTGCCGTCGTGATTCATCTTGTCAATTGCGGCTTTGACTTCCGGCAGCACTTTGTCGGTCTGGTAGGCGCGTCCCATCACGACGATTCCGAAAACCATGTCGTCGTCGTTGTCGCGTCCGGCGATGCCAAGCCGTGGCCGATAGCCCACGCTCACTTTGGCAACATCTTTCACGCGCACGGGCACGCTGTTGTTTTGTGTGAGAACGGCATTTTCGATGTCGCCAACTTTGTAGCCTTGCGTCAAATCGTCGTCGCCGCCATCGTTGATGAGGCCGATGCCGCGAATGTTAATGGATTGCTGGCCAATGGTGATTTCGCGTCCGCCCACGTTGATGTTCGCGTTGGCGAGCGCGGTGGTGATTTGCGGCACGGTGATGTTGAAGGCTTCCAATTTGCGCGGATCAATCTCGATTTCAAATTCCTTCGTCGGTCCGCCCCAACTGTTGACGGCTGCGACGCCGTGAACCTGCAAAAGCCGCCGCTGCACAATCCAATCCTGCACGGTGCGAAGATTGGCCAGTCCAAAATGTTTTGATCCGGCGACTTGGTAACGAAGAATTTCTCCCGTGCCGCTGTTTTGCTGGATGTTCGCAACCACGCCGCCGGGAAGAGTGACATTTTGTTGCAGCGCAATCGCGGTTTGCGCGAAGGCAAAGTTGTAGTCCACGCCATACTTGAAGGCGACGCGGACAAACGACAAGCCGTAAAATGAAGTGGAACGAATGACCTCGATGCCGGGCACGGTGTAAAGTCCGTTCTCAATTGGAACAGTGTAATAGCGTTCCATTTCGCTGGCGGACAAACCTGGCGCTTGCGCGGTGATTTCCAAAATGACCGGCGTGGGATTCGGATACGCCTCGATGTCGAGTTTTTGAAAAGCCACGAACCCAGCGCCCATGAATAAAAGCAAACCGAACACGACAATCGCGCGGCGACTCAAACAAAATGCGATGATGGAATTGAGCATGAAAAATTTGTTGAAAGCGCAAACATCTCAACGCTCTAATCGCTCGGCGGCGCTTGCAGCATATTGTCGAGAAATATCGCGCCATCGGTTACGGCCAATTCCCCCTGTTTCAATCCGTCGAGAATTTGAACTTTGCCATTTTCACGCAGGCCAGTTTTTACAATTCTTTGCGTGAAATGTTTGCGATCCGTCGTCACCCAGGCCGTCATCGTGCCGTCGCCTTCGCGGACAACGCCGTTGGCGGGCATGGCGATGGATTCAACCGGCTTTTGAACTTGGACTGAAAAATCCGCGAGCATTCCGGCGCGCAGTTCATTTGTGGGATCGGAAATTTCGGCGCGAAGGGTCAGCCGATGCGTGTTCAAGTCAACCGTCGGATAAATTTTTGAAATGCTTCCTGCAAACACGCGGTCGGCATATGCCGCGACTTTGACTTCAACCGGCTGGCCGGTTTGAAAAAGCGGGCTGTCACTTTCAATGACATTTGCCAGCAGCCATTTTTTTGAAACGTCGGCGACCGAGCAAGGCGCGGGCGCGTTTGACGGCTGCGCCAAAAGTCCCGGCGTCGCGTTGACGGAAGTGATTTGCCCGGCAATCGGACTTTGCACGGTCAATTCAGTTTGATTCGTGTCGGAATTATCAATCAAATAAAGCGGCTGTCCCTTTTGAACTTCGTCGCCGAGTTCGACAAAAACCTTGATGATTTTTCCCGCCGACGGCGGAAAAACTTGCGTCGAAAGGCTGGCGTCGGAATAAAGATTATTCTCAAAATCAATGCTGCCAATGCCGGTTTTGACGATTGGAAATGTGTAAGTTCCCACCGTCCCGATTTTGATTGCGTTCAATTGCTCGTCGGACAATTCAACCATCGTTTCGGCTGGAGCGTTTGAAGTTAAATTGGATTGCGACGGTGGATTTGTAGTTGCGCTTTCGCCACGACTGCAACCCGACAGCAGAAAAAACATGGCAATACCTGTTGCCGCAATCGCGACAAGACAAAAACCCCGCGTTGAATCAAGGTGGAGTTTTTTTCTCCAGCCTTGTTTGATTTGCATGACTGACAGGCATGGATAGATGGGGATTGCGGGCGCAATTTTCCTGACGGCAAAAATTCTATGAATCGGAACGGCAAATTCCGTCGTCACGAATTTTACAGCCAGCCTGCTCGGTTGGCGCGGTAATTTGAACGAACTGTTCATCCGGCGGAAGTTGCCGGAGATTTCACGCGCCGTCTGTCAGGCACGCCCTAATTTTTTGTCAGGCAAAATACTACGCCCCCGCCGCGCCGCTAAAATTCCCAATGCAGCCGCGCGCCAAAAACCGACACTGGACCGCGATCTGCGTTGAACGCTGGGTCGGTGATGAATTGATAATCAAATGCGCCGTGGATGGTTCTCCAGATTTTGAAATCGTAGTAGGTTTCCAGAATTTTTTCCCAGGCATAATTCAAGTTGCCGTCACCCGCCAAAATACCAGTGCCGCCCGCTGCGAAAAATTCCTGATGCACTTTGGAAATACCATTGAACGCGCCCGCCAGTCCAAAGGTGTCGTCTGGCCGCTGCCATGCTTCGCCTTTGATGCTGATTCCCGCCGTCGCCGTGTAGTCAACATCGCTGAACATCCACGCTTCATTTTGTCCATCGCTCCATCCCAAGCGGGAAAAGACGCCAACATTTTTGGCGATTTCCTGTTCAAGATTTAGTCCGTAACCATACTTGTAGCGAAATGCGGCTGAAGCAGTGATGTCAGCAGGCCGGGTTGGACTGTCAACCGCGTCTTGATAACTGCCCATGTTAGCGCGATTAAGATAGGCGAGAAAACGAATCGCTCCCGGATGATTGTTAATGCTGTAACGGCGCTCAAATTCCGTCACCATTGCCCAAGCGCTTAAAACTGGGGCATATCCTGCCGAACTGTCATACGGCCACTTGAAAACCGTGTCGTCTCCGGTCAAACCATTTGCCATTTGCGGCACTTGGAAAAATCCGTAGCGCAAAGTCCATTGCGGCTGGTTCAATTCCACGGCCAATCCGGTGGTAAATCCGATGGCGTCCGCCGGATAATCCCACGCTTCGTTGGCAGTCAACGCCCAGTTCATGAACTGTGTGCGCGGATCATTCGCATAGGCGTTGTTGTCGAAAATATCCTTTGCGCTGAATCGTCCGAGCGTGAAGGTGAGCCGCGAAATGTCCTGCTTGCCAGCAAGAGTGAGCTGGTCATCAGGCACGTCCTCCTGCTCGCCGCCAAAGCCGATGGTCTGGCGGATGAACAGGCGCGTGATGGCTCCGTTCGGAACACCAGTGCCGAGCCGAAAAGCTTCGCCGTTGGGAAAACCATCCACGCCGAGCGTATTGTTGATGCCAAATCCCTGCCACATCAAGCCGTCAATATGCGCCTCGGCTCCGCGCCATAAGCGGACGCCAGCCAGCAAATCCAGCGAGACGGTTTCGCGGGTTTCACCGCCGGACGGCAGACTGTTTGGGCCGGAGTATTTGGCGGGAAATCCCGGATAACCCTGCACAATGTCGGTGTTCTGGACGTGCCAGTTCCAATTTTGCGAAGGCGCGGCGGGCGAATTCGTATCCAACAATTCCGCTGCCGTCAAAGCGAAGGCCGACGATGCGTAAATTCCAAACATGGGAATGGCTCTCGCAATTTTCACCGCGCCACGATGTCCAAAATGTTTTGTGTCGTCCAGCCGTGAGTTTGCCAGCGGAATCAGCCAGTCGGATGATTGTCATGCCAGCGGACGGCTTCGCGGAGCAATTCGGTGGCATTGTTGAGATTCAATTTTTCCTTGATGCGGGCGCAATACTCTTGAACGGTTTTGACGCTGATGCGGAAATCGTCGGCGATCTGCCGCGTGCTGATGCCCTGACCGAGCTTGTCGAATACTTCCAGTTCGCGGTCGCTCAATGACTCAATGGATGCACGGCTCACAACCCGCCCGCGAATTGTTTGGCTGGCAAGAATTTCAGCCGTCTTTTCGCTGACATAGAGTTTCCCTTCCAGCACGCGGCGGATGGCCTCGACCACTTTTTGCGCGGTCTCGTGCTTGTTGACGTAGCCGTGCGCCCCGGCGCGAAAAACGCGCTCCGCATAAAGGGATTCGTCGTGCATGGACAGCACCAGCACGGGAATGTTCGGATGCAGTTCTTTCAAATCTTTAATCAATTCAATGCCGGATGAATTTTTCAAATTGATGTCCGCGATGACCAGATCGGGTTTCACCGTCGCGACAGCCGACAACGCCGTCGGCGCGTTTTCCGTTTCCCCGCAGACGGTCAAGTCGGGTTGCTGATGAATCAAATTCGCCAGCCACTCGCGCACGAGCGGATGGTCGTCCACGAGCAGGATTCTTTTTTTATGCGGCGGGCTTGTCATTCGGAAAATTATTTTTAGCGGACGCGGGAACCGTGCATTTGACGAAAGTTCCGCCGGTCGGATTCGGCTCGATGGAAAATGTCCCACCAATCATCGCCGCGCGGTGTGCCATGATGCGCGTGCCCAGACCGCGATTTTTCCGCCAGTCGTCCGGCAATCCGCCGCCGTCGTCTTCAATGGTCAGTTCCACGCACCCTTTCTGGTTGGAAAGGTCGATGACGATTTGTCGCGGTTTGCCGTGGCGGATGGCGTTGTTGACTGCTTCCTGCGCGATGCGGTAAAGATGCGTCGCTGTCGCCGCGTCGTCAATTTGCGGTGGGGATTCACAATCAAATGCACAGGCGATTTTGAACATTTTGGAAATGTTCGCCACGAACTCGCGGAATGCCGTCACCAACCCTTCTGTTTCCATTTCCGCCGGTGAAATTCCGTTCGCGAGATTCCGCGTCAGCGTAATGCCAGTATGAGCCAGCCTGACAATTTCTCCGGCGTCCGCCGACTCCGCCAGCGATTTGGCGGCGAGCTTTTCGCTCAACACTTGCCCGGCCATCGCCGTCGCCGCCCAATGCTGGCAAACGCTGTCGTGCAAATCGTGTCCGATGCGCCGCTGTTCGCGCTCGCTGATTTCCAGAATTTCCTTCTCCAGCCGCGCCCGTTCCTGCATTTCGCTGGCCAGCGCGTCCGTCCGCTGGCGCACGCGCGCTTCCAATTCGCTTTGCGATTTCCGCAAACTGACGAGTGCTTTCACCACGACAATATAAACCGTCAAGGAAATCGCGCCGTTCCAAACCGGCACAAACACGCTCGGATAATGCGCGCCAGCGGCGTAATCTCCCGCGACTGATACCACAACGCTAGAGACTGAAATCACAATCCCAAAATTGCGTCCAACAAACCATGTCGCCAGAGCCACGGGAAGCAAATAAAATGCGGAAAAGAAAATCGCATAACCTGCTAAATAATCTATCAAACCGATGACAATCACCAGCGCCACACTGACCGTCGCGGAAAATGTCTTCGGGCGTTTTTCAAATTGGCTGGTCAATGCGCTCATCGCCTAGTTTGCAATAGATAACAAATCATGCGGCGCGGCTTACCATGCGGCAAGCGGCAAAATGATGTTGTCAGATTGGATTTTTGATTTGCATTCGCGAGGGCTGACTCCGGCGCGCCTCGTTTCGGCTATTGTATGGCTCAACTGCGCCTGTCAAGGTTGTCCATAATAAAACGAGGCGCTTCGCGCGGGGTTTTCTATTTGTGGCTCCACCTAATACCATTCTCCAAGTTATTCATCGCCGACAGAAGGCGGCTCCAAAAGCCAGCCACAGGGCGGTGGTGAATAACTTGGCCGCCGCCGTCGCCAGCGAACCGATTCCCGCTGACACTACGGCTGGCAGACGTTTTGCCGCAGCGTCGATACGGTCGTTTCCACCGCACCCCGCGAGGGTTAAGTCAAGGAAACCGGCGACGCTGACGGCTCGTGTTCAGAAGTCTGAGAGAACTTTGCCCCGTGAGGGCCACCGTATTAGTTCGACTATGAACCGGGTCATCCCGACCAACGCCGCCGCAAACACAAGAAAGGAATCGAACATTATGAAAGCATGGAACGAAGTCACCCACTTCGCGGGATTTGACTGGGCCAAGGATCATCACGATGTGCTGGTCTTGGACAACACCGGAAAAATCGCCGCCGAATTGCGGTTTGAACACACGGCCGCCGGTTGGTCACTGTGCCAGCAAAAGCTGGCGGCGTTTCCGCACCTGGCCATCGCGGTCGAGTCAGGCCACGGCGCGGCCATTGAGCGGTTGATGGTGCTGGGCTACCGGGTTTATCCGGTGCATCCGCGCAGCTCCAAATCGTATCGCACGCGCAAGCTGCCCAGCGGCACCAAAACCGATCACTTTGATTGCTGGGCGTTGGCAGACGCACTGCGGCTGGAGGGCGAAAGCTGGCATATGCTGAACACCCCGGAGCCACTGGTGCAACGGCTGCGGTTGCTATGCCGGGATGAAGTCGCGTTGATTGAGCAGCGCACGGCTTTAATCAACCAACTGCAACAGGCGCTCTATGAGTATTATCCCGCCGCCTTGGCAGCCTTCGACGACTGGACCAGCCTTTCGGCCTGGGCCTTTGTGGCGCGGTTCCCCACGCCACAGGCTTTGGTCAAGGCGGGTAAACGCCAGTGGGAAAAGTTTCTGCACACCCAAAAACTTTATCATCCAGAGTGGTATCAAAAACGGCTGGCGATTTTTGCCAAGGCCGCTGAATTTTGCGGCCCCGAGGCGGTGATTGCCGCCAAAAGCGTTCTGGCTACTGCGCTGGTAAAGTTGTTGCAGATTTTGGAACAGCAACTGGCCGGTTATCGTTTGCTGATTACGGAGTGCTTCAAACAACATCCCGACTATCACGTCTTCGCCTCCTTGCCTGGTGCCGGCCCGAAGCTGGCACCCCGGCTGTTGGCGGAACTGGTCGCCCTGCAACCACTGGCGGATCAACCCCAAGTCTTGCAATGTCTGGCGGGCATGGCTCCGGTCAGCTATCAGTCGGGCAAGGTGTCGGTCGTTTATCTCCGCCGCCAATGCAACCGGTTCTTGCGTGCAACGCTGCACCTGTGGGTGGATTTGAGCCGGCACTATTGCGACTGGGCGCGCATCTACTATGAGGCTCACAAGAAAAAGGGCCAAAGCCATGCGTGTGCGCTCCGCTGCCTGGGAATGCGCTGGCTCAAAATCATCGCGGCCATGATCCGTAGCCACACGCCTTACGATGCCGCGCTCCATGCGCGCAGCCAACTCCAGCACGGATCGTGGGTGTTGCAGTTGCAACCCAAACTATCCATCACGAAGGATGCCAGCTAAACGCATACAAAACAGCGGTCGGGCGGCTAGTGCTGTCAAGCCGTTCCTCGCTACCGCTGCGGTCTGGCTTGACAGCGCCGCCCGCCGCTGTGGTGGGCTTTTAGGATTTTGCTTTCGCAAAATCGTGCCCGGTTTTGGGCACGAAAACCAACCTGAACACCGGTGAATAATTATTATGAAAAAGCACTTGCCAGCACAGAGAACTCCTTGACAGTGCTCGCCGAGCCGGGGACGTGGCTGGTTAGGAAGGCGCGTCGGGATTTCCAGCCGGAGATTCCTGCAAGCACATTCAACCGCAAGCCATGCGCAAGACGGCATCCAAGCCGATGGCGGGAAATTCAGAAATACAATTTCAAGATTTATGGTTGACAACTGTATCTATCATGCTACGATAAGGAATATGCCGTTTATTCAGTTTCCTTTCATCGAGGTGCCCAAAGAATTGCGCGCGTTGGTTGGCGAGCCGACGCCTGGCACGCGCGCCTATCGGCGTGAAGGGTCGTTCAAAGAATGCGGCGAGTGGCTGGAAAAACTCGGTGAGTATTACAAAGGGGACGTGGGACTTTCAACCAGCAGCGTCGTTCTGTTCGTTCCCGTCTCTCGTGCCAGCGTCTATAAACGCATCAAGGAAGGCAAATTGACGGCCTTTTTCTTTTACGTCACCCACGAAGAAACCAGATTGTTCGGCGCAAAGCGCAGGGCCAAGGAACGCCCTTTTATCGTCGTGTCGGTCAGCGAATGCAAAGCTTGGGCGGAAGAAATAAAGCGGCGAGTCGGGTTTGTGGACGACCCGGATGAAAGTCTTTTTAAGGAAAGTGAACGTCTGTTGCACGCGGGCGGTGGGGATGAGCCAACAGAAAAAGAAGCCAAGGAAGCAGCGGAATTCACCGAACGCGATCCGAAGGACAAAGGCAACCGGAAGGTGAAGTATCAAAAGGAACGCAGCACCATATACGAGGACTTCAAGCAGCAGGATATGCTTTATCTGCTGACCGAATTGAAGGCGGCAATGGCATCCCCTGAAAAGGCCGCTGCTTTGCGGAGACGGCTGCGAAAGGGAGTGGAATGGGACAAGGAAAATAAGACTTGGAAATTGAAAGAGGAGAAATGATGTTTTATGCCAACGGAGCATCAATTTAACGACCGTCTGATACGGTTCCCGGAATTGGAGAAGATTTTCGGTGTCTGCAAGCGGACGGTGAGACGGAGGGCGGAAAACGGCGAACTGCCACCGTTGCGGCACATTGGCCGCGCCGTGGGGATGCTCGAAAGCCAAGTCAAAACGTATTTTCAAAAGTTGAGTCAACCAGTTAATTGAAAGGAGAAATATGATTGCTTACATTTACCGCCCCAAACGGCAACGCAACGGCAAGTTGGTTTCCAGCCGGATTTGGCGGGCGCGGCTGAAATTGGACGGCGACGTTAAGGCGCGGGACATTTCTCTTGGCGTCTCCGACCGGCAGGTGGCCGAGCAAAAAATGCGGGAAAATATCCGCGACCAAGAACGGGTGTCGGTTGGTTTAATGGCTCCGGCGGCACAACGCGCGACGTTTGAAAACCCGATGGCAAAGCTGGTGGACGGCTACGTGGCCGATTTGAAGGCGTTAGGACGTTGCGCCGATCACGTCCGCCATGTGGACAAGCGGTTGCGGCGGCTGATGCGGGAATGCCACTGGCAGAGCTTGCGCGAGGCCACGGCGGATGCGTTCCTGCGCTGGCGTGCCGAACAAACGCAGGCTCCAAAAACCATCAATGAGTATCACGCCGTCTTGTCGGCCTTGTTCACCTGGCTGCGTAAACAAAACCGCGTTGCGGCCAATCCGTTTGAAATCATCAGCAAAGTGGATACGCGTGGCAAGCAACGCAGCCAGCGGCGGGCTTTGAATGATGATGAGGCCAAGCGGTTGCTGGCAACACCGCGCAAGCTGCTTTATCTGCTGGCCATGCACACGGGTTTGCGGCGCGGCGAAATCAACGCCTTGCATGGCGGCGATTTTCATTTGGATACGGCCAATCCGTATTGGATGCTGCCCGCTGCCTTCGTCAAGAATCGCAAGGAACAACCCCGCCCGTTGCATCCTGAACTGGTGGCGGAATTGCAAAAGCTGAAAGCCGCTGGAAAACTAAAGCCGGAAGATTTGGTGTTTCCCGATGGCGTCCCGACCATGAAAGAAATTCGCAAGGATTTCAAAAAGGCGGAAATTCCGTTGAAGGATGAGCGCGGCCATGTGGTGGACTTCCATGCGCTGCGGACGACCTACATCACCCGCCTCCAACGCGCTGGCGTTTCGCCGCGTGAAGCGATGGAACTGGCACGGCACAGTGACATGCGGCTGACGATGAAAACCTATACGGACGTGGCGCAACTGCCTTTGGCGGCAACCGTTCGCGGATTGCCTTCGATTGGAGACTCACAAATAGACTCACAAACTTTAGTCGCCGACCGTCCTGCCGTGTCACCTGCCGTCATCGGTTTGAAGGCCATCAAGGTAGGTAAAACCGTTGGAAACATTGACGGAAATCACGGTGCGTCATCCATTGTCACTTTCAGTCACGAAAATGAAAATGGCGGAGAGAGGGGGATTCGAACCCCCGATAGATCTTTTGAACCTATACCGGTTTAGCAAACCAGCGCCTTCAGCCACTCGGCCATCTCTCCAAACCAATTGATTTTATTGACGATTCTTTGTGTTCTGACACTGCCGAATCGTGCGTCAAGTTGACAAGTTGCAACACTTGTGCAACACTGGACACGCATGAAAGCTACCGCGTCACGAAAGTCGAAACAAGCCGAATCTTGGCCGCGCCGTGTCTCTGTCGGGCGCGAGTCGGTTGCCATCTATCGCCGGACGACACCGCTGGGCAACTACGCCTTCATGGTCGCCAACTATGCAAACGGCAAACGCCGCTTTGACTCTTACGGCAGCGAAGCCCTTGCGGTTGAAGCGGCGGGCAAGCTCGCCCGGCAAATGAGCGAGCGCGAAGTCTTGGCCGCTGCCCTGACAAACGAGCAAGCCAGCGAATACGCCGCCGTCGCCCAGACGCTTGCCCCGTTTGGCGTCGGGTTGTTGTCCGCCGCTGGCGACTTGGCCGAATGTTTGAAGCTCGTCGGCAACCTGTCGAATTTGAAAGCCGCCGCGCAGTTCTGGCATTCCCGCCACAAGAAAATCACGGACAAGCGCGTTGCCGACGTGGTAGCTGAATTGATCGCGCTGAAAACTTCTCGCGGCGGTGCGGAGCGATACGTTTCCGATTTGAAATTCCGGCTGGACAAGTTCGCCGACAAATTTCAATGCAACATCGGCAGTGTGCAAACTTCAGACATTCAAGCGTGGCTGGACGGGCTGAAATTATCTTCGCAGTCCTACGCCAACAACCGCCGCGTGGCACACTTGCTTTTTGAATTTGCAGTTGCTCGCGGTTACGCGCTGGACAATCCCGCGCTAAAAGTTGAACGCCCGAAAATCCGCAATGGCGAAGTGAAAATTTTCACGCCCGACGAAGCGCGCAAGTTGCTCGCTGCCGCCACGAAAGATTTTCAGCCGTGCCTTGCCATCGGACTATTCGCCGGACTTCGCAGCGCGGAGCTTGAACGGCTGGAATGGAAAGACATTGATTTGAAGCAAGGGCATATCATCGTCGGCGCGGACAAGGCCAAGACTGCCAGCCGTCGCATTGTGCCGATTGTGGAAAACCTTGCCGCGTGGCTTTCTCTGACGCCGGAAGCGGAGCGCAAGGGCGCAATCTGGCCGCATGGCCGCGATTGGTTTCACAAGTGCCAACTGGCGACGGCAAAGGCCGCTGGCGTGAAGTGGAAAGCGAACGGCTGCCGCCACTCGTTCGCCAGCTACTCTTTCGCGCTCTGTGCCGATGCCGGGCGCGTGGCGGGCTATTGCGGCAACTCTGCGAAAGTGATTCACCGCCACTATCGGCAGCTTTGCACGCCCGCCGACGCGCAGAAATTTTTCAGCATCAAACCGGCAACCGCCGCGAACGTGCTGCCAATGTCAGCCGCCGCAACCGCTAACCGCTGACGCCATGAAAACAAAACCAACACGCCCGCTGACACCGGCACAAATGGCGGCACGGCTGGCAGCACACAAGCCAAGCTGGGTTGTGTTATTGTCCGTCAAGTTAGACAAAATTTCGTTTCCGACTCTAATGCAAGGCGCAAGGTATTTGACGCCCGGAAAAAAACTCGCCGATCAAATGTTCCTGATACGCCACTTGAATCCCGACTTTGCGCCCGTGTGTCTCACTGACTCCAAAATGCGTCAACAGCTTCTCCGTGACTTTGGGGGGAAAAATGTCGGGAAATTAAATCTATTGGCAGAGCTTGGCCTACGTCTTGAACGCGCCCTGTTGGAACGGGACACAAAATTTTTGAACGATTACAAAAAAGCCTATCTCGACACGAAGCGGAGCGCATATCGTTGGCGCGATGTTTATTCGTGGATGCTTTCGCATTATGGCGAGGTTGAATCCTGCCACACGTCCGCTGAAATCTGGCGGCTGGTGAAAACTAAATTTTCCCTGCCCGAAACAGACCGCAGCAACTTCTATCGCACACTCCGCGAAGTCGGCTTGCCTGTGTCCAAGCCCGGCAAAAAGCGCAGCCGTTGACAAATGCGCCGTCTTTCGTGGTGTGGGAAGTTTCACACCATGAAAGACAGTAACACACTAGCAATGCCGGAAGTCGCCACCGGCCAATCCTCGTTGGCGTCACCATTCACCGACAAGCGCGGCTACGCGAAACGTTGGCAGGCTTCTACGCGCTGGGTTGATGGCTTGCTCGCGCAAGGTTTGCCCCATTTGAAAATTGGCAAGCGGCGCGTCCGCATCTGCGTCCCGGACGCTGACGCCTTCATGCACCAAAAGTTTCACACGCAACGCCGGGGGGCAGCGTGAACAATCTTGCCGCTGGCGCGGTTGGCCGCCGCCGCCCGCTAGTGGCAACGCTGGGCGCGGCGTTTCACCCGCGTCCGGCGAAATTTGAAAGTTGAACTGGAAACCGTCGCGGATAAAAACGCTGCGACACATTGCAGGAGAAAAAAATTATGACCGCAACAATTGAAAAAACCAGCGGCGATGCAACCGAAGTCGCCGAATTGAAAAAACAACTCGCCGCAGCGACAGAAAAAATGTTGTGGGCGGGCTTGCCAACAACGCCGGAGTTCGACGCGCTCGTTGCACAGAAAATGAAAATGGGTTTGTCGCGCGAGGACGCCGTGATTTGCGCCCGCCGCCAAGTGCTGACTGACGCCGTAGTAAAAGAGCATGAAGCCGTTGTCGCCGAGGCTATCGCCAAAGTGGACAAACAGTGGGAAGGCAAAGACAAACGCCTGCCTGATTATCGGGAGCAGAGGGCGGCAGCAATTTCCGCCGCTGCCGCCGCGAACGGCACGACCGCTAAACTAATTGCAGCGGGCAGCCACATGATCGAAGCCCCAACCAACTGAAAACTAAATGAGTATTCAAAATAAAATTGGAACATTCGGCGGCGCGCTGCCGACGCCTTCGCCGATGTTGGCAACATCACTTGGCCTTCGCGCAACTACATATCAATTCCGTGACGAGCTTTCGGCGGCGTTCAACGCAAATTCAAAACAGACTTCTGTGTTGAACCGCGCGGCTGTCCGCGACGCCATGCTGGAATTTTGGGCAAAGAAGCGGCCTAACTTGACCGGCTCCGCGCTTGAACAATACGTTTCAGCACGTCACCCGCTGCTGTTTGACGATGCTGCGAAGCGCGTCAGTGGGTTGAACGAACGGCAGGCCGCGAACGAAGTTGCGCCGGGGAACGCGCTGGGGCTTGGCCCGGTTTTGAAGTTCGTTCTGTGAACTTTCAAGACCCACAAACCGAACACGCGGCCAAACGTCTTCGCTTGCGAGCGCAACCTGACACGGCGGCAAATCCGCTCGCCTTATTGTCATGGCAGCCGCAACGTGCCGACGCGGTTTGGACGCGGAGCGAATGGACTGCGCTTTGTGAACACCTTCACAACGGCAACGGCACGGCGCAATTTGTCATGGGCTTTCGAGACGCGGACGGATGCAAAAAATATGTCCGCTCAAAACGGTTGCCGGTTGGCCGGGCAATTTCATGGAGTTGGCAGAGCATTTCCGGCACGCCGAAATCGCGGCTGGCGTTTGTGCCTTACTCGACAAACGACCGGCAGCAATCGCGCTGGGGCGGCATGGATTTTGACTCGCACAACGGCGAGTCAGACCGGGCGCGGGAACTGGCACTTGCCGCTTTTCGGGTGATGTTGAACGCGCCGGGCTTGGCCGTGATTCTGGAAATGAGCGGCAGCGGCGGCTGGCACGTCTGGGCAATCTCGCCGGACTTTCACGACACGCGGGAATGGATTCGGCTGTTGAAATCCGTGGCTGGCAAAATCGGTGCGCCCGTCGCCGCTGGCGTGTGTGAAATCTTCCCGCCTGATTCTCTGCCGTCGCGTTTCGGCAAGGGTATGCGTGCGCCCGGTTGCTGGAATCCCGGCACGGAAAGGCACAATGAAATCGTTTGGGAAAACTGCCGCACTTCCCTTGAATCCGTCCTATCGGGGAAGTCAAAAACCGCCCCCTTGAATGGCAACGGTTTAGAAAGTCACTTCCCCGATACAAAGAAAGAAACTTCTTTCTCTGTCTCTCTTTACCGTGAAACGGAGTTGCTTCAAAAGCTGGGGATCACGGCAACCGGCACACGCAACGCGAAATTGTCGGGCTTGGTTGGCGAAGTGTTTCACCAAGTCGGACGCGACGTGGCGCAACGGCTGGCGACAGCGCAGTTTCGCGGCAAGACGGCGGCGACAAAGGCGGATGAAACCGGACACATGGAAAGTTTTGAAAAACTTTGGGCGGGCTTGGCGGACAGATGGACGGCGACACTTTCGGCAGCGGAGCGGGAAATCTTCACCCGGCTGGAAACGGAAAACGAACGGGACGCATTTCGGATCGTGCGGAGCTTTGCGCGGAAAGCGGAGCAAGACGGCGCGGCGGATTTTCCGATTGTGCGGGACAGCTTGGCGGCGCGGCTGGGCGTCACCGGCAAGGGCGCGGCGTGGATTCGTGACAAGCTCGCCCGGCTGGGTGCAATTGTGAAAACCGCCAACTACGTTCCGAACAAACACGCGGCGCGGTTCCGCTGGCTTGCGAACGTCTGAAAAATGAAAACCCGTAAAACCAATTTCACGCATACAGCCGTTCAAGTCTTGGACGGCGAATTTTCCGGCGCGGACGCAATGCTCACGTCGCATCTGTGCCGCGTGCTTGGCTGGCAAAAAAATCCACTGTGCCAACGTGCCGCCGAAAAATTGCGGCTCGACTTTCTCAAAGCCAATCCGCCGAAAGGAAATTTTCGCAATGCCTGAAAACATCAAAAATAATTCCGCCCCGGCGCGACGTTGGAAAAAAGGCCAAAGCGGAAACCCAGCCGGACGGCGCAAGGGCAGCGTTTCGCTCGCGGCTGCGTTGCAACGGCTGTTGACCAAAGAGCCGGACAAACTTGAATCCGTCGCCCGCACTTTGGTTGACGCCGCGATTGCTGGCGACGTGTCGGCAGCCCGCCTTTTGTTTGAACGGCTGGACGGCAGCAAGGCGACGGGATTTTTCAGCGTCAACATTGACAACAGCGACCGGCGAACCGCCGTCACCGTGTCGCCGCAAATTCTGTCTGAAATCGCCGAGTCCCGGCGCAAATACGAGGAGCAAAATGCCAAGCGTCAGTGACTATTTAATTTCACCGCCCGGATTTGCCAAAGCCGTTTTGGGTTTGAACCTTTACGGCTGGCAGGAAAAAATTCTTTGGGACTTGGACACGCCCGGCGCGGTTGCGCTCCGCGCTGCGAATAACAGCGGCAAAACTTCCGTCGTCGGCGCGAGCGCGGCCTTGTGGCACGCCAGCGCGTTTCCCGGCAGTCTCACCATTGCGACGGCGAGCGTTTATCGCCAAGTGAGCGAGCAACTTTTTCCAACGCTTCATTCGCAAGCGGGAAAATTTCCCGGCGGCGTGTTCAACGCAACGGACGTGCAACTGGCGAACGGCAGCAAAATTTTCGGATTCGCAACCGACGAAGCGAACAAGTTTGAAGGCTGGCACAATAAAAATTTGCTGATTATCGCCGACGAAGCAAAGGGCATCCCCGACGCGATTTTTGAAGCGATAGAACGCTGCGCGCCGACGCGGTTTTTGTGTATGTCGTCGCCGGGCGGATGCTTTGGATTTTTTCACGCGGCGTTCAACGCCCGCCGGAAATACTTCCGGCAACACGTCGTCACCGCGTTTGACTGCCCGCACATTTCCCAAACGTGGATTGATTCACAGATTGAAAAATACGGGCGCGAGCATCCGCTGATTCGCAGCATGATTTTCGGCGAGTTTATGAGCGGCGACGCCGATGGCTGCGTGATCCCGCTCGCGTTTGTGGAGCGCAACCTTGCCAGCCCGCCCGTGTTCGCTGGCGGTGACGTGCAGGCGTTTTGCGACTTCGCAGCGGGCGGTGACGAAAATGTTTTGGCCGTGCGCCGTGGCAACCGTGTTGAAATCGCCGCCAGTTGGCGCGAGCAAGACACGATGAAAGCCGTTGGAAAATTCATTCAACTTTTCCGCGAACAAGAGTTGACCCAGGAACAAATCAGCGGCGACGAAGGCGGGCTTGGAATTGTGATTTGCGACCGGCTCGCCGAAAGCGGCTGGCAAATCCAGCGCGTGAACAACGGCAGCGCAGCCGACAAGCCGGAAGCCTACGCGAACCGGGGCGCGGAAATCTGGTTTGAAGCCCGCGTGAAAATTGAAAAGGGCGAAATCATTCTGCCAAACGACCCGGAGCTTGTCGCGCAACTCACGTCCCGCCGTGGCTGGCCTGACAGCAAGGGACGGTTGCAACTCGAAAGCAAAGCCGATATGCGCTCGCGCGGCTTGCCGTCACCCGACCGAGCCGACGCCGTGCTGGGCGCGATGCTGCCCGCAAGCCCGGCTCCGCTCGCCAGTGTGTTCCGGCGCGGATTTAGTGGACGGGAAATGCAACTGGCGCGGTTGTGAATCCCGCAACGGCGGTTGGCTCCGGCGACTGGTTAGGCGGCGTTCTACTACTCAAATAGCTCATGGTTTATTGATGAGTGACAGCATGAGTCCCACTGCATTCCGAGGGCCGGGCGTGGATGCTGCGACAACTGCAAATCCAATCGTCTGCGGCAAAACCACTCCGTCTCTGAGCGAAAATGGTGGACATACAAAGTAGCATGTGGGTTCGATCAGCCCCAGAGCTTCGATCCGATAATGAACAAGGCTCGACCGCTCTTGCAACTTGCCATCAACATTCTCAAATCCGGCAGCTTCTTCAGACCAACCCGTCGAGGGTGTCACAACATCCTTCGGAAAAATCACGTCAACAGTAAGTCGCCCGGCAGATGCCGAGCCATGATTCTGAACAGCCATGACAATAGCTCCTGTCCGATTTGTGATAAGCAATGGAAGAACCGTCCCTGTTTCTACCGAATGATTGTTCACGAAAAAGCCAAAGGCAGGCTGTGGCGGAGGCTCTGGGAATGTCTTATCCCATATTTCCCAAATAAGCTTCACAAGCTGATGTTATTGACTTACACTGAAGCCGCATAAACAAAGGCTTTCATCTATGTCCAACCAACAAAAA
>Ga0302277_1000512_pt1 | contig 29680 bp, 20 predicted proteins | sample III_Bog_N3_1_FD_198759 | JGI IMG/M metagenome (GOLD analysis project Ga0302277, IMG submission 198759) | Peat permafrost microbial communities from Stordalen Mire near Abisko, Sweden - III_Bog_N3_1 | ecosystem: Environmental > Terrestrial > Soil > Wetlands > Peat | place: Sweden: Abisko... | reverse complement strand
CAACTACCACGTTAAGAAAAACATCAAGCTCATCGAATCGGGCAGCAGCTTGTCGCCCATTATCCTGGTTCGCGACACGTCTCTTGGAAAGGTTCTTATCGCCGACGGCTACCATCGCGTCTGCGCCGTCTACACCTTCGACGAGGACGCAGTGATTCCTAGTAAAATTGTCTGACCGTTCCTCCCTCCGCCAGATCCCTCCGCGCCGTCCAACTCTGCGTATAACTGTCAACGGGGCTTTCTTTCTTTGTTTCAGATAAGTTCCTAACACCAAAAAATGGCTATCCGACTCCGCGGCTTGTCAAAATTGATCTAGCGGACTAATTTTTGCCAGTGAATTTCCTATTCTCCCAGCGTAAATATTTCGCTTGCCTCATCGCGATCACACTGGTTCTCGCGGCTGGGATGGTTCTTCAGTCACAAATCCCGTCAGCCCCAATTTCGGCTCAAAACGGCTCGACTCCAACGGACTGGGCCCAGATGGCCGAATTAACCAGCCGAGGCGTACACGTGCACGACCCATCTACCATTGTCAAATCCGGCCGCGAATACTGGCTGTTTTACACCGGTCGCGGTGTGCCTTCGTTTCATTCAAGCGACTTAAAGACGTGGATACCCGGGCCGACCGTTTTCACTTCCTCGCCGGCCTGGACCGACCCACTCGTGCCCGGCCACCGCAGAAATAACTTCTGGGCGCCGGAAATCGTCCCCCTCAACGATAATTTTCTCCTCTATTATGCCGTGTCAACTTTCGGCAAGAACGTTTCCGCCATTGGGTTGGCCACCAACGCGACTCTTGACCCCGCTGATCCCAAGTACCGCTGGGTGGATTGCGGGCCGGTCATTCACTCCTCGGCCACCAACGATTTCAACGCGATCGATCCTTCGATCGCCCGGGATGCCAACGGCCGGCTCTGGCTATCGTTTGGCTCCTTTTGGAGCGGCGTCAAGCTGATTCAGCTCGATCCCGCCACCGGCAAACAGTTGGCGTCGGATTCCCCGATTTATTCCCTGGCGCACAATGATTCCATCGAGGCTTCCTATCTTTATCCGCACGCCGGTTACTATTACCTTTTTGTGAACTGGGGTCTGTGCTGCCAGGGTACGAACAGCACCTATGAAGTCCGGATGGGGAGGAGCAGGCAAATTACCGGTCCCTATTTGGACGCTGACGGCGTCGACATGATGGAGGACGGCGGCAGCCCTTTCCTGCAAACCTCCGGCTCATTTATTGGGCCGGGCCAGGTTGGGATCTGTACTGATGGAGGCACCAATTGGCTCAGTTGCCACTTCTACGATGGCAAGCGCCGGGGTTTTTCAACGCTGGCCGTTCTCCCGCTTCAATGGCAGACCAACGGCTGGCCGGCAATTGCTCCCGCCGCCATCAAAAAATATTCTGAGTAGGAAAGCCGAATTGGATCGGCCGCGACAAGCCATGCCCGCCGCCAAAAAAATCAGTTTTTCGCAATTAAAAAGTGGTGCGCGCGAGAGGACTTGAACCTCCAATCCTTTCGGAACCAGATCCTAAGTCTGGCGTGTCTGCCATTCCACCACGCGCGCAACCTTAATTAGAAACAACTTACAACTATTTTAAATGAGCCACTTGACTTTGCGACAGTATTTGCGACAGTGTTGCCGAGTGAAACGCAGGACAACGCACAGCAATTTTTAAATGTCTCAAGCAAGTTCATCACGGCAGTACAAATACACTAAGGTGCTCGATAATCGCAAGCACCCGATTCGGGGCCTTTGGCGGCGGAACGGCAAGTTCAGGGCCAGGATCACGGTGGAGGATGACGCCGGGCGTAAATTGGTCCGCTGGGTCTCGCTGGAGGCCGCGACGGTCGCCGAGGCTCAGAAGGAGTTCCGCGAGCTGTTGGTCGAACGCTCCGAGAATCGGTTGCGGCAAATCGGGCTCTCTCCCACCTTCAGCGAGTTTTATACTGAAACCTACCTGCCCATCCTTGATTCCTCAGGGAAGAAGGCTGCCACGCTGGTGACCGAAAAAGGACATTACAAGCGGTGGGTCGAAGCACTGGGGCACCTGCGCTTGGATAAGATCCGGCCCAGCCACATTCTGGAAGCGCTCAACAAGCTGCGTCTGATGCGATCCCCCCGCACCTGCAATCTGGCTTTGGTTTGCCTCCGCCACGTCATGAAGGCGGCAAAACGCGACGGGTATCTGAAAACCCTGCCCACCGCCGACATTGAATGGCAACGGACGGAGACCAAAGCCCGGCGGTTGCATACCCTGGACGATATCAAGAAGGTGTGCGCTGAGGGCATCAAGGTGTCCAAAAATGGGCAGCAATTTTCTGATTATCTGCTCTTCTTGGCTTACACTGGGGCGCGGGAGAAGGAAGCCCTGAAGGTCCGGTGGGACGATATTGATTCTAATGGCCGGCTTGTCACGATCGGCGCCGATGGCGACACAAAGAACCGAGAAGCGAGACGGGTGGACTTTAACCCAGCCTTGGAGGCACACCTTGAGGCAATGTCCGAACGCCGTGCTCAGAACACCAAATGGCTTTTCCCAAGCCCGCAGCGTGGTCCCAAGGACGAGGCTGCCCGCACCTTCCGGGAATCCCTGAAGTTGGCCAGGGCGGCTGCAAAATTGGAACAGTTTGGATTCCATGATTGCCGCCATCACTTTATCAGCTACGCAGTGATGAGTGGGATCGATTACATGACCATCGCCCGCTGGGTAGGTCATAAGGACGGGGGCATTCTCATTGGAAAGGTGTACGGGCATCTCAGCAACGAGCATATGCAGGCACAGGCGGCGCGGTTAAGTTTTGCGCCGGCAGCGCCACCTGAACCTCCGGTTCCCGCGAATAATTGAATTCTTCAAATGAGCAGCCGAAAAACCGGTGGTCTCTCCTGCAAGGGCCAAGTTAAAAGGTCGGTTGAGCGACACGATTGGGATTTTATCGATTGTCCGAAGGATGAGCGGGCGATTTGCTATCGTTATGAATACTGCCGTGAGAGCAAAATTGGGGAGGCCGTACAGACCTTTAGGCAGCGAGAACATGATTTCAAATCATTATACGATGAGTGCATGAGCATTCTTTATCAAAAGGGATTTGCCGACAATTGGGACCAAGAATCTAAGCTGCTCTGGAAGATTGCCACGACCGCGTTGTCGTTTCGAATCACTTTGAATTATGACTTCTTTAGTTCCATTCCAAATTTCCCTGAGTGTCCGTGGCTCGAATTATCAGCAGAGTTGCGCTCGAATTACTTGGACACCGTCGCGTCCTTGCGCAAAGGGGCTGGGCCACCACATTCCATGCGTTTGGTGTCTGGAGAAGAGTTGGACAACTTGAATTGGCCAGTTTGGAACGAAGCCCAGAGAAGCATTCGTCCGGACTCGTTTAAAGCGTTGCTCGAAATTCCCGCCGGAATCTCGAAAAAAGATGTTCTCGATCAAATCGCTAACTTTTTACAGCAAATCGCAGAGCAAAATGAAGGATTGTTTTCAGCAAATTCGGGTGGGCGTGGTGGGGCACATGATAAACTAAGACAACTTGGCGCATATCGCCTGTTGCAGGGCCGTTCACCGACTGAAGCTTTCAACTTTGTACGACGGCACAAAAACCAAAAAGGCGAATTGTTTCAACTTTATGACGAGGCTTCGCAAGGCAACGCATGGTACCGTGCGCGCGACGATGCAAAGATTGAACTTGAGCAGTTTAATGAAGTGGCTGAAAAACTGGTCTCTTTTTTAAAAATTTAAGACAGTTCGCAAAAAAGGTCCTACTTTTAGGCCCACCATACCTTGTTGTGGGGCTCACAACGTCGCACTGACAAGGTAAGGTCGTGCTTGTATGAAACATGACAAGCAATTAAGTGCAGGGCCGCAAACTCAAGGCTTCATCAGCGAAAACGAGCTCTTAGACCGCCTGCCAATTTCGCGGCGAACTCTTTTCAAGTGGAGAGCCGCGGGAAAAATTCCATGCGTAAAACTGGCTGGTCGACGTATTCTGTTCCACTGGCCGAGTGTCGAAGCGGCTCTGCTTCGCCACCAGCAAGGAGGTGCCAAATGAACTCGACCCCGGCGATCGAATGGAACCCAACGGGGATGAGGTCGGCTAAAGCCTTTTGCCGGGACAGGGGGATCAGCGACGTGACCCTTTGGCGTTGGGAAGGGCGCGGTTGGATACGCACCGCCAATATCTCCGGCAAGAAATACGTTGTGCTCGAATCGGTAGCTGAATTCGACCGGCGCGCTCTGGCGGGGGAATTCTCAAAAGCTCCAGCCGGCGCGGCGGCTGCCAGTAGGAGTGCCCGCGTGGCAAACGAGACCGCCATTGGAGGAGCCAATGACCACTAAGCTTCCTCAAACTGCTTCCCTCAGTGAAAGAATCGCCGCCAAACGTGCCGGACGTCTGGCAACCGCGCCAGAGTCGGCCAAAGGGCACTTCGTAGCCGCCTGGGCGGGAAAATGCTCGCCTCGACGTGCCATCAAAGCTCAGTGCTTGGAGTGCTCCGGATTTGACCGCCATGTGATAACCGAATGCACCAACTGGGGGTGTGCATTATGGATGTTCCGACCGTTTCAGAAGCCATGAAATCTCCCTTGCGATTCTCAAAAGCCAGCGGTAGCACAAAGCGCCGCGTGGAAAAAATGGTCCGGTTTGGTGAGAGGGCTAAGAAACGCGTTTTGTCCTCACGCCACCGGCATGAGCTGGCGGAAAGGTTGGCAGATGAAATTTGAGGAAGTTCTTTCCCGTTTTCCTGACGCCAAGAAGGTCGGCTCGGGCTGGATGGCGAAATGCCCCGCGCACATGGACCACAATCCAAGCCTATCCATTTCACTAGGCGACGAAGGACGCACCCTCTTAAAATGCCATGCCGGATGCGCCACCAAAAAGATCGTCTCGGCAGTCGGTTTGGAAATGTCGGATTTGTTCGCTAAAAACAGGAACGCCGAGATACCCAACGGTGATAGCCGGCGCATTGTAGAAGAATATAATTACTGCGGACGCGGCGGTGAAATGCATTATCAAGTTGTCCGTTATGATCCGAAGGATTTTTGTCAGCGAAGGCCCAACGGCAAAGGTGGTTGGATATGGAATACTGACGGCATACAAAAAGTGTTGTTCCGCCTACCTGAGACTTTACGTGCCATCAACGCCGGAAAGACTGTTTTCATCTGCGAAGGCGAAAAAGACGTGCTGGCGATGGAAAAACATGACCTTGCTGCAACTTGTAATAGCGGTGGAGCGGTGGACAAACCGGACTCGAAAAAGTGGCAGGACAACTATACCGAGACGCTTCGGTCTGCCGACGTCGTAATAATCGCCGACAAGGATACCGCCGGCCGCACTCACGCCCAACTGGTAGCGGGCAAGATTTACGGCGTTGCCAAGAGTGTTCGCATTATTGAGCTACCGGACACCAACGGTAAGCCCGTGAAAGATTCCCACGACTATTTTGCGGCTGGCGGCACAGTCGCAGAGTTGACTGCGCTCGTGGGCAACACACAGGAATGGACGCCAACCACGCAACAAGAAAACACGCCGGATGCCATTGCTGAAAAACACGACACGCGAATCTTCATTTTGCCGAATGACCACACGGCCATTTCTGAATCGGCCAGAAATATTTTCAGCGTCATTGCCCCGACCCACACTCTATTTGTCCGCGCCGGTTCAATCGTGGAGCTGGCCCGCAAGTCTGACGGTTGCTCACTCGAGATCTTGAAACCGGAATCCTTCCGGAGTCGGCTGGAGCGCTATTCGCACATGCTGGTTGCATGGAAGGTTGACGATGACGGAAGTAAGGTCATGAAACCAAAACGGTGCAGCGAGGACAATGCCCGCGCCTTGCTCGCTACCCTCGAGGCTCGCCAAGTATTACCTACCATCCGCACAGTTGCCGCTGCGCCGGTGATTGTGCCGGACGGCGACACGGTAAAGATTTTAGGTCCAGGGTACCACCTCGACAATGGCGGCACGCTTGTTTCGGGCGGCGAGATTCCGCCGGATATGCCGGCCGATGAAGCCACTGCACTGCTAATGGCGACGCTCGACGAGTTTGTGTTCCAATCCAACGGTGACAAGGCGCGTGCCTTCGCTGCGATGCTCACACCCGCGTTAAAAATGGGCGGCTTCATTAAGAGATTCATACCGGTTGACGTTCGCGAGGCCGACCAACCGCAAACCGGCAAAGGGTTTTCGCTTGATCTTGTCCGCGCTCTATATCGCGAGTCGGCCTATCCGATCGCTTTGAAAGCTGGCGGCGTCGGCAGTCTCGACGAATCCATTTCCTCCGCGCTCGTTTCAGGTATCCCACCGAATTTGGGCACACATGCCCGATGGAGAGGTCCTGGAGGGCCATTTCGCCGCGGTCAACAGCGGAAGCGTCGGATTCACATTCGGATCAGCCACGTCATACGGTGGCGGTCAGACGGCCACAGCCTTTGGCAGCGGCACCAGCTACAACGTGGGCGGTTCGGGGGAGGTTTATGCACTTCTCAAGAGTAAAAAGCCTGGCTCCCATCTGATGCTGGAACTCATCGCAACCTACAGTCCGATGACGGGCCAAGGCTTTGGCCAAGCCAGAACCAACGACGGCCGGACGTACAAATTGGTATTTTAAAACACCACCAATCCATAAAAACACATTGTTTTAAGATCACTCCGATTGCGGCGCAGTCATTGTCGCAGCATCCGCATCCCCTGTCTTGAACAGCAAAATTGGCAAACTATGAAAACAGAACCTGAAGAAGTTTTTTACAACAGTTTAAAGCGGAGCGGATTATTTATCACTCTTCTGAAAGTAATGAGTGGTTCCATAATGCTTGTCCTTGCCTTGGTGGGCGCGGTGCTGATGCTCCCATTTTTACTTTTAGCAGAATTATTCAAAGCCAAGAAATAAGGGCAAAGAGCATTTTTATATGAGCCCTCTGCAACCAGACATTGGAGAATTTGCGTTCGAGTATGACGGGGTAAAAATGATCGATACGCCAGCTGGAATTATTATCAAAGACGGAAGGCCGTTCCTTGGACTTTTCAGGCGAAGGAGCCTGTTTCAAGTCGCTCCCATGGCCAACTTGGGCCAGAAGGTGTTTGTTGTCGTGGGAAGTGATTTAAAGGGATTTTTTAGCAAATCGATCAACCTACTTTTAAAAGACTCAAAGAATAACGAAGTAAAACTTCAGGTTCCCTTATCCGCGATAGCTCCGGGCTTTGAAACGGCAACCGGCGAGTTTTTGGCCTGGGCTAAATTCAGCTCTCCGATCATTCAGCCATCGGGTTCCAACTTCGTTACAATCCCCAAGTGTTTTTTTGCATGGAACACCAGTCTGTGATCGGGACTGGAAAGTCGAAGTAGCAACACTCGCGGCCAAGCGACAGCACTTGCGCTGTAATTTTCCGTAGACGCGGCCATTTCATCTGCACACTCTAACACGAAACAAAAGCAGATTCGAGCCCGTCCCGGTTACAGGTCCACTTTACTGCAACTTCTGCCTACCCCACATTAAAAATCGATTGAGTCACCTGAGAGGGGAATTAATTGCTTGGGTTTCTCGAATGAACGGATTATCCTGATTAAGATTGGCTTAACTCGAAACGTTTTTATGAACTGTTTTCGGTTGTCAGCATTCAATAATCAGAAAACGTGCAGATTACTGGCTAATGCCACCAGGTTTTTGGGTTTCTCACTTTTGTGTTTTAACCTGGTTGGCTGCGCTGGTTTCCGGCGGGAAAGCCATGTGCTTTGCGCGAGCACATTGGGATTTGTTGGCGATTATCGAGGAGGACAGCGGCAATTTGTCGACGCGTATAAAATCGATCTTGCCCACATTCCTAAAAAAGTGGTCCCGGATTGCGATATGCTGGTCTGGTATGACGGATGTAGCGGTCGACCTCAAGATGTTTTACCACATTGTCAACAGGCCTTGGAAAATTGCCGTAAATTCAATGACTTAAACGGCGAAGGCTGGGTTTACAATCTTGTGGGTCGGGATTACTTATTGCGCGCCGTTCAGTGGGATCAAGCGCTCACTAACTTTGAGCATGCACTGACTATTTATCGACAGGCTGGCATTTCGAAAGGCGTGGCCAATTCACTTTCAGGGCTGGGGACATATTATGATTTAGTGAATCAGTATGGAAAAGCATTGGAATGCCATGATAGTGCCCTGCTGCTTTATCGGAAAAGTGGAGATAAAAGTTTGGAAAGTGACTCACTGAACTCCATAGGCGCCGAATATTACACGCTTGGACAATATGACAAAGCACTTGAATATTTTCAGCAGGCACTTGCCTTGCAACCCATTTATTCCGGAACTCGATTTTTCCCCGCCATAAAGATACCAGCTTTGTATGAGTCGGCGATCAGCCACGACCATCTCGCACAAACGTATAGTGTTTTGGGACGGCACAAAAAGGCCATTCACGAGTTTAAAATTGCCACGCTCTACTACACTATATTCAGAGGTGGAACACCAGTAGATTGGTGCTTTAATCGATTGGGCTTGGAATATCAACTCACCGGGCAGCATCGTAAGGCGCTCTTTTGCTATAAATGGTCTTTGTTCGGAATGAACACATGGCACAAGGGTGAAGGAACTCGCGATTCTGATGGTTGCTGCCTGCGTAATATGGGCTTTACCTATGAATCGCTCGGGCAGAGGGACAAAGCACTTAAATGCTATGAAAAGTCCCTCTCTATGCTCCGTGCGGTCAAAGATCGTCCCTCAGAGGCAAATACGCTGGATACCTTAATGTCCTATTGGAAAGAATCCAAACCAGACCTGGCGGTGTTTTACGGGAAGCAGGCGGTGAACACATATCAGGATATCCGGGGTAATCTCCAAAGCCTGGATAAGGAAATTCAAAAAGGTTACTTGGCCTCGCACGAAAGCACGTATCGCAAATTGGCGGATTTGCTGATTACGCAGGGACGCCTGTCGGAAGCCGAGCAAGTCCTGAACATGCTCAAGGAAGATGAGTATTACCAGTTCGTCCGGCGCGACAGCAACCAGGCCTCCTCTCTGAATGCGCGGGCTGAACTCACGCCCACGGAAGCGCAGTGGGAACAGAAGCTGGAACAGGCCAATGCGGTTTTTCAAAGCCAGTTGGATCAATTAGACGCAGAGGCTGGCGCTCCGAACAAATCCGATACAGTTGGCGCGATACGGGAGGCTCAGGGGCTCATGGACACTTTGGGTGAGCTGGGATCAGGTGCGGTCGCGCTTTATACAGTTGTGTGCGATGACAAATATCATGTGATTTTGATCACGCCTGAGAGACAGACCGCCGCGGAATATACGATCAAGAGTTCCGATCTGAATCGCAAAGTCATGGCGTTTCGCGAAGCGCTGGCCAATCCGGCATTGGATCCGGAACCACTAGCTAAGGAATTGTATCAGATCCTCGTCGGGCCGGTGGCCAAAGACCTTGAGGACGCCAAAGCCCAGACACTGATGTGGTCGTTGGACGGCGTCTTGCGTTACTTGCCGATGGCGGCATTGAGTGACGGGCAACACTACCTGGTCGAAAAGTATCGCAATGTTGTGTTCACGCCAGCCAGCGAGTCGCGCCTGAAGGACCCGGTTAGCGCAGAGTGGAAAGGCCTGGGGTTGGGTGTATCCAAAGCGCATGAAAACTTTCCCGCCCTGCCCGGGGTTCAGGAGGAACTGCATGGGATTATTCAAGACAACGGCACCTCCCCGTCGCTGGGCATCGTCCCGGGGACGGTATTGATGGACGAAAGCTTCACCGCGGATTCGATGTTGGCGTCATTGCATCGAAAGTTCTCCCTAGTCCACATTGCAAGCCACTTCCAGTTCAAACCCGGAAACGAGACCAGTTCGTTCTTGCTGCTGGGCGATGGCAGCCATTTGACGCTGGAGCGCATCAAAAACCTGCCGAATATCTTCGGCGGCGTTGAACTACTGACCTTGTCTGCGTGTGACACGGCGACCAGCGGCGAGGACGCCAGCGGCAAAGAATTCGAGGGGTTTGCGGTGCTGGCGCAGCGGCAGGGCGCCAAAGCGGTGCTGGCTTCCCTCTGGCCGGTGGCCGACCAAAGCACACAATTATTGATGCAGGAGTTTTATCGGCTTCGCGAAGCAACCCCCGGAATGCTTAAGGCGGAAGCGTTGCGAGAAGCGCAGCTTGACCTGCTGCATGGCACAATAAATGGCGACACCTTTGATAATGCCAGTCGTGGTGTTAAAATTAATGACCATCAAACGAGTTCCACATCATTTCCATTTAACTCAGGAGCGCCGTATAGCCATCCATATTATTGGTCGCCGTTTATACTTATCGGAAATTGGAAATAGGGAATTTATGCGCTTCATGCTGGTGACCCTGGTATATGCCCACTTTTGTCATTTGACTGATCCTTGCGAATTCATAATAAAAGGCCCGGCAATGCGGACGGCTTCCGCCAAGCCGCGGTCCCCGCGCAGCTTCACCAGCCAGTCGCGCTGAACTTCCGCCAGTGCCTTCGGCGCATTGCCGCTCTTTTGCGCTGCTGAATAGAAGTCCACCATGAATCTCGCGGTTTCCTCATCGGCCACTGGCCACAGCGTCATCAGGAGGTTCTCCGCTCCGGCTTGAATGAAACCGCGCCGCAAGCCCATCACTCCTTCGCCCGACAGGGCCTGCCCAATGCCTGTGTCGCAGGCGGAAAGTGTCACCAACCAAGTGCCATCCAGTTTCAACGCGCCCACCTCCTCCGCCGTCACGATCCCGTCATTTTCGGTGGGCGGAACCTCACCACGCTTCCATGCATCAAGCGTTGCTTGCGCACCGGCCAATGCAAGCCCGCTTCGATACATCGGGTTCTTTAGGATTACATGCCTCTCTGACCTTCCCCCGGACTCGGCCAATAAATCGAGGCCCGAAGAAGGTTGGAAGCTGCTTGTGATGGCTATCCCCCGCAATCCGCCGGCTTGATCGCCTTCATCCTCCTCGCTCCCCGGCAGGAAAAAGCCATGGGTGGCCAGATGGAGGATGTGCGGGGAACGCACTTCGTCAAGCTGCGCTTTCGTGGCAGCCCCTTCCAGATAAACCTCCGTGGGCCAATTCCACGTTTTGGCCTGAGCCACCAGCGCGGCGCTTTCCGTAGCCGTACCGGGCAGCGGCGGCAAATACAGGTCTTGCAGATCTCCCCGCTCCACTCCCCGCATGGCAAACTGGCCGGGGTTGTCCACCACTTGGTTGGTTGAAATCACGGTCTTGGTCCCCGAAAAATCTGGGTTGGCAAACACCACCATCCGGGAATCCAACCCCGGCTTGATTTCTCTCAATAAATCCCGACCGCTGGCGACATATCGCAACGAGTACTCCTCCCCCAAAAACCGGTTGTCCGGCGACAGCAGGGTGGCAAAGGACACAAAATTCAACCGCGAATCTGGGCAGAGGATGACGGTCGTGGTTACCAGGGGGGCGGGGGTCAGGACCTGCTCAACGGGCTGCCACAGCTGTCGATACAGGGCCTGCAAGCAGTTCTTGAGCGCTGTCTCATCAGGATCATCAAGACCTTGGCGCACCAATTTCTGGTAGCGTTGCAGGTTAATGTCGATGTTCTTGGCGGCTCCCAGATTCACCCACCTGGGTTCGCCGTCGGAGGCCAGCACTGCCGCGCCATAGCGAACTTCCGATTTATTCGGTCCCAAGTAATGATTATAGCATAAAAACTCAACTAACACCGCCTGATTGGGGATGACAGACTGAACTTCCGCGACCGTTACGCTCAAAGCGCGGCGGGTGCGCCCCAGGCTGGCTACGTGCCGCCCCAAGTCGCCTTCCAACCGATCGACCTCGGACTGCGCTCCTTCCCGCTCTGCGGCGTGTCGCTGGAGTCCCGCCTCGCTCAGATCTTTGGGTGCTCCCAGCGTCAGTCGGTAGGCACGCTGTTTGGCCGAGATTAGCTGGTCAATCAAGTCCCGGTCTTCGGGATTGACACTCGCCTGAGCAACAATCCGATCTTCCACGAGAGAGTCCAACACCACACCTTTGCAACGCAGAATCGCAAGCGCAGTGTCTGGGCCGTTTTCCATCGAGGCCAACAAAGAATAGGGGTTAAAATGGGCCATGAAGTCAAGCCGTTGCTGCTCCGAGGCAAACGATAAAATGTCGGCAAGATTCTTTAAATGCGTTTGTTGTGCTAGACTATCCATTTGTGCCGCTTCCGATCTCTTGCCCTCGCCAATGAAAAGGGAACTGATGTTATCAAGAATCACAGCCGTTTCCGCATTCTCCTGTCCAAGGACTTTTTCATCGATAGATAGCGCCCGCTGATAGAGCGATTCTGCCTTGGCGTAATCCCCCATGTATTCGTAAAACTCTGCCAGATCGTTGACAACGTTGGCCGTTTTCGGATGCTCCGGGCCAAGGGCTTTCTCATAGATAGAGAGAGCACGCTCAAGGAGTGGTTCAGCCTTGGTGTAATCGCCCATGCGTTCGTAAAGCTGGGCTAAATTGTCGAGGTTGTCGGCCGTCATCGGATTCTCCGGACCAAGGGCTTTTAAACGAATATTCAACGCGCGTTGATAGAACGATTCAGCCTTGGCGTAATCCCCCATGTCTTCGTAACACTTTGCCAGATCGTTGACACTGTTGGCCGTTTCCGGATGCTCCGGACCCTTGGCTTTTTCAAAAATATTCAGCGCGCGTTGAAGGAGTGGTTCAGCCTTGGCGTATTCGCCCATGTCGCGGTAAAGCCCGGCCAGATTGTTTAGAGCGCTGGCCGTTTCCGGCTGCTTCGGGCCCTGGGCTTTTTCAAAAATATTAAGTGCGCGCTGGTAAAGCGGTTCAGCCTTGGCGAATTCGCCCATCTTTGCATAAAGCGCGGCTAAATTGTTGAGACCTGCGGCGGTATCCGGATGCTCCGGGCCCAGCGTTTTTTCATCAATATTCAGCGCGCGTTGAAGGAGTGGTTCAGCCTTGGCGTATTCGCCCTTCTCTTCGTAAGGCTCGGCTAAATTGTTGAGACTGGCGGCCGTTAACGGATTCTCCGGGCCCAGGGCCTTTACACGAATATTCAACGCGCGCTGAAAAAGCGGTTCAGCTTTGGTGTAGTCGCCCATCTGATAATAAAGATGGCCCAAATTGCTGAGACATGTGGCGGTTCCAGGATGCTCCGGGCCCAGCGTTTTTTCATCAATATTCAACGCGCGTTGATAAAGCGGTTCGGCCTTAGCATATTCGCCCTTCTGTTCGTAAAGCATGGCCAAACCGCCGAGGGCCTCGGCTGTTTTTGGGTGGTCCGGGCCCAGGACTTTTTCGTCGATAGATAGCGCCCGCTGGATGAGCGGTTCGGCCTTGGCGTAATCGCCTATGTCGCAGTAAACGGCTGCCAAATCTTGGAGACTGTTGCCGGTGTCAGGATGCTCCGGGCCAAGGGCTTTTTCACGAATATTCAACGCGCGTTGAAAGAACGATTCGGCCTTGGCGTAATCACCCATGTCTACGTAAAGCGAAGCCAAATTATTGACACATCTGGCCGTTTCAGGATGTTCCGGGCCAAGGGCTTTTTCACGAATATTCAACGCAAGCTTAAAAAGCAGCTCTGCCTTGGCGTATTCGCCCATGTGTCCGCAAATCGCAGCCAAATCGTCAAGGCTGGTGGCCGTATCCGGATGCTCCGGACCCAGGGCTTTTTGACGAATATTCAACGCTTGTATAGAAAATGGTTCGGCCTTGGAGTATTCGCCCATTGATTCGTAAAGCGTCGCCAGATTGTTAAAGTCTTGCGCTGTACCAAGCTGGTAAGGGCCGAGTGCTTTTTCACGGATAGCCAGAGCTCGAATCAAAAGTGGCTCGGCGTTTGTGTAATCCCCAATTTTGTGGTAGGATACCGCCAGAACGTTGAGGATGGTGGCAATTTGTGGGTCATCCGGGCCAAGGTTTTTATCGTAGATTTCCAAGGCCCGCTGCAAGAGCGGCACTGAATTGCTGTAATCACCCACGTCCTGGTCGAGCACTGCCAGATCGATAAGACTGAGTGCAAGCTTAACCTGGTCGGGGGCAGCCAATGCTTCAGAATCATTAACGGCTTCTGTTGCGATGGGCATTGCTTCCCTGAACTTGTGCTGTATTATCAGGTTCTGCACCTGCTGGTTCAACGCATCAACATCATTGTCGATTTGAGCGAGAGCCTGTTGGCAAAGCGCCAAGAGAAACGAAGCCATCAAGATCAGAAAACGTCTTTTCATAATATTAATAATGTTTTTCCAATCGGGTTCAATACGCCGATGCTTCCACCAATCGGATGGCTACGATCACGGGCCATCCGTTTCCGCGGGGGCGATGGAAAATGAGGACGGATATTTGAGCACGATGAGGTCGTGTGCCAGCGGGTTTTCGCGGATAGTCGGATGCTGTCGGCCTTGGGTCAACCGTGACACAGTGCTCTGCATGTACTGACATAATTCAGAAAATGACACGCTCGTGTCTTGATTCAGGTCGGCGTCCCCATTTTGCAACCCATGTAGGAAGGCATATGTGAAAACCCCATTTTTCCACTGTGGATCTTCCAGAGCGAAGTCCATCGAACCGCTGGCAGCAATCACTCCCCCGCCGCTCCCGGTTCTAAGATCACGAAACGCTTCATCCAATGGGATGTGACGCTCAGAACTAGCAGGTGCGACTAGTGATATTCCTTTGTGAAGGTCGGCTGTACGTGCGCTTACCACAGCGGTGCCCAAGTCCTTGCGGAACTCCGCATCTCCGGGCTCTGCCTCCCCGGAGTCGCAAGTATCCAGCAACAACAGATTTTCCCGCGCCCCTGAACGGGCCAGCAGATTCTCCAGATCTCGTTCGGAAAAGCCGCTGCCTTGCGGTCTAGCAAAATCAATGTCGTGTGTGGCGAAGTAGTAAGTCCCCGCGGGGTCCCGTAAACCGTGGCCGGAGAAACTGATGATCACGAGGTCGTCCACCCCAGCCTGACGGATAAGATCGCCTGATTTTTCCAGTGCCTCCCGCGTTACCAGTTCGTTGGTCAGCACCAATGATTGAATTTTATCAAAGCCATACTGTTCGTCCCGTTGGGTCCACGAGGCCGGCCGGCCCCAGCCCGCAAACTGGCCGCGACGGTGCCAAAAATCATCCATGTCCTGAGCATCCTTATCGGCGTATCGCAGATCAAAGTTGGTATCCTGGAAATGACTGACGCCAACCGCGATTAGGTACAGTGTGCGTTGCGGCGGCGGCGAAGTTCGGTTGATGATGACACGCCGGTGCCGAGATGCGATCCCGGAGGAATTGACCACCCATATATCAATCACGTTCTCTCCGGCGCCGAGGGGAATATCCACATTTGTCTCAACATGTCCATGCGCCGGGACTCTGATTTTCTGGCCCGGTCCGTTGGTTGAGAGCCACCGGTCATTGACGGCCACTACGAGCGAGGTTACCGTGTCCGGTCCGGCGAAAATCCCCACGGGCAGGTTGAGTAAAAAGTTCCCCGTTGCAATCGGGCAGGATTGCGGATCAATTTCGACCCGTGTCCGGTCCCCAGCCGTTGCTTCAAGCGCTTTGCTGCCACCAGCATGAGCCAGCCTGCGCTGGTAGAGCATTTGGTAGAACGCCACGTCCGTCGACTTCGCCATTCCAAGTCCAGCCAAAACCAAATCGGGACGGTTGTACGCCAGATCGAACTCGTCAAAGGAAACAGCAGAGAGGCCAAACCTCAGACAGGCCAGATCAGCAGCGCCGGGGCTCGCAGCATAATAACCATTGGGTTGGATCACGAGGTAATCGGCGTGGGCACCGGTATTGCCGCCCGTGATCAGCCGGGCCAGCGGCGTGGCATTCCCCAGTTTGCCCAGTTCAATGGACCCGTCGCGCAAGGCTATGGCATGAAGACCAGCCGCGGGAGAAACTGCCTCCGCGCCGGCAGAATTGAACACGGTGGCAGTTTGAACTGCCGGGCTGGATGGTTCGGCAGGTGTCGTCGGGTCAATCGCCTTCACCTTTCGCAGGTCGTAAGCGAAACGCTGCCGGCCATCCGAAAAATCCAAGACCGGCGAGTTGGCGCGAAAAGTGAACTTGGCGTCGAACAAACTGTAAGTGGCCAATTCCCGGAGCATGGGTACCGGTAGCCGTGATGGAGCATTCGTGTTTTGCAAATCAACCACAACCAAATCAGCCGCCTGCTGTTCGACAAATACCAGATAATGACCGTTTGGATCTGCCAGCCACAAATCCCATTTCAACACATTTGTCCAGAGATTCTCACCCGTTTCCAGGTTGCAGGCAACCAAATGTGATCCAAATAAGCTCTCTTCAAAGCCCAGAGCCGTGCGCGGCTTGCTGGCCGAATGATCCTCAGCCCACAACGCACCCATCACACATTGCCCGCCTGCCTTCCCGTTGGCCACATTGTAAATCCGCCATTGTTTGGCGTTTTTTAGATTGTCCTCGGTGACAAAAGCAAAGGTTCCGTCGGCGCTCAAGCGTGCCGACAAATCGGTGGAAAACGTGTTTTTGCTGGTGGGCAGAGTCATTTGCTTATCTCCTTGCTCAGCCACCAGGGTGGAGGCTGCTGTCCAATCATTGGGGTGATTTTTTCTTAGCAATAAAACAGGCTCGCCGGTTGGTGAATTGGCGACATCATACATTGAATCCGGATTTTCCGTCTGGCTTTCCCGCAACCAGTCGAAAGACTTCTCGCCGCCCCAGACCGGCGGCAAGTTTTCTCCCGAAAAGCGCCATTCAATCAGGGTGTTGCCGCGCAGAATCCATAATCTGCCGCCCGTGGTTGAGAAAAGAATTTTTTCAACAAAATTATCAACACCTCTGAATTCCGCGAGCGACTGGCCGGTTTCCGCATCAAGCAATCCAATGTTGCCAGTTAACCCCGCGGCAAAAAGCCCACCTGTCGTCGCGGCGATCGTCAGGTTGGGCGTGACTGCTGACTTGAAACCGGGCAGGCGTCGGCCCGTGGTCAAATCCCAAGCCGCCGTGCCTTTGCTGGTGCCCGCGTAAAGGCGGTCGCCGGACGGACTGAAGCAGATGCTGTTGATTTTTGCCCTGGCCGTGAGCAGATAGTCTGGAGCGCTTTTTCCCGGCTTAATTATCGCAATTTGTTGGGGGGCAAAGGTTGAATTGGGATCTTCCCACGCGGTATCATAAAAGGGGGCAGGCGGTTGTTGGCATTCAAGCAAGGCCAGGCGGTCTCCCTTTGGGCTGACCGCCAAAACACTGGCATGAGGAAACTGGGCGTCAAGCGAACGAACCACATCGGTTTCATTTTGCTTAAGCGAGCCATTTTGCAGCGCGCCATAGGCCTCCAGATAGATTGATTTACTATCTCCGGCAAAGGCCAATGATTCGATGCCAAACAAAAAACTTTTATTTACCTTTACCTTAATTCGGTTCACCACCAGTCCCGTAGTGCAGTCGAAAACATAGACAGCGTCGACGACCGTTGAATCCAGAGTGGGGCCCGGATTCACGGCGACCGCACAGTAGCGGTCATCCGGGCTCAATGCGATTCCATAAATGGAGCCTTGAGGCATGGAATTGGTATTGAAAAAATTTGTGCTAATTAGAATTTTTCCCGTCTCGCCACGCGTCAAATCAACTTGTTCCACATCGGGTTCGCCCAACGGGTCTGGATGGCGCACCCAGATCAGCCAGGGATGCCGGGCGGCCAGGGCCAAGGTTTCCACATTGGTCGCTGCGAGGGTGCGCACCAGCATTCGCGAGGGTATATCCCAAATGCGAACGGTGTTGTCATCGCCCCGTGAGGCGGCCAAACCCAGTGCGGGGGAAACCATCACCTGCCGCACTTGCCCGCCATGCCCGGTCTGGACGACCAATTCACCAGCAGCATCGCTCGCCCGCCCCGAGTAGGAAAGAAGAAGCAGCAAAGTTAAACAGAAGATTGTTGCCGGCAGACCGGCATTTCCATTGTTCACAGTTTGGTACGTCGGAACACTTAACCAGGATTGTTTCGGTGTGTTGATAATCAAAGTATGGTGGTTAATTTCGTTCGTGATCGCGGCAGTCAGCCATTTCGCCCGCATCCACGCTGAGCAAGCACACCACCCGTTGCCAGAAGGCGTGCGTGTGACATTTGTGCAAGTGGATGGATGGGGCGCTATATGTCCCGGCTGGGCGAGGTTTGGTCGCAAGCTCTCCGCCGCAGTCCAATAGTCGCCTGATCTGCCGCACTTTTTGATGGATGTTGGTCATATACTGCCAGTGAAAAGGGCGGCCGTTGAATGGGAATCACCGCATTCCCCCACGCAATCTCCTTCCCCCCGCCATGCTTCTGAACAACCTTGACGCACGGAAACAGAGTGGCTAATGTCCGTTTGTCATCCGGCTTATTCGGCCAAAAATTACCATGAGATTCAAGAATAATCAGGGACTTTTGATGCTCGTCGCAGTTTTTATGTTATGGGGACAACCACATCAAACCCTGGCGGAAACTCGCAGAGCGCTTTTAATTGGCATTAACACATACATCTCCGATACATCGGCAAGTCAGCCCGTAAGCGACGCGACTCATTCCCAGGAGGCGCTGACCGCCGGTCGTAGGGACTACAGCAATCTTACCGGTTGCGTTAATGACGCTATGGCCATGCAGGGGATGTTGATTGCAAAATTCAATTTTGCGCCAACTGATATTCATGTGCTCTTGAATGGCCAGGCGACGCGGGCGGGAATCCTGGCCGCCATCCAAAAGCAACTTATTGACGACGCGGCGCCCGGAGACACCTGCCTTTTATTTTATGCCGGTCACGGCTCACAGGTGCGTAATCTCAAGTCCAACAAAAGCTCGGGTATGGATTCAACCCTCGTACCGGCCGACTCGTGGCAGGGGGCGATGGACATTCGCGACAAGGAACTGGCCAGGTTGTTTAACCGGGCTTTGGACAAAGGGATTGTGCTCACGGCGGTCTTCGACAGTTGCCACAGCGGTTCCATAGCCCGCGGATTGGCGGAGAAAGAGACCAACCGGAATCTGGCGCCAGACCCCCGCCCGATCTCGGATCCTCCCGACCCTGGTCCGACACCCGAGGAACGGGGAGCGCTAATAATTTCCGCCGCACAAGATTATGACACAGCGGGGGAAATCGACGATGACGATTCTGTCCGGCACGGTGCCTTTACCATGGCCTTGCTGAAAGCATTGCGTAGCACGCCGCCCAATGCGCCCGCTGAAGAGGTTTTTCTGAGTGCTCAAGTCATGCTGCAAGCTGAACAGCCCGGGCAGATTCCGGTCTTGGCCGGCACCTCAGAAAGAAGGCAGAAACCGTTTTTGGGAACAGGAACCAGCGAGATCACGGGGCACACGATCGTCGCGGTCCAGTCCTGCGATTTTGACAGTGGGTTGGTAACGCTGAACGCTGGGCGGGCCATAGGGTTGGAGCCTGGTTGTGAACTCCTGAGTCTTCCTGTCATGGGAGGCGGACCCGACCACCCCGCCACAACCTTGCAGGTGAGCTCGGTGGACGGCCTGGCCAGCTCCACTGCTCGGGTGGTTTCAGGTTCCTTTAAGCAATTGAAGAGCGGCGATTTGTTTGATGTGACCCGTTGGGTTTATCCGGATGCCGCCTCTCTGAGAATCCGGCTTTCCGTCGCCAAGCTGAGTATGTCGAGCCTTCAAAAACTGGCCCCGGAATTTGCCATCCTCCGCGCCGCCGAAGAATTGCAATGGGTTGATGACCCCACTGAAACCACTCCGGACCACGTTCTGTCTTGGAGTGAGTCCGGTTGGACGCTTTCGGGTGTGGGCGATTTGGGTAAAAAACTGAAGGCGCAAACGATACTCAACAAACTGGCCGGACTTCATGAAGATAAACCAAAGTTATTTGTCAGCTTGCCCATACCGCAGGAAATGGTCGCGGCCTTGGGCATAGCCGATGGCGGCCCCAACAGCGCCATAAAAATAGCTGTGACCGAAGCCGCGGCCAACTACCTACTCATCGGCCATTGGCGCGACTCCCAGATTGAGTATGCTTGGATCCGGCCCAACTCCGCAACCAACGACAACCAAATAAGTCTGCTGCCTTTGCGCACGGACTGGCTGCCGGTCAGTGGTGAGGGAAACCCGGTTGCTGATGCCGCCAGCGCGCTTGCCGGCAAGGCCTTGGCAATCGGCAGGCTCAAAGCCTGGCTCTCGCTGGATGCCCACGGTAGCACTAGCTATTTTCCCTATCATCTGGCGCTCCTAAACACTGCCACAGGGAAAACCAAGGGATTTGGCGACACGATCTACGAGGGTGAACCCTATGGCTTGGTACTTTTGGCTGATCCGAACGCGCAACTCGACCGGGTTCAGAAGCAGCGCGTGTATGTTGTCGACATTGATGCTTGGGGCAAGACTCAACTTGTGTTTCCATCTGATTCCCAAGGAGAGGTCGGGAACTTGGTGCCTTATGATCCCACGGACGCGAATCATCCAACCCCGCCACAGAAAATTCCGCTTGGCAACCCTTTGAATCCGACCATGTTCACAGTGACGAACCCCTATGGCGTGGATACTTTTTTGTTATTGACCAGCAGCGAAGCCATTCCGATCCCTTCAGTACTTGACAGTGATGGAGTGCGAACGCGCGGGGTGGCAGAAAGTAATCCGCTGCAAGAATTGCTGGGAAATATGGGGGCAAGAACTCGCGGGGTTGAAATGGGAGTTCCCACCGACTGGTCAATTCAAAAGCTCCCCATTAAGAGCCAGGCCAAATCGGACTGAGAATTGTTCCAAAGATTCTTGACGCGACGGACAAAGTATTCCAGTTAATGAGCCGTGTTAATGAATAACACCAAAAATAGCGGAGGTCTGATTTTGGGGGTGTTCTCGGCTTAATCCTCCGTCGACCCAGAACAAACTTGAAAAATCACCTCATTCATTTCCTCATGAACCCATTGCTCTTTATCTCCTTTCTTTCTCTGGCTGTGATGTTGTGCGGTTGTGAATCCGTTGTCCGATCAACCAAGGAGACCTCCCTCCCCAAAACCTCGGCGCCCCTCACTGGCATTCGTTACTACCTGCCGCGTGGTAAAGTGAAAATCGAGGCCTCTTGGAATCAAATCATACCCGGTTGGGAACCCACCGTCACGACAGTGATTGAGGCGGATCCGACCGCCTGTTACCGTCTGGAGCGCAATGGCAATCCCTTTTTTGATGATGACATAACCCTTCAGGTGGACCCCACCACCGGATTGTTGCAGAGCGCAAGTGCCACATCTACCGATGAGAGCATTGCGGCTTTTGCAAATCTTGCTGCGGGGGCGGCGAGCGCCCTGACTTTCGGAGCCAGTCTTGGAGCCTCGGGGAGTGGCGGTGCCCGGGGAAATCCCACCGCCGAACAACTCGCCACCGAAAAGGCAGCGTTTGAAATCGCCCGAGAGAATGCGGTGTTATCCAAATTTTCCGTGCTGGTTGACCCTCATCATCCCTCGCAAACGTGCTACGTGGTCCAACCCGACAGCACGACTCAACCTGCTGGAAGCAAGGGCGGTATTGTAGAAACAAATAAGATTTATGCGAAGTATGTCATTGAACTTACACGCCTCAACCAGGAGGAGACGCAGGCTTCAGCGGCGTCAGCCACCAATAACCTTGTGAATGGAATTGCGATTCGCACGCCAATACCTCATGAAATTACGGTCACGGGAACATTTTACAAGGAGGGGCGGGCGTTTCCCCCGCAAACCACGACGCAGATTGTTTTTTTGCCAGATGATGAAAATGATTATTTCCTTCCCCTCGCTCGCATTCCACTGGTCACCACTTCAACCAAGGTCGTACTGGTGAACGGTATGGTGCAAACACTGCAGAGAAGCCGGCCAAGTATTGTGAATGCGATTGCCGGTGTACCAAAAAATATCTTAAGCGCGCTCATTCCGATTCCCCTGGCGATCAACCAAAACAATGTTCAAAATAGTAAACCCGCCCCAAGCACTGGGACGGGCGGTTCCGCACCCGCGACATCTAGTCCCTGATTCAATGCGATCCTTGTCCGGTAATCCACCACTTCAGTTTAAACGCATTTCGATGTTGTAGTTCATGCGGCTCCATGTTGTTAACATGGGTTCCTCGCAGATTCCGCCTCTGCCTGGTGCAATTCTTCATCCAAGATATCAATTCGTGGCAATGTGGTAATACCAATCGTTAGCCGCCACGCGCCGTGGTGCAAAGCCTTTTGCGCAGCACTTTCCAGTGCTTTGACCGGATGTTTTTGCGCCAGCGACAACAGGCCATGCAAAACCCGGACGCCGAAGGGACCGCGTTGTTGCACCATCGCCTCGGCCCAACTGCCGGTATGCACGCCAATCAGCCGTGCCCGATCCAGCAAATGATCCAGACCTTGCTGGATGACACGGCGGTGGGGCGAATGTAGATGGGTTGGGTCGGTGGTGAACTTGCCCGGTTCGGCCAGCACATGAACAGCGATGACTTCCCGGCGCTGGTTGAACACCCGGAGCAACCGGGACTCCCAGCGCACCCAGACTTGGCGCCCCACATACTCTGGCGGCACGGAATAATATGCCCGTTGCAACTCGACATAACCATCCCGATGCACTGTGCGCGGCGCTTCTTCAAACACCGGGAACAAACCCGCCGGCAAGGGCAGCAGTTTGGCGCGTTCCACTTCATTGAACACCTTGCCGATCTGTTGCCGCGTGGTGCCATGAATACGCGTATCGGCCACACCAGCTTCCCAGTCCAAAAGAAAAAGGTTTTGTGCCGCCAGACTCGTGAAGCTCCGGCCCTTGAGGGCATTGTTCTGGGCGAACTTTACGCCAGCCTCAATCTTGCCCTTGTGGTGCGGCATGGCCGGACGGGTCGGCAACATCACCGTGCCATAGTGGCGGCAGAACTCTGCCACCTTTGCGTTGAGTTCGGGATCATACCAGTCCGCCCGCGTCACGGCGGCACGCAGGTTGTCAATGACCAGGGTGCGGGGAACCCCACCGAAGTAACGGAAGGCATTTTCCAGGCACCGGATAAAACTCTCGGTCGTCTGCTGCCAGACTACTTCACTGTAGCCTTTGCGTGAATGGCTCAGGACGATCCGAAACAGATGGGGTCGCTTCCGTTTGCCATCCACCAGCACCCAAGCTCCCTGGCCAAAATCCACTTGGGCTTCCATGCCAGGCTCCACCTCCATTCGCACAAAAGGCACCGGCTGGGTCTCCCGCAACTGCCGCACGAACCGTTTGACCGCCTGATAACTGCCGGTGAACCCGTGTTCACCCACCAAGTCCTGATAAATCCGCTGGGCACTCAGCCCAACCGACACCGCTGCTTCAATCTGTGGTTCCCACGGAAGGCAAAGACTCTGCCGACCAGCAGTTGAGCCGAGGGTCGAAATGGCTGGTTTTGCGGCCGGGTCAGCCTCCGAGCCGGGGGTCGAAATGGCCGGTTTTGAATCTGTGCGCCGTAGATACTTGCCGACCGTCTCCCGGTTAATGTCCAGTTCACGCGCAATCCGCCGGTGGGACCAGCCATGCGCCGCCAAGGTCATTATCGAATGTTGCAAGCTCACGTTGAGTTGGTTCATCGCGTCTTTGTGCCGTTTCCTTAGCACACGACGCAATGCGTCCCTCAAAGTGGCTGGTTTTCATTCGACCAAAATACTTGAGTGGTGCAGTGGACTCCAAGGCAACGCTACCATTTATCAGAAATTTGCCCCCGGAAAAGACGATTGCGAAAAAGTTCTAAACCGTTTCCTTTGAAAATATGAATGCGCCAAGTCTTTTTGCGCTATCGCGTCCTTTCCCCATCTGGGAAAGGAAAGCGTTTGGAATCCGGCTTATTTTTAGGCGTTGTTTCGCCGGTGCAAAATTTACAGTCATTTTGGATTATCATTTTGGGGAACAAAATCCGCTGAAAGCTTTTGAGCTTGGCTCTTTTGATCTGGGCTCAAATAGAACGAGACATATTCGAGCGCATCCATTCCCATTTTACCGTCTATAGTTCCCTGTTTGCCCTGTGCTTTGGCTAGAGACAACCACTTGTAAGCTAAAATATTATTTTTGTTCACATAATTTATTCCACCATATTCAGAATAGCAGCAACCGAGTTCAAATTGAGCAGTAGCATCATTTTGATTTGCGGCTTGAGTAAGCCACTTTACAGCTTCGTCAGCATTCTCCGGAACACCGTCACCATTTTTATAGCAGATACCCAAACGTAACGCAGCTTGAACGTCGCCGCCTTCAGCAAGTTTCTTATCTTTTTTTATTTTATTAACAGCAGAGGTGTCGGCTTGGCTATCTTGAAGAGTAGAATGTTCCGGAACAAAATCTGCCGCTAGTTTTTGAGCTTCGGCTTTTTGTTCTGGGCTTAAATAGAACGCAACATATTCGAGCGCATCCATTCCCGGTCTATCATCCATAGTTCCTTGCTTGCCCTGTGCTTTGGCTAGAGACAACCATTTGTAAGCTACAACATTATTTTTATTCACATAATCAATACCACCATATTCAGAATAGCAACAACCCAGCTCAAATTGAGCAATAGCATTATTTTGATTTGCTGCTTGAGTAAGCCACTTCACAGCTTCGTCGGCATTTACCGGAACACCGTCACCATACTTATAGCAGAGACCTAAACATATTGCGCCGTCAAGACTCCCTTGTTCAGCCGCTTTACGAAACCAATTGACGGCCTGATTTTTATCCACATTGACGCCACGACCTGAATAATACGCTCTACCAATCTCGACTTGGGCATTCACCATACCTTGTTCAGCCGCTTTACTAAGCCATTTTGCGGATTCAGCATCGTCCTTTCCTCCTACTGCAAAGTTGGTTGTCTGGCTTGAGTAATCCAAGCCCAAACAAAATTGAGCTGTCGCATTGCCGCTTTCAGCCAATCTTTTGTCATTATTAAATTGTATCTCTTCTTGTGGTTGAATGGCGGGAGCAACTTTAGCGGGGGGTGGTAATGGTGAAGAGACAGGAGTATCGCTTGTGTAATTAGGATTGCTGCCATCGGATGGATTTTTAGAGCCTGTCGAAATTGAACTTGTGGTGCTGGTAGAATTGTTTCCCGAATTTACCAATATAACTATCACGATGACTACACCAGCGAGAACAGCCAAAATTACTCCAGGTTTCGATTTGGTTGACGCATTTGCTATTTGTTTGGCTGGCTCCAGCGGGTTCGATTGTTCGGCTTGCGCTTCTGGCTGTTGGTCCCCACGTCGCTGGCGATTGGCTTCTGCCAATTGTGCAGCGCGATATTTTATGTATAGCGCTCGCGCTTTGGCATCGTCACCGCCCATTTCTGCATAAGCCTTTGTCCAGAGTCCGGCAACCAATTTCTTCTCCTGCAACTCACGCGCAACTTCATCATAAAAGTTATCGTCTTCGGCTTGCTTTAGTTTCCTTTCTTTTCGCCTAGCAAGCAATCCACTTCCCAAATAGCAGATTAACCCAGACAAAGCCCCGCAGAAAAAGTCCGTCGCAACTACTGTCACCGGATGTTGCTGATACGGCGGGGCGTTTTTTTGCGCATCTTGGTATGCAAACATACCACCAAGCACCAGCGAGACGAGTATGGCGGTTAAAACTCGTGTTGGTTTATTCATTTTTCAAGACCCCATTAAAATTAAATGAGAGCTGGGTTTGAACACAAGATAAATACCGTCCTCAGCACTGGCGGACATCATCCTGCAAATCCTGCGAGGGATCAGACTTTGACCCACAGCCTCCAACCTCTCGTCCCTTAATTTAATTGGGTCACAAATCCCTAGTAATTAAAACAATGATGCAACAAACAATGCCAAGCCGAGGTTCGGCAATCAACCCCCTGATCAATCAGGAACTCCTCGAATCCGCCCCCAACGCCGCCGCCAAAGGCCAAGCCCAATACTTCACCTTATGGCAAGCTTTCCATAAGGTGAAATATGCAAAGGTGGAAGTTATGTGAAGGTCGTTTGCTTGGGCGTTAAAATAGCAGGGTATTTTTGTTGATGAACTTGACATAATTAAAGGTTTTCGAGGAACAGGAGATCCGCTTCGGCGAGACGGAAACGACACCGCTTTGTTTTGGGAGGCTCCACTTTCGCCAGTGCTTGTTTTTTCAGTTGCAAGCTGGCTTCAACGTAAAGATGAGTTGTTTGTGGGCTTTCATGGCCAAGGTAAAGAGCAATGACGTCAGTGGGAACATTGGCTTCCAACAAAGCCATGGCCGTCGAGTGGCGAAATGAGTGCGGAGAGATATGGCGTGTCTTGAGGCTTGGCATTTCTGTGGAGGCCCGGTTGATTACTTTCTGGAGTTGATAGGCTGCGCCGGCACGAGTCAGACGTTGACCAAAGCGATTGGGCAGCAACGGAGCATCAGGTGCGAAGTGATTGTTCTTGAGCCATGTACGCAGTCGTTTCTGGGTCTGCGGCCACAAGGGAACACGCCGATGTTTACGTCCTTTCCCCAGCAATTCGATATGCTGCTCCGCAATGGCAAGGTTGCTTACCTTCAACGACAGGATTTCCGATATTCGGGCGCCAGTATTATAGAGCAGCAGGAACAGCAAATGGTCCCGCTGCCCGGTCCAAGTCTCGCCCGTAGCCGCCAAAATGGCTTCAACCTCTTGCCGGTTAAGAAAACCGATAAGCCGTTGTGAATGCCGCTTGGAAGGGATGCCTAAAATCCGCAGCAGTGCTGGTGGCAAAACGGGACCAAGCCAGTGACTCAAATAATGAACGAAGGAGCGAATAAAAACGGCTGTTCTTTCACAGATTACGCCATTCTTCCTCATACCCCCATCCCTCGCCAAAAACAAACTCAAAAATAGCAAAAAAAACAAATCACCATGCCCCAACCCAATCTTTCCATAATTTCCACCTTTGCATATTTCACCCCGACCCATCTCGAATTCCCGCATGGTCTCAAGCGTGCGAATGTGGGGTGTGCGCTTGCCGTTGATGAGTATCGTGACGTATGAACGCTCAATACGCAGGGAACGGGCCACCGCAGCCTTCGTCATTTTGAAGTCTCGCTCCAGTCGCCAAAAAATGTCAGCAAACTCGTTTTGTCCTGCTTTAATGACTGGGATTCTCACAAAGTCAGCAAATCTGAGTTTACAGAGTTAAGTATTTGATTGTAAACATGCTGAACACTGGCAAGCGAAAATCGAAACGCCAAAACCCGAAAAATTGCCCCAGCCCATAATGCTGAATGCAATTCAAGCACCGTCTCAAGAGGTGTCTTTTTTGCAAAAAATGGTTTGAGCCCGATCCCAGAACCAGTTTTCACCAACGGTTCTGTTGTCGCCCACACTGCCGCAAGGTCAGCAAACTTTTAAGTCAGCGTCGCTGGAAGGCCAAACCAGAGAATAAACATCTGGCGGGTGGCCCAAAGGACAGAGAGCGAAACCGGCTGTGGCGGGCTGCACATCCGGGATACTCGAAACGCGTATTCCGTAGATTTCATCGATATAAAATAGCGCAACGGAGATAGGATGTGGCGCCGTGTCGATCAGCAACGAACCTTCTTCCAGCTCTGAATTACTGCTGCCCTGATCCTTGGGGATCTTCAGGGCGACGATGGCATTGTCGCTCAAACGGTGGGCCTTCCAAACCCAGCCGTGGCTGCCATCGCCGAGGCATTCGATCAACTCATAACGGTCGCCCAGCCGACGATCGGCACTCGGCAAAAAGAATCTGGTCCGGCTCATTCAGTCCCCCTTTCAATAATTCGCGTCAACTTCCAGCGCTCAAGCGGAAGTTCTTCAAAAACAAACTGGAAAAAGCGAAGGCCGACGGCAGGTGTGCCCGGGACTTTTTCCCGCGCCGCCGTGGTGAAGCCCGAACGGATGGTCGCCCGCATGGCATGATGGTCCGGCAGGTTGCGCAGGCCCTTGGTCCAATATGCCAACACCAACAATTTGGGCTGCTGACTCCAGCGCCAATATCCGAGCAGGAGGTTTTCCACTTTGGAGACCAACTTCGCCCCATCTCCCGCGTCTGAGTAGCGCTCGAATTCGACGAGCACATCGGGTTGGTCCGAGTTTTTCTGAAACCAGCCGCTATCGGAGATGACGTTGTCTGCCATCAACGCCGCAACGCCGACGTTTGGGACAGGCAGTTCACAAATGGCAGAGAACCCTCCATGCTGGCCGAGTGCGCTCCAGTAACTGCACCCAAAACTGTGGATATTACAGGAAAAATCTGGCAGCCCGCGGACCACCGCCTGTGGGAACAGGTCAGCGGCGATTTTCAATTGTTCTGTTTCGCCGGGGATCATGATCAAGTTCCTTCACCATTCCACTTGCCCCAGAGGTGGATGACTTCGGGGGACTGGCCGCCGTGCAACAAGGCCTTGGTGCCGACCTTCACCAAAAGCGGGGCCGGGATGGACCGGCCGCAGATGAGCGCCTCGCCGGTTGACAGGCTGGGCAACTCGTCAATATCAGCTTGGCTCACCATATCGGAAGCCTTGGCGATGAAGCGCTGATCATCGGGATTCTTTAGCCGCATGGTGATAAGCGTATTGCACTGCGAGGTCACGTCAGGATCGAGCTTGGATGGACGCTGGCTGACGATGGCGAAACCTACGCCGAATTTTCGGCCTTCACCCGCAATCTTTTTTATGATGCGATGGCTAATGGCGGATTCACCCGCCGGTGCGAAGCTGACCTGCTCCCGGCGAATCAGGATGCGTGGGCACTGCGAAATGAAGTCATCCCTCTGCCCGGCACGGAAGAAGGATATGCGCGGGCGCGTTTCCTGGGAACCACAGGTGCCGGCAAGACAACTCTGGTGCGGCAAATCATCGGGACGGATCCGGCAACTGAGCGTTTCCCGTCCACCTCGACCGCGAAAACAACCGTATGCGACATCGAAATTGTGCTGGCAACAGATACTGTTTTCAGGGCGGTGGTGACCTTCTTTCCGCGCGAACAGGTTCGAATGCTGGTTGAAGAGTGTGCCCTGGCGGCGGCGACTACCAGCCTGTTTGAGGTTGGGAAATTGACAAGCCCGACATCGCGGCTGTTGGAGCATAGCGAGCAGCGTTTCCGGTTGAGTTACATTTTGGGTGGCGTGAAGGAGCGTCAGGGCGAGCTCAGCGACGAGGAGGACGAGGACAGTGGGCCGTCGGTCGACGAACTGCCTGAAGTGACGGAGGCGGAGCGGCTGGCGATGGCCGAGCAGATCTCCCAGTATGTTTCACGGATTGAGGAAATCGCCGGAGAGACCTTGATGCAAGCCGAGAAGGAGTTGGGAGTGAATCTTAAGCGAATGGAAAAAAAGGAGCTGGATACATTCCAAGAACTCTTTGAGCACGCGTTGCGCCAGCGCGATGATTTTCACGGGCTCGTGGACGAAATCATGGATCGTGTGGAAGAACGGTTTTCCATGCTCGCGCCCGAGGGCTTTCGGCGCGACCGCAGCGACTGGCCATTGCTGTGGCAGTTTGAAACTACGGATCGTAGGGAATTTATTAAAACCGTGAACCGGTTTTCCAGCAATTATGCACCAAACTTCGGGAAATTGCTCACGCCGCTGGTACAAGGCAGCCGGGTGCGGGGACAGTTTCGCCCTGACTGGTTGGGAGATTGCGAGTGCAAGTTGGTCTTGATGGACGGCGAGGGTCTGGGCCACACACCGGATTCAAGCGCCAGTATTTCGACCAACATCACTCAGCGTTTGAATGAAGTGGACGCAGTGGTGCTGGTGGACAGTGCAGAGCAGCCGATGCAGGCCGGGCCGCAAGCCTTGTTGCGGACGCTCGCGGCGAGCGGGCC
>Ga0302277_1000502_pt1 | contig 30148 bp, 28 predicted proteins | sample III_Bog_N3_1_FD_198759 | JGI IMG/M metagenome (GOLD analysis project Ga0302277, IMG submission 198759) | Peat permafrost microbial communities from Stordalen Mire near Abisko, Sweden - III_Bog_N3_1 | ecosystem: Environmental > Terrestrial > Soil > Wetlands > Peat | place: Sweden: Abisko... | reverse complement strand
TATTGTGAGCAACACGGCTTACCGATCAAGGCGTCGCGCGAGAAACCCTATTCCACAGACGCGAATTTACTGGGGCTTACGCATGAGGCTGGTAATCTTGAATCGCTTCAGACACCCGCTCATTTTATAACGCCTGAAATGGGTGTATGGCCCGAGAAGGCTCCCGATAAAGCTGAAACTTTTTCAGTACGTTTTGAAAAAGGTTTTCCAGTGAGCATCAATGACCAACCCGTTGATGCATTGAAGGCTATGAAACTCGCCAATGAAATAGGTGGACGCCATGGTGTTGGTATCGGTCTTCATCTTGTTGAAAATCGCTTTGTCGGCATTAAATCGCGGGGCGTATATGAAGCGCCTGGTATGGAACTTTTGGGGACGTGCTATTGTTTCTTGCTTCAGTTGATCCTTGATCGCCGCGCCTATGAATTTTATACGACGGTCTCGGCTCTTATTACAAAACAGCTCTATCAAGGCTATTGGAACGATGTGGCAACACGTATGGCACGGCAGGCCATTAAGGAGACCGCTGAGCTTGTGACAGGGACCATAACGGTGTCGCTCTATAAAGGAGTTGTGTCCTATGTGAACACCGCGGATGTTCCTCATTCCTTGTATTCAAATGACTCCTCCATGGAAGATGAAGGTTCTTTTGATCACAAAGACTCAGAAGGGTTCCTTGGCGTGCTGGGTGTTCATGCACGTGCGCTTGCGAATGTAGGGCAAATTAAAAAGTAAGCGATCCTAAGCTATATGTTCGAGGCTCGTAAGCGCTGCTTGGTGGAGAGCGACGACGCCAGGCAAATCCTTGCCTTCGAGCCACTCCAAGAAGGCTCCGCCCGCCGTTGAGAGATAGCTCATCCCATTAAGAACGCCTGCATTGGCCATCGCGGCAACAGTATCGCCTCCACCGGCAACGGAAAGCAGCGAATCTTTTTTGGTAAGATCAGCAACATAACGGGCCACATTGTTGGTTGCCGTATCAAAGGGGGGAAATTCAAAAGCACCCAGAGGTCCATTCCACACAAGCGTTTTACATTTTGCGATCGTGTTTTGAATGTCACACACGGAAAGCGGGCCAACATCTAAAATCATCTTATTGGCAGGGATGGTGTCAATATTCACAGTCTCAGTCTCAATATGAGATTGTAAGGCTGTCGCAACAATGACGTCTTTGGGCAAAAGAATATGACAATGATGATTGTTGGCTTTTGTCATAATGCTGCGCGCGGTTTCATACATATCCGGCTCAGCTAAGGACTTACCAATGAAAACGCCTTGGGCTGCCAAGAAAGTATTGGCCATACCTCCGCCAAGCACAAGAAAATCAACCTTGTTAATTAAATTATAAAGCAGTTCAAGTTTCGTTGATATTTTAGATCCCCCAATGAGCGCGACAAGCGGACGTTCGGGTGTTGTAAGTGCCTGAGTAAGAGCCAGGAGTTCTTCATGCATAAGACGCCCAGCCCCCGCCGGCAAGACATGGGCGAGTCCTTCTGTGGAGGCATGGGCGCGATGAGCGCACGAAAAAGCATCATTGATATAAACATCGCCAAGCTGAGCGAGCTCTTTAACAAAGAGGGGATCATTGGCCTCTTCTCCTGGATAAAATCGAGTGTTTTCGAGAACGAGAATTTGCCCAGGGACGAGGTTCTGAACGGCAGCCGTCGCTTCGGGGCCTACACAGCTTTTGGCAAAGCCAATGGGTTGTTGCCATAATTTTTCCAGAGCCTGTGCTACAGGGCGTAAACTATTCTTTGTGTCGGCTTGGCCTTTGGGGCGCCCAAAATGAGAGAGAATCACAATGCGAGCTTTGGCATGGGCCAGATCGCGAAGTGTGGGAAGTAAACGTGAAAGACGCGAATCGTCCGTTACCACCCCGTTTTGCAGCGGAACATTTAAGTCCGCGCGTAAAAGAACGGTTTTTCCTGTGAGATTAAGTGTATCAAGTGTTAGAAAATCAACCACGGCAATGTTCCAGTAAGGTTAAAGGACTAGTGAAAATCTTTTGATTTACAGTCTGATAGGGTTTCTTGCAAGGGGTGCTTCGACGAGGTTAGCGAATACCGATAAAACCTAAAAACCATTAGATATGTTAATATTTGGACTTAAGAGCCCTGAAGGCGATACGTTCGGAGGCTAAAAGTTAACGCATCGATATCTTATTTGACTCAGGGAGCGCAAATCCCTATAACACCGCGCTCTATCGTTTACAGGATTTTGAGACATGAAACGTACATATCAACCGAGCAAAATTGTGCGCGCACGCCGTCATGGCTTTCGCGCTCGTATGGCGACCAAGACGGGCCGTAGAGTTATTGCTCGCCGTCGCGCACAAGGTCGCAAACGCTTGACGGCCTAAGGATTGACTTTACCACTGATCACTTTGAGCGTTTTACGCAGTCGCGCTGCCTTTCTTGAGGTCGCTGCGTCAGGAAAAAAATGGGTGGCTCCTGGCCTCATTGTGCAGTTTGGTAAGCCTTATGCCCAAGACAACGCTGCTTTATCTTTAAATACAGTTTTTTATGGTTTGACGGCCAGCCGTAAGGTTGGCAATGCCGTACTACGCAATCGTGCGCGCCGGCGACTACGTGCTTTGGCCCACGAAATTTTGTTAGCCCATGCCCCTTGTGATCGAGCTTATGTGCTTATTGCTCGCCCAGCAACTATTGCGCGCTCCTATGATGAATTGCGACAAGATCTTTTAACGGCTCTCCAAAAGATGAAAGCTTGGCGTGAATGAACCCTCACTTGCCCCCCGCTTTCTTGGTAACCATTTCGAACATCGTCGGTGGAGGGTTGCGCAGCTTAATATGGGTTTATCGTCATAGTTTGTCCTATTTTTTGGGGCGTCACTGCCGCTTTATCCCCAGCTGTTCTGTCTATGCGGATGAGGCCATTAAGCTTCATGGGCCGTTACGCGGTGGCCGTTTGGCTGTCCGACGCTTATGTCGTTGCCATCCGTGGGGAGGCCATGGTTTTGATCCAGTGCCAAAGGATCATATTTAGGGTATATGCTTCAGGGCTTTCCCTTCGCGTCGATACCTGATACCTGATAACCCCGTCACCAACCCTAAGCCCTCATTGCTCGTCATGGATAACAATAATCTCATCGCTACCGTCCTCCTATCTGTCCTTATTTTGGTTGGCTTTCACTATTTTTACACCCGTCCACAACAGGAGCGGGCTCACCAACAAATGTTGCTGGCGAAGCAAGATATAGCCGCTGAACCTGGCCCTATCGACCAACCCTCAACGCTGCATGATCGTAACCAGGTGATTGCGGAACAGGCGCGTGTGATGATTGATACCCCTGAACTATCAGGATCCATTGATCTTAAAGGGGCTCGATTTGACGATTTGAAACTTGTTCAGTACCGTGAATCAGTTGATCCTCAAGCAGCGGCTGTTACTCTTTTGTCCCCGGCAGGGTCGGCACAACCCTATGGGGCCTATTATGCTGAATTTAGTTGGCTCGGTGATAAGGGCATCGCTTTGCCAACAACACAAACAGAATGGAAAGCGGATGGACATACACTGACACCTGAACGTCCTTTAACACTCACATGGAATAATGGACAAGGGTTGCAATTTCAACGCACCATTCATGTTGATGATCAATTTATGTTCACAATCACGGATCATATTGTCAATAATAGCTCGAATGCAGTTACGCTTTACCCCTTCGGGATGGTGGCCCGTCAAGGTAATCCGGTTGTGAAAACGGCGCGTACATCTCATGAAGGGCCTTTGGCTATTCTCAATGGAACGCTTGAAGAGTTTGATTATAAAAAGCTTATGGAGGATGGGAAAAAGTCTTTTGAAAGTGTAGGGGGCTGGCTTGGCGTCACGGACAAATATTGGCTTGTCGCGATGGTTGTTCCCAATCAGGAAAAGATGACGGCCGATTTTTCCTACAATGGAGTACCTCAAGGAACGGATCCTAATCTTGGCTATTTTCAGACAGATTTTCATAGCCAAGCTATTGTTGTTGCGCCAAAGGACAGTTTGACACATAGCGTGCAATTCTTTGCAGGGGCTAAGCGACTGAAGGTGCTCGACCATTATACTAAAACGTATGACATTCCTCACTTTGATTTGGCGATTGATTTTGGTTGGTATTATTTTTTAACCAAACCCTTTTTATACGGGCTTGGATTTTTAGGGAATTGGCTCGGGAGTTTGGGGCTCGCTATTCTTGTGTTTACCATTATTTTGAAGCTCGTAACATTGCCGCTTTCTCTCAAATCTTATCACTCGATGTCCCGCATGAAGGCGCTTCAACCTGAAATGAAGCGCATACAGGAACGTTTTCCCGATGATAAAGTTCGTCAAAGTCAGGAAACGATGGAACTTTATAAGCGCGAAAAAGTAAATCCCATGTCGGGATGTTTGCCAACCATCATTCAAATCCCAATTTTCTTTGCTTTGTATAAGATTTTATATGTTGGCATTGAACTTCGCCAGGCTCCTTTCTATGGTTGGATCAAAGACATGTCTGTTCCGGATCCCACAACGGTCTTCAATGCGTTCGGTCTGGTTCCAATCGAGCTACCTGCCGCTCTCCATATTGGTATTTGGCCCCTTTTAATGGGAGCGAGTATGTTTCTTCAACAACGTATGTCCCCGCAGCCGCCGGACAAGACCCAAGCGCGTATGTTTATGTTCATGCCCATTGTCTTTACCTACATGTTATCGCAAATGCCGGCGGGTCTGGTTATTTACTGGACATGGAGCAATCTTTTATCGATAGCTCAGCAATGGTTTATCATGCGGCGCGACGCCCAGAAGAAGGTGGCATGATATCGTCCATACCTGACGAGACGCCACTTGCTCTTCATGAGTATGGGCGTAAACTTTTTGCCCAGTCATGTCATTGTGTTCTGGCGGCAGCAGCGCCTGAACAATTTCCTCCGACGACATTACCTGAGGTCGCGTTTATTGGCCGTTCGAATGTTGGTAAATCGTCGCTGATTAATGGTCTAACGGGGCGCAAAAACTTAGCACGTGCGTCGGTAACTCCTGGGCGTACGCAACAAGTGGTATTTTTTGATCTTGGACAACGTCTCATGATTGTGGATTTGCCGGGCTATGGTCATGCCGAGGCGCCACGTGCGGAACGAGATCAATGGAATAATCTGGTGCAAAACTATTTGAAAACCCGCACTCAATTAAAATGTGTTTGCCTGCTGATTGATACGCGCCATCGTGTCATGGATAATGATATAACTATGATGAAATTTTTGGATCGTAATGCTGTAAGTTATCAGATTATTTTGACGAAAGCTGACCAGGTTCACAGCCTTGAGCATGCGACAAAATGCCGTCAAACAGAGGCTATTTTACAGAAGCATCCGGCTGCACGTTCTGGTGTGTTTTTAACAAGTGCATCTAAATCAGTGGGCTTGGCTCAAGTGCGCCATTTTATCGCGGGATTTGCATTGGCCGAGAAGGCTTAGACTTTACTCAATTTTAAAAGATATCCCGGCAGGGATGGATCCTACAAAAGTTACGACTTGTCATAGAACATGTGACGACAAAATCGGAAAAAATATGGTCTCAACTCTACACACGCGATGGAATAGAGCGATAGCTTCCTGGAGGTTGATCTTTTTATCACGACTATCGCTTGCTGAGGGACTGCTTGGATTTGGTGTGGTCTACTGTAGTCTTATTTTTGCTTCATGGTATGAGCAAGCTGTAGGATTTCGATTGCCAACAGGCCAACCTCTTGGCGTCGATTTTCTCAATGTTTATGCGGCCGGTCTCTTGGTTAACCAAGGGCACCCGGCAAGGGTATATGATTGGCATTTGCATCATCAAATGGAATTAAACGTTGTTGATTTTGTCGTGTCCTACCTTGGATGGCATTATCCTCCACCGTTTCTAGCTGTTGCCTCGTTCCTTGCGAGGCTCCCTTACCTTTGGGCTTTTACTCTGTATATGGGAATAAGCCTTGGGCTTTATGTCGTTGTGATTTACCGCCTTGCACCCTCCACACGCCTTGCGCTGTTGGTTATTTTGGCTTTCCCGGGCGTTTTTTGTAATCTCATAAATGGACAGAATGGTTTTATAACAGCCTTTCTGTTTGGGGCTGGCTTTCTTTATCTCGAAAAGCAACCATGGCTTGCCGGCATTATGTTTGGTTTTCTATCTTATAAGCCGCAGTTCTTTGTTTTGATACCTCTGGCGCTTATGTTGGGTGGATATTATCGTGCAGTCCTCGCCACTCTTATGACAACCCTTGCGTGCGCTGTGTTATCATGGATAGCCTATGGCGATGACGTATGGCGTGCCTTTTTAAGTAATTCTTTTGGCAAAACACCCTATCTCCTTTTGGATCGTGGATTAGCGGGGTGGAGCAAAATCCAAAGTATCTTCTCATGGATGCGTATGTGGGGAGCAGGGGTTGAGACAGCCTCGCTTTGCCAAGGGTTCATTGCCGTTCTCTCGTTCGTTTGTCTTGTCTATATCTGGCGTACAAAAACAAGTCTTACGTTAAGGGCCACAACTTTATGTAGTGCCCTACTCTTAACAACCCCCTATTTGTTCGATTATGATCTTGTTATACTGGCCGTTCCTTTGGCACTTTGGGCTTGCGAGGAACAGATAAAAGCCCTTCATCTATACGAGAAAGCCCTTCTTGTTACTTTATGGGTGTTGCCTGCATTTGCGCGTTTTTTGGGATCTCATATGATTCCGTCAACGCCTCTTTTGATGATGGCCTTTGTTGTTATGAGTTTGATGCATACACCCTCGCTCGGTCTATGGTGTCAAAAAGTACGCACGCGAACGAAAGCCTAAGAAGCGGTATCCTCATCATGCTATGCCAGAATATAATCGTTCGATGTTATCCTTTAAGACATGGTGTTTTGAAGACCAAAGTCACTCCAACGGCTGACATTTTCACTCATGAGGGATCCTTGTCGGACCGCTGCAATTTCCATGATATCTTGATTGCGGATTTGATGAAGAACATCGGCATCACATGTTATTTGTACTTGTCCTAAGGCTGTAACGGCCATTGCTTGGACCCTGCTTTGCATGTCTTGATCTTTGATCCATTCGCTGAGAACCTTCACGCACGCTTACGACGCAGTTCCGTTTCGAGATAACGAGGGACGGGTTCGGTTGTGGCCGATTGTAACTCGATAAAATAGCGATTTTTCTGGCTCACCATGAGATGTGTTCTCTATTATCCATTGGAAATAATTGAGTAATTTCTATGAACCGATTTTAGAGCGACAACATTTAAGAATGTTTTAAGCATAAATGTTTCGTGTCGCATTGTGATGTATTGGTAACAGTCGTGCAGCTCATAGCACCTCCGTTCAAACCAAGGATGAACGATCACTAAGAACTTCTCAGAAAATCTTTAATCCACCCAATTTGCTGTTCATCCATAAGCGCAGGCGCATGACCAACACCGGGTATTTCAATGAGTTTTGCGCGAGGTCCACGTCGTGTCATTGCGTGCGCAACATCGCTGGGTAAAAGGTCTGAATTTTGGCCGCGTAAGAGAAGAATAGGACAACGAATCTTGTCATAGCTTTCCCAAAAATTGACATCCTCTTTGAGCGCGGACAGACCATCGGCAATTGTTGGATCATAAGCCAATGTCCATCGACCATCGTCCTTCTGACGCGCGCTATGGAGAGCCATATGCTGCCAATCTTGCTCACGTGTAATACCAAAGGAGGCATAGGTTTGTCGTAAATAGGGTTCGATCTCTTCGCGAGTGGCAAAGTCGGGTGGATGCGCCACATAAGATAAAATGTGTTGCAAGGCCGAGAGCGAAATAAAGGGTCCGACGTCATTAACGACAAGGCGACGAATAGGGCTCTCGGGTAAGGCCGCGAGCAACATGCCAAGAATACCTCCCATGGATGTTCCAACCCAGTCGACTTCTTTTTGTTGGGTTGTGAAGAGCAAAGCGGCAATATCCTGGATGTATTGAGAATAATTGTAATCGGAGGATTGAGGGAGCCAGTCGCTTTGGCCACGTCCGACTATGTCGGGACAATAAAGCGCAGTGTCTTTGGCAAGGACATTCGCAAGGCGATCAAAATCCCGTCCGTTACGTGTTAAACCATGAACACATATAATCGAAGGCTGCAACGTTTTGGCTGTCCCCCATTCAGTATAGGCGACACGGTGAGATCCTTGAGAATGACGACTCTGAAAATAGTGCGTGATCATGGAGTAAACCTTTGGGCAGAGTTTGCTCACTCTAAGTCTGTAACCGTTAATAAGAAATAACAAAGGAAGATGGTTTTCTCTGGATTCAGAGCGCGAGTTCTTGCATCTTAAGAAGGGCTTCTCAAGCCTAGGTCTAGGGTTTCTTAAAAAAGGCTTCTCTCTCTATCTGCAAAGGTTTCTTTTGAATGTCTAAATTCATTCGCCGTTTAACCTATGCCATCCTCACAATTGTTGCATTAAGTGCCGTTCTTGGGAGTTATCTTGTTTGGCTTTTTGTTCGGGCTGAGCCGGATTACAGGGGACAGGCTTCTATCAAGGGTTTGACAGCGACAGTAAATATTTATCGTGATGCTTACGGCGTTCCCCATATCTTTGCTGCGTCCATGAAGGATGCGGCGGAAGCTTTGGGCTATGTGCATGCGAGCGAACGCTTCTTTCAGATGGAGATGCAGCGCCGTGCTGGGCAAGGCCGTTTATCGGAAATTGTGGGCGCCGATATGTTGGGCGTTGATAAATTTATTCGTACTCTTGGGCTCTACCACCTTGCCGAGAGCAGCTATACATCTATGTCTCCGGAAGCTCAGGCTTACTTTCAAGCCTACGCAGATGGTGTCAATGCTTGGCTCTCTTCCCATCCGAACACTCTTCCACCCGAGCTTCTTTTGTTAAAAGATAAACCGGAGTTATGGCGTCCTGCCGATTCCGTCGTATGGGGAAAATTAATGGCTCTTCAGTTGAGCCAAAATTATGAACGTGAACTTCTTCGCGGGGTCTTAGCTCAGACGATTACGACACCCCAATTGCAACAAATGTTTCCAGCGCCATCTGATAACGGACCTATAACAACAGAGCCGCGTGAGCTCAAAAAAGTTGAAACAAGTCCTTCATTGCCAACAGGGCTTGATCAGTTAGGTTGGCTTACATCTTTGACGCATGCGGCATCCAACGAATGGGTCATCGCGGGATCGCGTACGAATACAGGCAAGCCTATTTTGGCCAATGATCCTCATTTAGGATTGGAGGCTCCCATTTTATGGTATCTCGCGCGTCTTGTGACACCGGAGCTCACTGTTAAGGGAGCAACTGTTCCGGGATTGCCGATTGTTCTTTTAGGGCAAAACAATGATATCGCTTGGGGGTTTACGACCACGGGAAGTGATGTACAGGATTTGTTTATTGAAACGATGGATCCCCATAATCCGGATCATTATTTAAGTCCGCAAGGTTCCGTTGCCTTTGAGCACCACACAGAGGTCATTCATGTCAAGCATGGTGATGATGTTTACTTAAATATACGCTCAACGCGGCATGGTCCTGTGTTGTCGGATATCGATACAACCATGGCTCAGGTGGCGGGAGCCGGTAAAGTAATGGCGTTGTCCTTTACGGGGCTCGGGGCTCATGACTTGACGTCGGAAGCTCTCATGCATCTTGATCGTGCGCATGATTGGCAGACCTTTCGTGATGCCCTTAAGGATTATCAGGCGCCTCCGCAAAACATTGTTTATGCGGATCGTAAGGATAATATAGGTTTCATAAATGCTGGTTTGGTACCTATTCGTAAAAAGGGGGATGGACGCTTTCCATCCGATGGTGCCTCCGGTATTTACGACTGGTCAGGGCTGATTGACTTTAAGGAATGGCCCCATGTTTTCAATCCATCATCGGGATATCTCTTTAACGCCAATAACGCTGTTGTTGATACGAAGACAGCACATTTTTATGGAAGAGACTGGGAGGAATCCTATCGCGCGCAACGTCTCCAACAGTTTTTTGATGGCATTTCTCGACATTCTTTGGATAGTTCGGCCCTGATGCAGGCCGATCATATTTCTTTAGCAGCGCGCGCTCTTATGCCTTATTTGCAAAAAGCTCATTCAGCGGATCCAAACGTTCAACAAGCTTTGAGTCTGCTTAGTGCATGGGATGGCTCAATGGATAAAGCTCGTCCCGAGCCGCTGGTCTTTGAGGCTTGGCTTTACCAAATGCACAAACAGCTTTTGGTAGACAAGACCGGTAATAATTTGAAAGCAATGGGCCCCTACAGTGCGACGACGATGGCATCTATTTTGGCGAACAACCCTTCGTCATGGTGCGACGACAAAACATGTGTAACACTCATTAGTCATGCGCTGGAAGACGCTATTCATATGGTGGCGATACGCCAAGGGAAGGATTTAACAAAATGGCGTTGGGGACAAGAACACCGGGCTTTGCTTCAGCATAAAATCTTTCGTCATATCCCTATCCTCTCCGCTCTTTCGGATTTAAGTGTCGAAAGTAGCGGTGATTTTTATACACTCGACCGTGGGGGGAGTTTTGATGATAACGCTCAGTATCCTTTTGCACGAACCCATGGGGGTGGATTTCGTGGTCTTTATGATCTCAATGATCCGGCGCTTTCACGCTTTATGATTACAACAGGTGAATCGGGGAATATATTTTCTCGGCATTATGGTGATCTTGTGCCGTTATGGAATGATGTAAAAGCCATTCCTTTAACAGGGACTCAAATTGAATTGCACGCCCAGGGGTTACCGCTTCTTATTTTACAGCCCGCTCGTCCTTAATTGTTCGATAATGACTTTGAAAATAAAGAAGGGGGTTGAGAAGGCTTTTACGTTTGTAGAGTTGTGTCACTTCACCGAGCAAAATAACGTGATCACCCCCTTTATAGGTTGCGATCTTGCGACACGTTATCCAGGCCAGCGTATTTTTAAGAAGCGGACATTCGGCTTTCGAAACGCCCCATATTTTCTTGGAAAGGGGATGGTTCCGAAAATGAGAAAAATGTTGCGATATATCTTTTTGATCTTCGGCTAAAATATTAATGGCAAATGTTGGGCTTTTTTGAAAAACAGGAAATAACTGAGCTTTCTTGTCGAGACAGAAAGAGATAAGGGGCGGAGCAAGTGAAACCGAGGTCACCGAATTAACGGTTATGCCCACAGCCTCGCCTTGGCTTGTGTTGGTTGTGACAACCGTAACGCCTGTGGCAAAGCAGCCCATCGTTTGGCGTAAGGTGCGCGAAGAAATCATCATATATAGAACAACAAGTTAGTGTTAGAAACGTTCATGAAGGCTGGACAATACAGGCGTATGGGCGGCCTTGGAAGCTCAAATCGGCAATGAAAGAGCCGACAATTAATTAATTTGTTAAAACCATTTTAACGATACCAGCGGCATTAATGGTCTAAGGCATTATTATTGTGATTCTGTCCCTTTTCACTCTCTTCACTCGATCCCGGCTTACCCGTCCATGAATTTAATTATTGGCATCATTACCGTCATTGTCTGCACATTTGGGGGCTACCTTTTGCAAGGAGGCCACATCCATGTCTTGCTTAAAGCCGCACCGCTTGAGCTTGTGATCATGGGAGGCACAGTGGCGGGCGGCTTTATCACGGCGAACCCCACACCTGTCATAAAGCGTAGCCTGAAAGCCTTTGGATTGATGATCAAAAAGCCAAAATTTAATAAAGCATCCTATATCGAACTCTTATGCATGATGTATCAAGTATTTAAATTAGCAAAGACGAAGGGTCTTCTCAGTTTAGAAGCGCATATCGAAAGCCCTCACGATAGTTCGCTTTTTGCTCAATTTCCTGGGTTTCAACATAATCATCATGCCACTGAGTTTTTTTGTGATTATTTACGCCTCGTCACACTCGGTTCCGATAAGCCCTATGAACTTGAAGCGCTGATGGATGAAGAGCTGGAAGTACATCATAGTGAAGACAATGCCGTCGTCACAGCTATACAAAACATAGCCGATGGATTACCGGCTATCGGCATTGTTGCGGCCGTTTTAGGGGTTATTCATACGATGGGTTCAATCACTGAGCCACCCGAGGTTCTTGGCCGACTTATCGGGGGCGCTCTTGTCGGTACTTTTATGGGTGTGTGGATGGCCTATGGCTTTTTTGGTCCGATGTCGAATTCGCTTAAGGCCATCCTAGAAGCGGAGTCAAAATATATGCAATGTCTCAAAATTGGTCTTCTTGCGCATTTGCAAGGCTTTGCGCCTTCTATCACCATTGAATATGCCCGAAAAACGCTGCTGAATGACGTGCGCCCTACTTTTGCGGAAGTGGAAGAGGCAACGACGGCTTTACCATCTCCTTCTGTCTAGACTCATCCCGCCATGCCCGCTGATCAAAAACCAAACCCTAACACGCCCATTATCATCATAAGGCGTAAGAAAAAGGGTGGTCATGGTGGTCATCATGGGGGCGCTTGGAAAGTGGCTTATGCCGACTTTGTAACGGCGATGATGGCGTTCTTTCTGCTGTTATGGCTTCTTAACGTGACAACCGATGTTCAACGTAAGGGTATCGCCGATTATTTTGCGCCGGCCAGTATTTCACGGTCTGAATCGGGAGCGGGTGGTATTTTTGGTGGTCAAACGATAACGGTTGATGGGGCTCAGGTATCGTATGGAACGCCTCCAACGTCCCAAGACACAACCAATCCGACTGTGGGTCAAGGGGAGGAGGGCGATGAAGATACCAAAGGTCAAAGCCAAAATGGTGGTGATGATAACGCGGCATCAACAGTTGGAAATAATACGAAAACACCGCCCACAAATTTAAGCAAAGAAGATCAGGCGATGGTCGCCGCTATGAAGCATGAAGAGGCTGGGTTTAAACAAGCTGAAGACATGCTTAAAAATGCCATTATGTCGAATCCTGAACTTCAAGGTTTTGCCAACCAAATCGTGATTGACCGGACGCCAGAAGGGCTTCGCATTCAAATCATTGATCGCGATAAATTTTCGATGTTTCCATCCGGGGGCGCTGTCCCTTATGAACGGGCTCGCGATTTGTTGACATTAATTGGTCGTGTCATTTCAAAACTTCCGAATAACATTTCGGTTACAGGGCATACAGATGGGACGCCTTTTACTCTCGGCTCGGGCCGTGATAATTGGACACTTTCGACCGAGCGCGCCAATATTAGTCGCTCTTACCTTGTCGCGGCCGGCGTTGATGAGAAGCGTGTGGCGCGTGTTGTTGGACTTTCAGATCGTGATCCATTTGTTCCAGATAATCCTAACGATCCACGCAATCGTCGTATAAGTATTGTCTTGTTACGTCAAGCAATACCGCCGGCTGATTTGGCCACACCCAAGAAAGAATAAGGCAGCTTTAGATGACCCAAGGATCAACCCTTGACCCCCTTTTAAGTTCGACCTTATTCTGATCTCATGTCGATGATACCTCCTGACCACGTCCTCCCGTTCTATTTATCAGGACCTCTTCCTTGTCCTTATTTACCGGGGCGTGTTGAACGTAAATTGTTTACGCGGTTATCGGGTGATACAAAAACCGATATTGAGATTAATTCAACTCTGACACGCGCAGGGTTTCGTCGTAGTCATGATGTTGTTTATCGCCCTTCTTGTCAGGAGTGCAATGCGTGCATTCCTGTTCGTATTCCTGTGCAGGCTTTTGAAATGTCGCGTTCTTTACGTCGTACCGCACGGCTAAATCGTGATCTGGTTTTGGAAAAAGTAGCCCCTCTTGCGACGGACGAGCTTTACCAATTGTTTGTGAATTATCAAAACGCACGTCATGCTGATGGTGATATGGCGCATATGTCATATGATGATTTGGTTCAAATGATGAGGGAAGGGGGATCGTCGGCTCAACTCCACCAATTGCGTACACAAGATGGCCAGTTACTTGGAAGTATTCTTGCTGATAATATTAATGATGGATATTCCGCGGTTTATAGTTTTTTTGCCCCCGACATACCGCGTCGTAGCCTGGGAGCTCAGCTCATTCTAAGTCTGATTGGGGAGGCTCAACAAAAGTCGCTTTCCTTTGTCTATCTTGGATATTGGATCAAAGCATCTCCTAAAATGTCTTATAAGACACGGTTTCATCCTTTGCAGGCTTTGGGGCCACAGGGGTGGGATTGGCTTGACGATTCCCTTTGATGAAATGATGACTTTGCCTATGTTTTTGGTTTAGAATAAGAAAAAATGCTGCCTTTTTGTAAATAATGGATTCCATGCGACGCACATCTCCCAAGTTTGACATTATTATCGTGGGAGGAAGTCATACGGGGTTAAGCCTGGCGGCGGGCCTTGGTGCTGTTGGCTTTCGTGTTCTGTGTCTTGAGCGGTCACCTCGGCCAAAAGTCTCGAAAGTCCTCCGTGATGGTCGTACATTAGCACTCTCGCATCGTTCCGTGGAATTTCTAAAAAGCGCGGACGTATGGTCTTTACTCCAAAGTCAAACATGTCCAATTTTGGATATTCGGGTGGCGGATCAAGACTCCTCTTTTACGCTTGATTTTGATCATACCGAAATTGGCACCCATCCTTTTGGTTACATTATCGAAAATGATTTGTTTAAGCAGGGGCTCGAGAAACGCTTGCGACGTCTGTCAAACGTAAGCATTATCTATGATGCAACTGTTGAGGATATGGCTGTAGATTCCGTTCAAAGGACCATATTCTTAAAGGACGGTCGGCGTTTTTCAGCACCTTTGGTTATCGCTGCCGATGGAAGGTTGTCGAAATGTCGTTCGTTGATAGGGATTGAAACCTATGGCTGGAATTATCATCAAACGGCGGTTGTTTGCACGATTGCGCATGACCGCCCCCACCATAATGTGGCGGTTGAGCATTTTCTCCCTGGGGGACCTTTTGCAACATTGCCAATGACACATCAGCGTTCATCGATTGTATGGACCGAGACAACAAAATCCGCGACAGCTCTTATGGCTCTTTCTGACAAAGAATTCATGGGATTTTTACAAGAAAAAGTGGAGCCCTATTTAGGTAATATAAAATGGCTTGGGGCACGTTTTTCTTATCCTCTTACTTTACAACACGCGAAACAATATACGGCCGAGCGTTTTGTTCTTGTGGGGGATGCGGCTCACGGCATACACCCGATAGCGGGCCAGGGCCTTAATTTAGGTATGGGCGATATTGATTACCTCGTCAAAGAGCTCCTAAGCGCGCGCCGGTTGGGACTTGATTTGGGAGATATATCGATCCTAAGGCGTTACGAAAAGACGCGTAAGATTGATAACGGGAATATGGTTTTGATGACCGATCTTCTTGATCGTTTATTTTCTAATGCGCATCCAACCTTGCAAGCCTTGCGCCGCTTTGGTTTGGGAACCGTTCAGCGATGGCCGGGGTTGCGCCACTTTTTTATGCGAACGGCTATGGGCGATACGCCCATGAAGACAAAACGCAGTACAACTCATTGATTTGAAAAAATATATTCGATTTTAGTTGAATATTTTCCATCCTACCCCATATTAGACCAACATATGAATTTAAACCTAAAGAGGGTGAACATGGCTCAAGATTTTATACGCTCAGGTGTCGCAGGAATTGATGGCGTCACATTTGATGCCGGTTTGCGTGCTCACATGCAACGCGTGTTTAATTATATGGCGGGTGGTTTGGCTTTGACAGGGCTTTTGGCCTTTGCTGTTGCCAACACAGCGCTCGCAAATCTTGTCTTTGGTACACCTTTTCGATGGGTGGTTATGTTGGCTCCGCTTGGCTTTATCATGTATATGAATGTGCGGATGCAAAGCCTTTCAGCAAGCTCGCTCCAAACACTCTTTTGGTGTTTTTGTGGCGCCATGGGTCTTTCGATGGGGGCCATTTTTCTTGTGTTTACAAACGCAAGCATTGCCCGCGCCTTTTTTATAACGGCAACGACTTTCGGAGCTATGAGTCTGTGGGGTTACACAACGCGTCGCGATTTAACAGATTTTGGCGCCTTTTTGCTCATGGGCGTTGTTGGGCTGATGATTGCCTGTCTCGTCAATATTTTTCTAGCTTCAACAGGGTTGCAGTGGGTTGTTTCGATTCTTGGGGTTGCTATTTTCACGGGGCTTACTGCTTTCGATGTACAACGTATTAAGCAAACCTTTTCAGAGGGTTGGGGGAGTGAAGCCAATAATAAAATGGCGATTTTTGGAGCTATGTCCCTCTATATGAATTTTATCAATGCTTTTCAGTTTTTGCTTGAATTGACAGGGTCGCGCCGTAATTAAGTAGAAAAGGCTAGGCTTTTTGGCAAAGAATGTAGAATCTTAAGGACCTAGACGCCAATTAAAAGCTTTTTAATAAATTCGTTAGCATTATGAATGTATATTAGGATTATAGGATTTGGATTTCGGCGATTTTGGCGGTGTATCATGGTTGTTTCGCCTCTGTATTTTAAGAAGAAAGGCGTGCTTTTGCGTGCCTTGAATGCAGCGGTGTTTTTATCGGCTTTTGTCATTCTTTTCTTCGAGCCTCACCTTGCCTTTGCTAAAAGTGCCACATCGCTCGGCGATGTTTTTTGTAGTGTTGTTAACAACATGGGCCCGCTCATTAATTTCTTTGACATGTTAGCCTATACAGGGGGAGTCTTTGTGTGTGCGACGGGGATTCATTCCTTGGCGCGCCATGCCGAAGCGCCCGGTCAAACCCCTCTACCCCAAGGAATTTATCGACTGGTCGGGGGGGCTTGCTTACTTTCGTTACCATCAGCCGCATCGATGGTGATTGAAACGCTGTTCACCGATCCGGGTTCGAATGGACTTACGGCGTGTACCGCTGCAAATGTTGCTGCGGGCGCGGCGAGTGCAACACTCGATGTTATGATGACGAATTTTGTCAATAATATTCAAGGTCCTCTTATCGATCTTCTTTCCGTCATTTGTGAAGTTTTAGGTGTCTATTTGACCTATCAGGGCCTTCTCAAGAGCTCGCGTTATGGAACAGATCCGCGTGCCAATTCACCAACCACTATTATTTCGTCTTTAACATTTGGGGCGATCTTTATGGTCATCGGCCAAAGTCTTGACACCATTATGCTGTCCGTCTTTGGCGATAGTTCTATTCATACGTTTAGTTCCCTTACATGGACATCTCTTAGCAGTATGGGCGGTGATACAACACAATTTCAAAACGCCATAAAAGCTGCCTTGACGTTTTTTCAGCTTGTCGGATTTATTAGCTTCGTCCGAGGCTTTAATGTTCTAAGGAATGCGGTCGAGGGCAAGGGCCAGGCAACGGTAGGTCAAGGACTTACGCATATTATCGGCGGTGTTCTTGCGATTAATATCTATTATTTTATGCAGATTATGGACCAAACATTCGGCACAAATTTCGTTACGTGATGATAACTATTTTTGTTATAGGCCTTTCGGAAACACTCTTTTTGTTGTAGAGTGACATACGTTTTGGCACGTTCTAAGAGGAACGTGTTGAGGTGAAGAAAATACAAAAGGGAGAATGACGAAGTTCTGTTTAGCGCCTTGATTAAGAATAAAAATTAGCTTTTCGAAGATATTTTAAATTAAGAGCTCGTTAACTTCTTCATACTAAATTTTGTATATAAGATTATATAAAAGTTTAATCAAAATGAACCGAGGGGGAAGTCTCATGAAAGATGTCATGAAAAAAGATTCGCTAACCAATTTATGGGCTCAGGGGTTATTGATGACGGCGGTTATAGCCGTGGCACTGCCTTTGCCAGATATCGCGTGGGCTCAGTTGTCGGCTACGTCGGCAAACGCTGGGTCGCAAGTATTTGCTCCTGCCATTAGAATTCTCAACTATGCTTGCTATACCATTGGCGCCTTCATGGGTATTGGTGGCATTATGAAATTGAAAGCTCACTCAGAAAATCCAACAAATACGCCAATGTCTCATGGTATTGGTCGTTGTTCGGCTGGGGCTGCTTTCTTGGCCTTGCCGTCTGTCATCGGTATGTTGAGCTCAACCTCTTCATCCACATTATCTGGTACAGCAGCCTTCCAGACTTTTACGCCTGGATTTAACTGATCGAATTTGTGATCAAAGAGGACGATTGGTGTGAAGTTTCTCCCCCTAATACTCGGCGTCAGGCGTGCGCCTGCCGCCGGGACAGGGACGGGAAGTGTTTCAAAATCTCAGTCCGATGAAATACTCAAAAGAGACAACTATACATGTCGCTTCTGCGGATTTAGGTCCTTGCAATATCAGCGAGCTATCTCTTTACCCCCGACGCATGATCATAACGAAGCTTTTGTAACAGCTTGCACTTTCTGTGAAAACGCCTTGTTTCTTGACCGTGCGGGCATTATGGGAGCTGGCATTTTGGTCTGGTTGCCTGAAATTGGTCAGGCCGAATTAAACCATTTAGCACGTGCGATTTATGTGGCACGTGCTGATGCAGGAGGGTTGGCGGAAACAGCAAACCGAGCTTTGGATACTCTTTTGGCACGACGCACTGAAGCCAAAAAGAGGGTGGCCAGCGATGATCCTCTGGTTTTAGCGACCGTCATGCATGAAAATTTAGATGATTCGGCCTACAAAAATGCTGCGACCAAATTGGAGGGCGTCCGTTTAATGCCTATGGATAAATATATTGTTCGAGGGAAACACGGTGATATCAATCAATTTTCGCAAATGGTGAAGTTTTGGAGCTCTCCCCAGGGCCCTTATGGACGGTTACCGGTTGACCAGTGGCTCAATCTGTTTCAGGCTGCCCAATCTAAAATTGGCCATGCATAAATTCAATTGGTTGGTTAGTTAATTCTTCATAAAATGTTCTTTAGGTTAGGGTTGTATCCGAGCCTTCTCACTTTGTACTTTGTCGCGTCCGTTTTTTAAACATGATCAACTTTCTTGATGAAGCCCTTGCGGCGGCACTTTCTACTCTGCATCAGCCGATTGAATCATTCATTCAGCTTGAGACGGCGGATGACAAAGTCACGCTTGTTTCAAGTGATGGGTCACTGATTAGCTTCGTAAAACTTTTTGGATCACGCCAAATTATTGGCGACCAAGAATATAAATCAATCGTCGAGCAGGCCACAATGAAGCTGGGATCTCGTTTTGATCGACCGGGCTATGCTATGCAGATCTACTTTATGCGCGATCCTTCAATGGCGACGCAAGATATTGACAGGGTCATGCGCAGTAATCGTAGTGCCGCGCGTGCTATGGAATTGGACCTTGATGATTTACTCAACGAACGTCGTCGCAATTTAGCGCGTTATATGGCGCATGAGGATATTTATATTGTTCTTTGGACTCGCCCCAGCGTCTTAACAAAAACTGATCTTGATAATGCGATTAAAGAACGAGGTAAGAAAAAGTGGATTGATGCAAAGAACTCTCAAAATCCCATGCAGGCTTTGGATGCCCTTCGTACGCGTCACAAAAGCTATGTAGCATCGATGATTGCCTCGCTTGAAGAGATTTCCTTGAAATCAGAATTAATCACAACACACCAAGCCCTTGCCGCCGTTCGGTCGAGCCTTTATCCGCAAATAGGAAATGATGAGTGGCGTGCCAATTTACCGGGCGATCCTTTAATGCCGCGCTTGCCGCAGAGTACAAAGGATGCTTCCGATTTGCTATGGCCTCCTATACGTCAGCAAATTTGCTCAGGCGATGCGACCATTGTTTCGCCCTCCATTGTAAAGATTGGTAATTTACTATGGGGCGCTGTCGATATGACACTGGCGCCAGCTGAGCCGGCCCCATTTCCACAATTATTAGCGCGTCTTATTGATAACGACATTCCCTTCCGATTATCTTTCCTTGTGGAAAGTGCGGGGGCGAATAGTGTCGGTTTTAGGGCGTTTGCTGCTGCTGTTTTAGGGTTCTCGAATGAGGTTAATCGCCAAATAAAAGAAACACTCGAAGCCTTGCAGAAACTTGCACAAAATGAACCTGTCGTTAAATTGCGTATTTCGATCGCCACTTACGCGCCGGCCAATGATCGTAAATTGATGGATGCGCGTCTCGGGGCTGTTACGCAGGCTTTTGAAGCGTGGGGTTATTGCCAGGTTTCATCGGCTGGGGGCGATCCCCTTGAAACAAGTTTGTCATCAGTTTTGGGTATTGCCTGTGCGTCAACAGCGCCGGCAGCGGTGGCCCCCTTTCGCGAAGTTATGAAGTTGCTTCCTTGGCAGCGCGCTTCATCGCCTTTTGTTGATGGCTCCGTGATCTTCCGATCCGCGGATGGACGAATTTGGCCTTACCAGATGGGAAGTTCTCTCACAACACTGTGGTTCGATTTAATTTTTGCACAACCTGGGGCTGGTAAATCTGTTCTGATGAATGCCCTCAATTTAGGCACTGTTTTATCGGCGGGTTCTTCGCGGCTTCCTTATATCGCAATTCTTGATATCGGACCATCGTCGTCAGGGCTTATTGCCCTTATTCGTGATGCCCTGCCGCTCGAACGTCGTCATGAAGCGTTACACTTTAAATTGCGCATGACGCCTGAATATGCGGTCAATCCTTTTGATACGCAGCTTGGTTGCCGTTATCCATTACCTGAAGAGCGTTCTTACCTTATCGAGCTTTTAACACTTTTATGTACGCCCCCCGGGCAGAGCCAGGCCTATGACGGAATGGCGCAACTTGTGGGCTTATGTATTGATGAAATGTATCGCTGGCGCGATGATAGTGGGGCGAACACAGAAGCGCGTCCTTACCTTGTGCGCGTCGAAGCTGATGTCGATGCGGCTATCTCGAAATATGATATTCATCTTCCCAAGGATCCTTATTGGTGGGATATTGTTGCCGCTTTGTATGATGTTGGGGCTTATCATGAAGCTCTCTTAGCTCAACGTCATGCTGTCCCCACACTTGTGGATGCTGTGACAGCAGCACGACGTCCGCAAATTCGTGCCCTGCTTGAAGAAACACAAATTGGTACGTCTGCTGAAACCGTCATCCATGCTTTTGAGCGTATGATCGCCTCGGCTGTCCGTGAATTCCCTATTCTCGCGTCGATTACACGATTTGATGTCGGGGGAGCACGTGTCGCGGCGGTCGATTTACAAGATGTGGCTCCGCAAGGAGATGCAACAGCAGATCGACAAACCTCCATTATGTATATGTTGGCACGCTATGTTTTGGTGCGTTCATGGTGGTTTAATCTTGATCTCTTACGTGCGGTTCCTGAACGTTATCGCCCCTATCATGAGGCGCGCATTAAAGATATTCGTGAGACACCTAAACGCATTTGCTTAGACGAATTTCATCGCACAAGTAAAACGCAAGCAGTGCGCAATCAAGTTATTCGGGATGTGCGTGAAGGTCGTAAATGGGGTGTCCAAATTGTTCTGGCCTCGCAACTACTTGATGACTTTAGTAAGGATATGGTTGATTTGGCCACGGGGGTATGGATTTGCGGTACAGCCGTTTCGGATCGGGCTATTGCAGAGACGGCCGATCGTTTCGGTCTTTCGGAGACAGCGCGATGGGTGATGCGCTATCGTTTAACCGGTCCACGTCCAAGTGGGGCTCCTGTGTTGCTGCTGCTTTCAACCAATGAAGGTCGTTATGAACAGCATTTGATTAATACCTTAGGCCCTATTGAACTTTGGGCGCTCTCAACCTCGATGGAAGACGTTGATCTTCGGACGCGGCTTTATGTTGCGTTGGGTGCAGCTGCCGCCCGTCAAGTGCTCGCTAAAATCTATCCAGGGGGGTCGGCGCGTCATGAAATTCGTCGTCGTGTTGTTCTCTTGACAGAAAAGGGTGAAGTCGAAGCTGGGGCCACGAGTGCTGTTATCGCTGAATTGGCAAAGGAACTCGTCGAATATTCTTACAATCACTCAACAAAGGGAACGGTGATGTCATGAGTGGCGGCGCAGCGAAACCGGAAGATCCCTCATGGATGTTGTTGTTAATTTGTTTCCTCATTTTGTGTGTTCTTTGGTTTGTATGGACATTCTGGAAAGTTGAAATTCTCGAAGTTTTACGATGGATGCGTTTTGTGGAATTGGGATTTGTTGATCTTTTTGATCATAGCCTTGATCCTTGTGTGCATTGGCTTCTCAACGCAAAGGCGCTTGATAAGCATCCGTCACCCGAAATGGTGGGCTGGACGAACGCTTGTTTTGGTGAAAACTATTTGTACCAAGTTCAACGCTCTTCTCCCAAAGATCTGCCGATGTATTATCAGCTATCGGCCGTGGCTCTTGGCACGATCGAACAGGGGATTATGCACTATCTCCACTGGCCCTTGGCCCTTATTTTTCTTGGTTTTGCTTATCATATGTTTTTTCTTGCGCCGCGCGGCAAATTCAGGACTCGCCATAACCTTGAAAGTTTTATCAAGACCCAAGCCCTTATGTGGCCGGTCATATCGCCGATTGTTAATTTTAACCCCATTAAATCAAGTGCTCGTATTTTGGGAGGGCTTGTTCCTGATAAATTGCCTCTTTTTGCCGAAGCGCTCTCTCCTGAGGAATGGCTTGCGTGGCATCGTATTCCCATTACCAACAGTATTCCGGATCGTGAAGCAACCCGCCGGGCTTTTATTCAACAGTTAGGCCCTCGATGGACAGGGATCGACCATGCCCCCATCCATATTCAGGGATTGTTTGCAGCCTTTGCTTTGAAGGGTGTTCAAAAACGTGATGAAAGCGATGATTTTTTAGGGAAATTATCTTTATGTTGGTCTGAGAAAGATGGATTTAAGGTTAGCGCTGAGGTCAAGAAAGAGATTTTGAAAATTATCCATGACCCCGAAATAGGTGGCAAGGCTAGCGAGATTGCGCGTCAATATGCTTATCGAACCACGGCTATTTTAGCTGTTCTACGTTGGGCACGACAAATGGGGGGTGTCTTGGCTCCCGCGCAGTTTCTGTGGCTTCGGGGTACGGATCGGGCCTTATGGTATCCGCTCAACAATCTTGGACGTCGGTCCTTTCATAGCGAGGGTGCTGGAGCGATGGCACATTATATGTCGGAACAAATTGCCAAAAAACCCCTTCCCTTGCCGCGTGTCGATACGGCTGTTATAACTCTCAATCAGTATCTGGCAACAACGGGTCGACCTATACCCCCGCGTGAGGGCGACGACGCCAAGTCGAAAGTTTGAACCGCTCTATTTTGATAAAGGAAATCACGTGACAGAATCAGTGACTGTGAAATATGTAGGTTCGACTTTAGTCGCCGTTTTTAACAAAGCCGAGCCACCCCTTGTATGGAATTTTGATCTCGACAAGAATGGCCAATTTAGCCTTTCTTTACAGGGTGAGGACAAAAAGTGGCAAATCGGTGTGACGTCGCTTAAGGGAGAATTTAATCCTATTGCTTGTTTTCCAAGACATGAAGATGCGCTTGAAGCCTTTACATTAGTGCAGAAAATATTAATGAAAGGACATCGTTCCTCTTGGACGGTGCAGGGCTTGCTTTCCCAGGCTTTTGTTAGTGCCGTTGTGGTGATGTTTATGTTCGGAATGCTTGTTGGATTTCTTCATTATGAGCGTATGAAAATTGCCAGTCACATGATCAAGGCTTCGGCAAATGGCCATTCGATGGAAATGGAAAATGGTATACCTTTACCCGCCGATGAAGTCTTAAAACCGCCGCAGGAATAATTAACGGATTGATAAAGCTTTGTTAACCAGAATGAACGTATAACGATTCGCGATTTATAATAAAAAATGCTATAAAAGGCCTGTTTAGGATGGCCTCCGTTTAATTGAGGGACGACCCGTGCCAATTGCACTCCCGAAGTATTCCACCCCGTATAGGTGGCTGGCGCGTGACACGCGGCCGGTGGGGAGGCGTATTGCCGAATATATGGACAAACCAATACCCACAAGTTCTGTGGCGATTGGTTTTTTTGTGGCGATGGCGTTTGGGGCTGTTGAATTTGGAACCTATGCCGATATTTTGGCTATGTTTGGTTTTTGGTTTTTACGTTGGTCGTATAATCGACCTTTTAATCTTCCTTTTAAAATACCCAAATATGCCAATATGGCGGATCCGCGTAACAACGCTCCCGGCAAGTCCTCTGGTGGCAAATCCGAAGGGATTTTGTATATAGGGAACACAAACGACAAAGATAATCCTGATTGCGGCCAAGAAATTTGGTTTACGAACAATGATGCACGTACCCATCTTCTTTATCTTGGCACCACGGGTTCAGGTAAAACAGAAGGCTTAAAGGCCTTGGTCACCAATGCTCTCGCTTGGGGCTCTGGCTATGTTTATGTTGACGGAAAAGCCGACACGGATTTATGGGCGTCTCTGTTTGCGGTTGCGCGTCGTTTTGGACGTGATGATGATGTGTTTGTATTAAATTATATGACAGGTAACTCGGACGATGGGTCAACATCCAATAGTATGAATCCTTTCTCAACCGGTTCCTCGTCCTACCTTGCAAACATGGTGACGAGTTTTATGCCAGATGCCGGTGGTGATAACGCCATGTGGAAAGAACGTGCGGTAGCGCTGATGTTCTCTCTTATGCCGGCTTTAACATTTAAGCGCGATAAACAAGGCTTGCTGCTGGATGTGGGTGTGGTGCGCGATTACCTCGATTTGCAACCGATTATTCGACTATCGCGCGATCAAACATTACCTGAACGTATTTTGCATGGCTTGCAAGGCTACTTAAACACGCTTCCTGGCTATGTGGATGCGGCTTTTGATGATGAAGGTAATGAACGGCCACCCTCTCCGGATCAGCCGATGTATGATTTACAAGTCGCGCGTCAACAACATGGTTATCTGTCCATGCAATTTACACGCTCCTTGCAGATGCTTGGAAGTGAGTATGGTTATATTTTTAAAGCCCAGCTTGCCGACGTTGATGTTTTGGATGTGGTGCTTAATCGCCGCATTCTCGTTACACTTATCCCGGCTCTTGAAAAGTCAGGTGATGAAGCCGCAAACCTCGGTAAAATTGTTGCTGCGAGTCTTAAGGGCATGATGGGGGCCACGCTGGGGAATGCCGTTGAAGGCTCTTGGGAAAACGCGATCGGAAGTAAGCAAACACGTTCCCAGTCCTCTTTTATGACGGTGTTTGACGAAGTCGGTTATTATACAGCCCAAGGTATGGCTGTGATGGCGGCTCAAGCGCGTTCCTTGGGCTTTTCGCTTGTCTTCGCATCCCAAGATTTACCGTCGATGGAAAAGCGTGTGAAGCAGGAAGCCAAATCAATCGTCGGTAATTGCAACATTAAATTGTTTGGTCGACTTGAAGATCCCACCGATACCAAAGATTTTCTTGAAAAGCATGCGGGTCAATTTTGGGGTGTTGAATCAACGGGGTTCCAATCACGCACCGATTCGTTGGCCGGGATGATGATGACCAATCCCCTCTATGACAAGCTTGACGGTGGTACCGTGACTTTGCGTAGCCGTGTTGCTTATGACCACGTTCGTGAACAACGTGAAGGCGAAGTTCACTTATTTTTTGCCGATTGGGTTAATCGCGGCAATATGTTCTTTGTCATGCCGGAACGCGTTAAAGCTTTGCGTGTGCACCGGCTCTTGCCCGTCCCCAGTACATCAACATCAACGGTACAGCGTGATAAAGCTATGGCCGAATTAACATCCCGCCTGAATGATCCGGCCTGGGTGGCAACGGGTGCTGGTGCGGCCATCGCTAGCAGCCCAGAATTAACCGCTTTAACGAAAGGGCTGGCTTTAGGACAAAGCCCTCTTGAAGCGGGGCTGTTTGCTGTGGCGAGCCTTGCGGGCGTTGCTGCTTCGAGCAAATCTATGGCCGGTGAAGTTGTGGATCTCCGCGAGCTGTCACAACAGGCGGGTGGACAGGGCGGTGGGGTCGCTGATTCTTTGCCCCCCCGACGATCTCCGTCTTCTGTATCCGAGGGCAGTTTCACGACCGATAAAAAGGAGCGTGGTGAGCTCCCGCCTCTTTATGAAGGGGATCAATACGCAATTGAGGATGTGGAACGGACGGCGGCATCTTCCAAATCGAGCCAGGCCTCTTCGGGGGGCTATGTAAGAACGGATGCCGATTTAGCCGTGGTAACACCTGTTCAGACAGAGGATCATGCTGAAAATGTTATGGATATTCAACTTCCTCAGGATGTGACAGCTCTCCTTGAACAAGTGGCGCATAAACTCAATGATGGATTGTCGGGTCGTACCTAGGGTTATTTTGCGCTAGCGGTTCACGCATCCACGCATTAAACCTAGGAACCTCTTGATTTTAAAGTAGCTCACTTATGCGTATTCTTCACATAATGGCAGGCCGAGGTTTGGGCGGTGCTGAAACCTATTCGACAGATGTCATGCTCAGTCTTCATGGGGCGGGTCTCGATCAATGTGTGGTGATGTCGCGCCATGCTCCACGCTTTAGCGAATTGCAAAAGGCTGGATTGCGTATGGCCCCTGAGATTTTGACCTACCCCTTCGCTTTTTTTCAACGATGGCGGTTGCGCCAGCTTATAAAACGTGAAAAACCCGATCTTATTCATTGCTGGATGCGGCGCGCTGCCTCACTTCTTCCTAAGAACACACCCGCGGCGCTTGGTTGGTTTGGGGGCTATTATGATCCGCATCATTTTAGCCGATGCCAAAATCTAGTGGGCGTTACAAAGGATATTGTCGACCATATGATCAAGAAGGGCGTGGACGCTCATCATGCTTTCTACATTCCAACCTTTCCTGACATCACGCCTGCCGTCGCTCTCGATCGTACGCTCTTAACAACGCCTGCCAAGGGGCGTGTTCTTCTAGCCCTTTCAAGGCTTCACCCCAAAAAGGGCCTTGATACCTTATTGCAGGCACTTCAAAACTTACCAGATTGCTATCTTTGGCTTGCTGGCGACGGGCCATTGCGCCAGGAATTAATGGATCTTGCCATTCATTTGGGCGTATCCGAACGCGTCCGATTTTTAGGTTGGCGTACCGATAGAGCGGCGCTTTTGCGTGCGGCGGATGTGTGTGTGTTGCCCTCGCGTTATGAACCTTTTGGTACGGTTATTCTTGAGGCATGGGCGGCTCATATCCCTCTTGTGGCTTGCCGCAGCGCGGGGCCTGCCGCTCATGTTGAGGACGGTAAAAATGGTCTTCTGGTGCCGATTGATGATCATGAGGCGTTGGCAAAAGCTCTACGTCGCATGCTTGATGATGATGATTTGAGACATCGGGTCATTGAGGACGGTTATACCACCTATATGAAATCCTATACTCGTGAAGTCGTCACCCAGGAATGGTTTGATCTCTATCGACATTTGATAAAGGGATAAAGCAAATTTTAGGGTTGTTCACCTTTGTTGGAGGTTCTTCTGGGTAGAACGCCAAGGACTTTTGAACTCTTAAATGCCTTTCAGCTGATTTTAAACGGTTCTTTTGACTTTATAAAAGAAAGATCTTTCTTAGGATCAAGAGCTTGGCTTGGTTTTCGGTCCTGTGCGGGCCATCTTGGCCTTAGGCAAAAGTAACTAAAAATTGAGCTTTTATTAATCAAAATAAATCAGATTAGAATGAGGTCTTCTGAGCCTGCCTGTCAAAGGGGACGAGGTTCGTGCGAAAAGCTTTATGAGTTTAAGACTAGGCGAGTTGTTGATTCGAGCTTTATATTACGATTATTAGGCGGGGAGCTCATGCAAATTTATAAATCAATAATCATGGGGATGTTGGCCGTTGTTTGGTCAATGACCGCTCATGCTCAAGATATCATTGCCAAAGATCAAGATAGTTCGGCGGGCGGGAAGATATCCAATTTCTTTGCTCCTACCCCTGTTTCCCCAACCATAGCGGCTCCGGTTCAAGCGCCTGCAACATCGCCAGCGCCCAGCTTACCAAAGCCAAATACTCCAAGTTCGGCTTTAATGACACCTGTGCCTACGACGGGTACACCCCCCATTGTGATCCCTGTGCGTTATTTGCCCCCTAATCAACAACAGGCTCTTATTCAACAAGAACAGACACACATTGCGCGGCTTCAAACTGTTTTAGCTAGACTGAACAATAATCTTAATACCGTCAACAGGATGCCAAAATCGAATTCTACGAATTCCACGAATGGGTCGGCCTCCACTAGCGAAATACAGCAGGGTGTGCAAAATTCAATTAATCGTTTGAGTAAACGGCTCCAAACAAGTCAACAACGACTTCAACTTCTTCAGGCAGGACCTCTGCCTGTCAATGATATGTCCCTGTTATATCAACATCAATAATGACGAGGGTTTTCTGATGAGACAACGGCACCATAATTTTGATCGACCCGAAGCGGCTGCAGGGTTTTATGTCGCGTCTCGAATAGAGAAGGTGAAAACGATCGATCAAGGACTTCTTTTAATAGGCCTTGTTCTTGGTTTGGTCTTTGCCTTTGTCTTAGCTCTTCCGGATATGACGTGGGCTGCTTATCAAGATAATGACTCAAAAACCATCGTCAATTGTCAGCAGCAGATGCAAAGTAATGCGATCCAGCATGTACAGGTACAAACGATTGCAGCATCGAATGTTTTTTCGAATTCGCCGAATATTACGAGTATTGGCTATTCATGTGTCGCCAATATACGTACTCTGTTTTCGTCAAATTTATCGGGCTTTAGCAGCTTTGGCTCGATTGAAGCGGCGCTTGTGACCGCGGCTGAAAAGATTATTTATCAGCTCATTGTTTCGGAATTAAACTCGCTCTGTGCTCAAGCCTATTCTATGGTAACGCCTTATATTAATGATGCTCAAAGCATCCTCAATAAAATTTGCATTCCTTTGCCAAATTATGGGCTAACGGGATCCCCCTCGCTGAACGGAAAATTGAGTTGTTATGGGGTGACATTGGCATCCATTAACGGTGTCGGTGGACCCACACAATCGAATTCGACAACTCCCAGTGCGGGTGCATGGGGATTGTGGTCGGGCGGGAGTGGATCTACAGGCACTTCGTTCTCGGTTCCGGTTCCGGCTTTTTCGCCATCATCGCCACCAATTCCTGGAAATTCACCATAAACTTTTGAGGGAACGCCTGTTTCTTATGATGACCATGCAAGATCTCTTCTGGAACAACCAACCAACCGTTTTAAGACGGTTGCGTCGGGTCGAGAAAATTATAGGCCTTGTTCTCCTAGGGATCATCATGCTGCCAACCAAGTCATGGGCATGTTGGTATGGAGATGTTCATGTATGGCATCCCTGCGCGGGTCCGCCCTATATGGTTGAGGATATTGAGGGGGACATCTATAAAGAAATTATGAGCGAGGTTACGTTCTCTATAGGGCTTGATAAGGATGATTTGACTTTGGATGCTACGCAACTCGATTATACAAACATGCCGGATGTTGAGAACATTTTTCAGGCAGGATATTATCAAGCAAGCAATGCCATTCAGCTCAACGCCGAAGAAACGAAAAGTGTTCTTGAGGGGGTGTCCCAGGCGGTCATAGACAGTAATAAGGCGGCGGCACAGACAAAGGCGGCCGCCAAACGGCAGGCGCGGGCGACGATGCCACAGTTGGCGACTGGTTGTACGCTTGCCGCGGCTGTTCAGAAGCGCAACGCATCCGGATCCGCGACAGATAGTGCGGCAAGTGGTTATGTTTTGGTAGCACAGCGCGAAGGAACAGGGGCCTACGGCGCTGTCCCCGACAACAGCTCAAGCACAGCTTCTGCCAATAGATTGTGCGGTCGCAAGGGAGATAACTGGACTTATGCTAGAAATGACGGGCCTGGGGGAACTCAACTGCAGTGTCCCTGAAAATGAGGGAGCTCAAATGTGTGGACGTATTAAAGATATGTTTCTGTTAAAAGATAGACAGGCTTTGCGATAATTGAAACCTCAGAAAACGAGGTCTATGGAATAAGGAGAGACGAAGATGATAACGGTGAAAATAGACCATGGTAATAAAATGCGACCCTTATATGTCGTCGCTTTATTTTCCATGCTTTTGAGTTTTTGCCTTTTTCTCCCATCCTTTGCTCATGCTCAAGGATATCTGGTTCAAGATACACAAGGCGACGCTAGTTTGTCCGATATTGCCGATGCAACGGATGCGATATTAGGAGATGAAAGCACTCTCGTTTTTGATGCAAACTATCTGAATCAGTTCCTTTTTCCTCAACTTGAAAATGTTATTCAAAGCGGGTTTTTCCAAACGGCGAATGCCATTCAGCTCAACGCCGAAGAGACAAAAAATGTTCTCGAAGGGGTATCGCAGGCTATTATGGACAGTAATAAAGCTGTCGCTCAAACAGCCTCGGCTGCGG
>Ga0302277_1000496_pt1 | contig 30365 bp, 33 predicted proteins | sample III_Bog_N3_1_FD_198759 | JGI IMG/M metagenome (GOLD analysis project Ga0302277, IMG submission 198759) | Peat permafrost microbial communities from Stordalen Mire near Abisko, Sweden - III_Bog_N3_1 | ecosystem: Environmental > Terrestrial > Soil > Wetlands > Peat | place: Sweden: Abisko... | reverse complement strand
CCATGATAAAATTTCTATCAATTAGTAACTTAAATATATTCAATTATTCTAAAATAGCTTATCAGTAGCCAAAAAAATCTGGAAACAGTGGCAAAAAAAATCTCTATCAGGGCGGGAGCTGACTTATAGTGTAGAATTGCGTCAGAGATGTCCGGCTCCTTTGTCACCTTTTGGAGCCTGACAGAAATAATTATATTGTTAGCGCTGAATAACCAGTTTCTTTAAACTTGTTGCATTGTCGGTTGTTAAGCGAACAAAGTAGATACCCGGCTCAAACTGCTCTGTATTCAATACCATGCTATGTTGTCCGGCTGAACTAAGGCCCTCATTATCGTCATACACCTTTTCGCCGAGCATATTAAATAATTCAACGGTAACATTTTGTTCACTCTCCAATTGGTAAGCTATGTTGATGTTGCTGTTTGCCGGATTAGGATACAAAGAAAAGGAGAACCCGTTTGCTATTTCAGGAATGCCTGTTTCGTTGACATGAACCGGAGCCGAGGCTGACTGGTATACGTATGAGCTGGTGTAATATGGGGGCGGACAAACAGTCTGAACAAATACCGTTATATGACACCCTGTCGAATCATATTTATACGTTTTAGGACTTAATCCCCAAGGATGATCTTTTACCCAGCTGACACTAACTGTTTGCGTCTGTCCTGCGGTAAAAGGGTTTAATGAAGTACCACTGCTGTCTGGCATCACCGCTTCCGCCACATTAGGGAAATTCACCAGATATGGATATAAAGTATCCGGAACACTGCCATTAGCTATCGGGGGCTGGAAAGCGCCGGTAGGGTCTTCCGTGCTTTGGTCAAAAGAGTACTTTATTGTATCAACCGTTAATACCGCTTGTAAAATGGTAGTTGGAAGATTTACGTAAGAATGGATTTTTACCTTCACATTAAACGTTTGTGTAGCCGTGATATATGTACAGGATGTAATCTTGATTGAGAGCAGGCCGCCTAATGCAGCTTCAGCCGCAATTTGTTTAGGAGTAACCGTATTCGGAACAGTTTCAGCCGGCCCACCATCCAATTGTCCTATCGGTACGCCAAATACACCATAAAAATTGACTTTCGGGCCGGTTACGGAGGATTGCGTTTCGCTGTTTATATAATCAGTTCCGGGCCAATTGGTATGGTAGCGAACATAATTGCATATATTTTTAGTTGCCCTTATAGTTGCATCGAAGTTAGAGCATGAATAGAGACAAGGCTCACAAGACGCCTGCATAAATTCCTCAAACATCACCATTTTTGGAACCACTGTATCTAATACATGGAGGTTGGTAATGGTCAAGGTATCATTTGGGTCTTGGTTCAAGTGGCTGCCATTCAGTTGAGTTGCCCATATCTTCATGGTATAGGTGCCTGTAGCGGTCGGTACCCAATTAATGGTTGAATAAGCAGTTCCGGTATCTATCGGATTGGGCGGAGCAATGGAAACCGTTGCTGCATTTGAATTTACAGGACCGCCGGTAACCTGCCAGTTAAAAGTTAAGGATGATAACGCGCTGCTGCCCAAATTGGTAATTAATGCATTTATAGGATAGCTATTGCCTACCCCGAAATTATCTGCATTACTTATAGTGGTACTCTTCACAACTGCATCGTAAGGATTCTGAATGCCTGGAAGAAACTCATAATAGTCGTTTATTGTATAATCGCCGTAAATATTACCGTGTTCCCGTGAATTAACATTGGGCGAACCGGTAACCTCATATGCCAATGAATTGCTTACCTGGATACCAAGCGTTAGATTAATAGTTGTGTAGTGGGAAACATTAGGCCAGGCATAGGCACTCATTTCATCCACTATATAAATATTGTTTGTTGATTCTTCCAGTACAATCCCCCACATAGCTTCTGAACTTGTGTCGATAGGATTTGTGGCATAGTACCAGACGGCCCAAAATTGACGGTGAGGCGCTGTACCATACACTTTTGTATATACCTTACCGGGATAGGTGCTACCATCGCCGCCCGCTGTGCACAAGCCCCAAACACAAATTGAACTGTCGGGCAAAGTGGAAGTGGGAAGGGCCGCAGGAGTACTTGTATTAAGCATGGAGGTGGTTGAAAATGTCAAAAATCCGGCTGAACTTACTCGGTATTTAGTTACAGGACCTCCATTGAACTTGAATGCAAACGGTAGTGTTTGTATGGCTGAAAATTTTGGAACATTTCTATCATCCCCCAGCAACGTGGTAGAACCGGCCGGAGGCAAAACACCATTATAATCGCCGTCGGTATTTAAACCTCCCGGATTTCCCGGATTAGATAAAAAATTGAGTTCATAATACTGTGCATGTACGCTTATAATTGCGAACATAAATGAAGCGCATAATAGTAATAATTTTTTCATAGCTAAAAATTTACAAAAATTCATATTTTTTCACATCTAGTTTCTCTACAGAATTGTACTATGGTTGATTTTGATTTTTTTCCATAAATACAAAACTATATTAACTATTATATAGTACGAAAGTTTCTACTAAAACGTTGGTAGTTAATGAAAATATTTTAACAGGACAAAAAAAACGGCACAATCCCGATTGTCATCGGGAGGTTTATTTTTGGTTTAAAGGATAGTATCCGGGAAATTACCATTACCCTTTCAAAAAAGTAAATCGGGCAGGTTGAAAATTATTAAAAGCACTTTTTCAAGGATGTCGAATTGAAATTTTACAGCCTGATATTCATAAAGTTATATTGATACTGATAATTTTTTTCAAAAAAAAAGTACCGAAATGAAAAATATGCACTACTATTGTACTGCACTATTCAACTAATACACTATACTATGATAGAGTTAAAACACATACAATTCAGCTACAGCAAAGGAAATATGCTATTCGAAGACCTCGATTTATCAATTCGTCCCGGAAGCATTTATGGGCTTTTGGGAAGAAATGGAGCTGGAAAATCTACTCTTTTAAAACAGGTATGCGGAATGCTTTATCCCGATAGCGGAGAATGCACCGTATTCGGGATAGAATCTAAAAACAGATTACCTGAAATGTTGCAGGACATTTATATTGTTCCGGAAGAATTTCAACTGCCGGAGATAAGTCTTAGCAAGTACACAAAACTAAATTCTGTTTTTTATCCAAAGTTCAGCCATAATTTAATGAATGAATATATAAAGGAATTTGAACTTCCCGAACATGAAAAGCTCTCGAAACTTTCGTATGGACAGAAAAAGAAATTCCTTATAGCATTCGGGCTTGCAACTAATGCCAGGGTGCTTATTTTTGATGAGCCCACGAATGGTTTAGACATTCCTTCTAAAAGCCAGTTTAGGAAAATAATTGCTTCAAGCCTGGATGAAACCAGGATGTTCATTATTTCTACCCACCAGGTGAGAGACCTGGAAAACCTAATTGACACTATTGTAATTTTGGAACAAGGTAAAATTATTTTCAACCACAGTGTTGCGGATATTTCTGAAAAGCTTGTATTTGAGCAAAACTTAAATGGTATAGGAGCAGATGAGGTTCTATATAGCGAGGAGGTTACAGGAAAAAAATCGGGAATCCTGAAAAATAAATCAGGAATAGAAACAAGGATAGATTTGGAATTGCTGTTCAACGGCGTGATGAAAAACAGTGACAATATTAACGCATCTTTTAATTAATAATATAAATATATGGAAAAGAGATTTGACATAAAACGGATGATTAATTTCATGAAAAGGCAATCTGTATTAAATGCAAAATCGCTTATGATTGCGGCGCTGGCAACCTTTGGGTCGCTGTTTATTGTTTCCATGATTCTGGGATATTTTTCCCATAATATGACAACGCTTATCCATATTTATTTGGTGACTTTTTACATTACTATATTGGTATTCACAAGCAAAATTTTTGACGAGCTTCACAATCCGCTGAAGGGATATACTTATCTGACCCTGCCGGTATCAACCGCCGAAAAGCTTTGGGGTTCATGGATACTCTCGGCACCGGTTTTCACGGTGCTGTTTTCGGCTGTGTGCATTATACTCTATTTTCTGGCATGCTTAGCGGGAGGCAGAATGGATGCTTTCCACCAAATTTTCGATTTGAATAATATCGAGGGTGTCGCTACTTTCAACGTGATACAAACTATTTTCTTTCTCGGTGCCGTTTATTTTAAGAAGAATAATTTCATGAAAACATTGGTTGTATTAACCGTTTTTTGTTTGGCAATAGCAGCTTACATAAGGTTTCTCACCTGGCCACTCGGATTGAACCACACCCATATTTACGGAAATATGAACACCAATGATTTAATGGGTTTCACGAACTTTATGATATTATGGGTACGAGATATAGGCTTTTATGGACTGTTGGCCCCATTTATGATTTTAGTAACGTATGTTAGATTAAAAGAAAGACAACTATAATATGGAATTCAAAGAAAATCAAGCCATCTATCTTCAGATAGCCAATCACTTTTTTGAAAATATTTTGCAAAAAAAGTGGCAAGCCGGAGATAAAATACCCTCCATCAGGGATATGGCAGTGCAGTTTGAAGTGAACCCGAATACCACTATGCGGACATTTAATTTTTTGCAGGACAAAGGCATTATTTTCAACAAAAGAGGATTGGGATATTACCTGAGCGATGAAGGCTACTCCAAGACGGTAGAACTGAAAAAAGAGCAATTCATTAAGGAAGAGCTTCCCGCGTTATTTAAAAGCATGAACCTGCTTGGGCTAAGCTTTAATGACCTGAAAGCTTACTATGATAAAATGAACCGTTAAAAAAATTGACCAACAAACTAAATATATAAATAATAAATGTATGAAAACAAGTAACAAACTTTTGCTCGGGTTCTTAATTGCAACCGTATTAGCTGTAACAGTCTTTTTCGGAGTAATTAAACATTATGTAGGTACCCTGAGTGCGCAAGACAACTTTATAAAACTTCCTGATGAAGGTAAGGTTATTGATGTGAAGCCTTTCAATTCCATTGAAGCAGATGGCGTGTACGATATAGTGCTATCTCAAGGTGCAAAAGAAAGTGTAACTGTGAAGGGCGATTATTCTCCCCGGATGAAAATATACACGGAAGGCAATACCTTGATTTTAAGTGATAGCGAACATGTGCGTTTCCTCTCAAATACCCATACAACCCTTTATGTTACCATAGTGAATATAAATTCCATGAATATTGTAGGGGTATGCAATATAAAATGCAGCGATACACTTCATCTTAAAAAACTTGTTTTTGATTTTCCTGGCGTGGGCAGCGCCAACTTATTGCTCAATGCAGATTCCATTAAAATTACAAATGAAGGAACAGGTGGTTTAAAGCTTGCAGGAAAAGCTGACTATACCAGCATATCTGAAGATGGCACAGGTTCAATTAATGCTGAGAAGTTGAGGGTGAAAGACTTGCATGCTCATTTAGATGGCACCGGAGATGCCGCTCTTTATGCTTCAAATACTATTTACATAGAAACATCCGGCACCGGTGATGTATATTATTCAGGCCCGGCTAAAGTTATGCAAACGGATAATACAGGTACAGGGTCTATAAAACATCGGGACTAACTGCTTAGCTGCTTTATACTGCAATAATAATTAGAAGCTATTTTTCAACAACTGTACCCGGAGTCGGAATCGAACCGACATTCTCGTGAAAGAACTGGTTTTTGAGACCAGCGCGTCTACCAATTCCGCCATCCGGGCAAATAGGTAAGGGCTGCGAAATTAGATAATTTTCGGGAACTCTAAGTATGGAATACTAAAAGTTAAAAGATCCCGTTATTAATTGTATCAAATCATATATTATGAACCGCTATGTAATTGCCGGAGCCGGCCTGCTAATAGGACTAAATGACCTGCGAATGCTTATAGACGCCCATTGGGTTGTTATTAATAACACCTGGGAAATTATAGACTTTTCCTTAATGGGCCTGCTTATTTTAAGCGGAATACTCAACAATAAGAACTTCTATAACGTAACGTTGGTAATCTGCGGGTTTATTCTAACACTTGCTTTGGTTGGATTTTATAATATCTATTTCAGGAGAGATTATCCGCTAACCGTATTAGCCTTTGCAAGGCCGGTGCTTTTACTAATAGCTTTACTGGGTATACTTAAAAGCCTGCACAATTACGATACTTCTATTCAATAAGGGAAACTAAACGAAACTCTGTAAATCATACAGCCTTTTGTAAACACCGTCAAGTGCAAGCAATGCAGAGTGATTACCTCTTTCCACAATATTTCCGCTTTGCATCACTATTATTTCGTCGGCGTTTTTAATGGTGGACAGCCTGTGTGCAATAACAATGGAAGTACGATTGGTCATTAATTTGGTAAGCGCATCCTGCACTAATCGTTCCGATTCAGTATCGAGGGCCGAAGTGGCTTCATCTAAAATAAGTATGGGCGGATTTTTCAGGATAGCACGGGCCAAGCTCATGCGCTGGCGCTCTCCACCTGACATCTTCCCTCCCCTATCTCCAATATTGGTTTCATAGCCATTTTCCATACGGCTTATAAACTCATGGGCATGGGCTACCTTGGCAGCTTGTATCACTTGTTCATCGGTCACGTTTTTCATGCCGAAGGCTATATTGTTTTTCACGGTATCGTTAAACAGAACCGTGTCTTGGGTAACAATACCCATCAGGTTGCGAAGTTGCGATATGCTTAATTCATTTAGTGCAATACCATCAATGGTTATGGTTCCTTCCGTCGGGTCGTAAAAACGGGGAAGCATATCTACCAGGGTACTTTTACCGGAGCCCGACTGCCCTACAATGGCAATTGTTTTACCCTTAGGAATTTTAAGATTAATGTTTTTTAAAGCATAGCCCGCATCACCACGCTGATAGGCAAATCCTACATTATGAAATTCAATTTCCTTTTCAAAGGTTGTAATGGAACGGGGATTTGCAACCTCCACTACGGTTACCTCTGCATGCAATATTTTATTTATTCTTTCCAAAGAAGCCAACCCCTTCTCTACATTAAAATAAGCGGTTGAAAAAGCTTTGGAGGGAGCTACCAATTGTGAAAATAAAAGAACATACGCAATAAATACCGAACCATCTAAAATGTGATTGGGACTCCAGACAAAATTTCCGCCAACATAAAGCAATACTGCCATAACAATGGAAACAAGCACCTCTGTAAGCGGAGAAGCAAGGTCAGTTTTACGATATACACGATTCATGATTGCCGTATACTTATCGTTCTCTTCCCTGAATTTAGCATGTGTAATTTTCTCGGCTGTAAATGCTCTGATGATACGAATACCTCCAATCGTTTCTTCAATCATAGAGAAGAGAATACCCATGGAGCCTTTTGACTTAGAAGAACTTTTCCTTAACGTCCCCCCTACTCTGGCAATAAGAAAAGCTGTTACAGGCAATAAAATAAGGGCCAACAGGGTTAAATGCGGACTAAGAAAAACGAGAGAGACGATGATTAATACAATATTTAAAGGATTAACGGTTATCATTTCCAGCGATTGCATAACGGACCATTCTATTTCGGTGAGGTCATTAGTCATGCGTGCCATTATGTCGCCTTTTCGTTCTGCAGAATAATATGAGAGGGGAAGTATGAGTATTTTATCATATATTTCATTCCGTAAATCTTTAATAACGCCATTGCGGATAGGAGCCATATTAAAGGCTGCCAAATAACGAAATCCGTTTTTGAGAAGCATAACGACAATTAAAAATAAGCAAAGTAAAACCAAGACATACCTTACGCCATATTCATTGGTAAGTATTTGCATATAATATTTTGAGATGTCAGATACCCAAGACCCGCTGAAATGAAATATAGGCCTTGAAGTGAAAATAACTTGCTTATCTTGTGCACCATTCGATGGAAAAAGAACATTTAAAAATGGAATTACAGCCACAATAGAAAACACACCAAATATGATAGAAAGCGTATTGGCAATAACATTAACTATTGCGTACTTCTTATAGTTTTTAAGATACCGGAGTATTTTGCCTAAGCCTTTCAATTAAATGGAGTGAATTGTAATTTGGGTTGCTAAAGTATCAAATATTTGGCAGCCGACCTTCGGCTATTTCATTAAACGCAGGAACAATTTATCAAACCCCCGGTCGGAAAGAATGCGACGCATGAATAAGATCATCTTAGCACCTCCGCCCGTTGCATAGCGGGTTTTAGGCTTAACGGCCACTATGGCCTTTACTATGGTTTGAGCCACCTCTATGGGTTTGCCTCCGTTTTTATCGGCTCTTTCGTACATTTTAAAATGCTTTAGCGCTAAGTCCTTGTAGGGTCCTTTGCCGGAGACTTTTATCAGGTTATTTCTGGCAATGGCATTCCATTCGGTAATAATGGCTCCGGGCTCAATCACCACCACATCTATTCCGAATTGCTTCAATTCCATTCTTAGACTGTCGCTTAAACCTTCCACGGCAAATTTGGTGGCATGGTACCAGGTTCCGTGCGGTTCCCCTATTTTTCCGCCAATGGAGGATATATTGATAATTCTTCCGGAATGCTGTTCGCGCATTTTGGGCAGAACCAATTGCGTTAATCGGGCCAATCCGAAAATATTTACTTCAAACTGGTAACGTGCCTCCGATAGCGGAACTTCTTCCAAAGCCCCGTAAGATCCATATCCGGCATTATTTACCAGTACATCAATCCGGTTTTCAGTTGCCAGAATTTTATTTATCCCTTCCGACATCGAAGCTTCATCGGTAACATCCATCTTTAAAATATGAACACCTGCTTTTTCAAGCTCCTGCATTTTATCAGTTCTGCGGGCTGCTCCGTAAACGGAGAATCCCTTTGCTACAAGCAGTTTTGCCGTCTCCATTCCTATTCCCGAAGAGGCTCCGGTTATCAATGCTACTTTCTTCATATGGGGTGAGGTTATTTTATTTATAGTAAACGAACCATCTTTGCTATTACTTCATTTTCCGTATGAAACAATTAAGCAATCTAATTTAAACCATCTGAAAAAACCGGTACTTTTGCCGTATTCCCCATTTTTTGATTATTTGTAACTTTACGTATTCAGCGATGCCCTCTATGTTATTATCCAAATTCCGGTTAACGCTCACATTTTTATTTATAGGTGCATTCCATGCTTTTTCGCAACTGAATGTTTATGCCTACATGCAAGATGCCCGAAAAGATATGGACAACAAAAACTATTTTGAAGCCATACAAAAACTGGATGTCTGCATTGAAGTAAAACCAAGTGAATACGCAGCATATTTTTACAGAGGTGTATGCAAATTCTATCTGAAAGATAATCTGGGTGCCGAAATGGACTTGAACAGTGCCATGTCAGCTTATGACCCGCTGCTGTCGGATGCCTACCATTACCGAAGCCTCGTGAAATACCGCCTGGGCGATTTTGAAGGCGCCATAACTGATATAAACCACGTTATTGATGGACAAGGGCCTGATGCTCTTTTATATGTTGAACGGGCCTTTTTCAAACTCTCCAATCAGAATTTTAACGATGCCGTCAATGATTGTAATAAAGCCCTGCAGATGCGTTATACCGGCGAAAATGTATACCTGTGTAAAGGCATGGCAGAAAATGCGCTTACCAAATACGACACGGCTTTAATCAATTACAATATGGCCTTAAAGCTAAGTCCAAAAGATATTGATGTGATTATTCGAATAGGAATGACCGATGATAATTTGGGTAAATACAAAGATGCAATAGAACAATATGATGAAGCGTTGAAAATAGATTCTACCTCTACGCTTGCTTATTACAATAGAGCCGAAGCTAATTTGAAACTTAACAATGATGCAGCAGCCCTGAATGATTTTAATATAGTTATTTATTATGACCCCATGAATGCCATTGCGTATTTTAACAGAGCTGTTCTGGAGTCCAATAAAAGTGATATTACCGATGCCATTGCTGATTTTGACAAAGTATTAACGCTGAATCCTAAAAACATTCAGGCTTTGCTTAACAGAGCTAAATTGAAAGCGCAGGCCAAAGACTACCGGGGCGCCATAACCGATTACAATTCAACCATAGAATTATATCCTTATTTAGTGGAAGCCTATTATGAAAGGGGCCACGTAAAAGAAACCATAAAAGATTACGAAGGAGCAAATGCAGATTATAAGCTGGGTAAGGTTATGGGAGAGCTAAGTCGTTTTGGCGATACTGCTCAGAAGGCAAAAGACTCAAGCAAACTGATGCGCCTGCTTACCCTGAATTCCAATTTTAATAACGGCAGTCAGAATATATCCGACACAACCAATATTGATTTGTTGCCGCTATTTCGCATCACCATAAAAAACAGTAAGCAAGATAAAACGGAATGCACCCCTTTGTTGTTTGCAAAAAGCAAAAAGGAATATATTCATTACTGCTTGACAAATAAAAAGATTCCGCCGGAAGAAAACTCCCCAAATGAAATTCCAAAGGACAGCAGCAGGCAATCAGAAGTGCTCCTTCAAAAAGCCATACAGGAAACAAATATGCAGTTATTTAATGCCGCCATTGCAGATTATAATGCAGTTATAACGCAGGATACCGGTTCTGCCGTAGCGTACTTTACCCGGGGAATAGATATATGCGAGCAAACGGATATACTGGGAAAACTAAATGAAAATGGACCCGATTCCTATATTAATAAAACCTATAAAGTAATTGATAACCCTGTAAATACCGCCTACGAAAAAGCCATTGCCGATTTCAGCAAGGTAATAAGTTTAGAGCCTGATTTTGCATTTGCCTATTACAACCGGGCTTTTGTAAAATACAAAATGCATGACTTCAGAGGTGCTGCAGATGATTTAAACTTAGCCCTGAAAATTAATCCGGCATTTGCCGATGCCTATTACAACAGGGGCCTATTACTCTTTTGCATGAATGACAAAATAGATGCCTGCGAAGATTTCAGTAAAGCCGGCGAACTGGGCCTTACTCAAGCCTATCTTGTTATCAAAGCATACTGCGATCAGGTTACGAAATAATATTCCTGATTTTTTAATCGCACTTACTATGGAATTATAACCTAAAAACTACTTTCAAATTGATTTTTTTGCTTACTTTTGAAATAATCAATACTTAAGTATATGGAAACAATTGGAGATAACTTGTCAGAAGGATTTGGGCAAAACTCATTGCAAGACGAAAGTATGGTGCCAATCACCCCCAAGACCCGACTTGTAAAAATTTTGAAAAAAACCGGTGTACTACTGCTTGTCGTTTTTGTTTTCATATTCATTATCTCCATTTTATTTATGAGCCATACGTATAGTTATCATTTATAAGTATTTCAAAATGAGGCACTCCCGTGAAAGCCTTTTTAATTGTCATATTATCCCTTTCTTTTGCCCTTAGTGCTTATGGACAAGATATGGCTGACAGTGGCTTTAACTGGAATGACACGGCTCTAAAAATCAATAGCAGTAGGATAATGATTACTGAATATGAGCTTGATGGCCCTTGTACTGTAGGCCCTTGTTATAATACAGGCCTCAATCATTTTGTTTACGATACCTTAATTGATTTCCTGAAAAAAATCCGACTATTAAAATAGAAATCGCATTTTATTATAATTGGCATTTATCTCCTGAAAATCCTTTGAGGCAAAAAAGAGCGGACAATATGAAACAAACACTTATAGATAAAGGCATCAATGAAAATAGATTAATTGCGAAAGGTTATGGAAAAAGAAAACAAAGTATCCATGAAAAACAAATTGATAGAATAATTACTGATGCAATGAAAGCAAGAAAACGAGAGATAGGAATAGAGGTAATTATTAGAAATTAAATACTATTTCAAACTAAGCAACTACTATTTTTTTAGACTTTACTCTTTGTATTTATAATTTATATACTTTTGTCCCCTCACACTAAGTAAAGTGACGCAGATAAAAACACATACAACAAGCAAAACTCCCTACCGATTTACCGGTGCGTGGTGTGTTCCCGCTTGCAGTATGATGCGCTGCTACATCTATTGCATTTAAGGCAATAACAAGTCCCCTTCTTTTTCATTTCCGGTACTTTTCAATTAACTTCTTTACTTATGTTACGTGTATTTAATACAGTCCTTCAACAATTAAACAACCTGGTGGTAGTCATAGACTCCTATGGTGAAGTTACTTATGTCGGTCCTTCAGCAGAACGTATGCTGGGCTTTAAAACGGGCGAACTGCTGGGCGATAAATGGTATGTAAAGACTTGTACCAATATTGCTGACCCCGGCCAACGCAAAACCGAAGTCCATCATTTATTGAGCCGGGTAGCTGCCGGCAAATCTATTATTGCTCCTATTGAACAGAAGCTAAATACTGCCAATGGAGATTCCCGCTGGTTTTTATGGAACCTTTCTGCGGGACCGAAAGGATCGTTGGTAAAAATAGGCTATGATATAACCGAACGCAAACAAAAGGAATCGGAGATACTTTTAAAGAACAGAGAACTGGTTGACCGTAACCGGGAAATATTCGAAAGCCTTGAATATGCGCGCAACATACAACAAGCCATCTTGCCTTCGGCTGAAAAGTTAAAAGGAGTTTTTGCGGATGCTTTTACCTTATACCAGCCCAAAGATGTAGTTAGCGGAGATTTTTACTGGGCGCATACCGAAGGCGATATATCGTATGCCGCTGTGGTCGATTGTACCGGTCATGGAGTACCCGGGGCACTGATGACCATCATGGCTAACTCCTTGCTTAAAGACATTGTGATAAAAAGAAAAATAACAGAACCGGACGAGTTTTTAAGTACGCTGGATGAAGAACTGCAGCAAGTAATAAATGCACCGGGCACCAAGGTTAAAACCAACGACGGCATGGATATAGGTTTTTGCAAGTACAATAAAGCAGCCGGGACAATTATTTATGGAGGTGCATTGCGTCCTTTGCTGCATGTAAGCAACGGAACTATAACAGAATACAGAGGTTCCCGCTACCCCATAGGCTTTTACCACAATGTGGTTAAGCAATTTGAACAGATTAGTATTCCTGTGAAACCGGGCGACGCAGTTTATCTTTTTTCAGATGGGTATGCCGACCAGTTTGGAGGAGAAGAAGGGAAAAAATTCCATAAAAAGAATTTTAAGGAATTGTTGCTTTCCATTAATGATATGGAACTGGAGGTGCAACGTTCCTTTTTAGAATATTCCTCACTCAACTGGAGGCAAAAAGAGCCGCAGACTGACGATATACTGGTCCTTGGATTTAAAATATAGGTCGCTCATTTTATCGTTAAAATGTAGATGGGTGACCTATTCTTTCCTCTGTGATGCTGGCTTATTTATGCAAGAAACTTCATATCTTCTTCACTCAGTTTTATATCAGCCGCTTTCAGGTTCTCTTCAAAATGCTGTAATGATGATGTACCGGGAATAGGTAATATCCAGGGTGAACGATGCAACAGCCAGGCTAAGTTTATTTGAGTCTCGGTGGCGTTATATTTTTTTGCCAGGGTAGCAATCCGTATGTCCTTTTTAGGCAATGATTGAAACAAAGAGAAATAAGGAACAAGTGGTATTTCATTTTTCTCACAAATAGAAAGCACCTCTTCCCCACCCCGTGTTTCTCCACCGTGTGCCAGGTGTATGGAATTGCGTTGGGCGTGTCCAAACATATTTTCAACAGTTGCAATGGGGCCCATCTTCATAGCGGTTTGCAGTTCATCGGCACTTACATTGCTCACGCCCACATGCAATATCTTTCCTTCCTTTTGCAACTCAAACATAGCATCCATTGATTCTTTAAACGGCACGCCGCCGGTGGCAATAACCCGGAAATGGACAAGCGTTACCTGCTCTGTTTTCAGGGTGCGTAAATTATTATCTATGCTACTGCGTAAATTCTCGGGGCGATTAAATGGGACCCAGCTCTTATCGGGTTTTCTTGCCCCACCCACTTTAGTGCATATCACCAAGTCAGCCGGATAAGGATATAGCGCTTCTTTTATCAAACGGTTGGTTACGTCCTCTCCATAATAATCGGCCGTATCTATAAAGTTAATGCCGCTGTTTATAGCTTGCTTTAATATCTGCAAAGCTTCGGGGCGGTTTTTGGGTTCTCCCCAAATGCCTTCACCCGTAAGGCGCATAGTGCCATATCCAAAACGATTAACCCTTAAAGGGTTTTTGCTTTTTCCTGCTATTGTAATTGTATCTGTGTTGCTCATATTTAAATTTTTATTTAATAGATATATTTCAGACGTAAATCTATGCTAATTACCTTATACCCTATTGGGCAAATTTATGTTTACACTTTATCACCTGGTGGAATGACAACTTATATAATCTTCCTCTGTTACAGGAGCCAGCCAATCTACAGGCCCATGCTTACCTATGTTTGTAATTGCAATGTGTACCATGCCGGTATCTTTCGCAGCCCCATGCCAGTGTTCCACATGCGATGGTATCATAACTACATCCCCTTTTAGGATCGTTCTTGCAGGCTTCCCTTTTTCCTGATAAAAACCTTTGCCGTCAATAACAATAAGTATCTGCCCCAGTGGGTGTGTATGCCAGTTAGTGCGGCTGCCGGGCTCGAACGATACGCTCCCCACCGTAAATGTTCCGGTCTCATCTTTCGGAACGAGGGGGTAGAGCCAAGTCGGTCCGGTAAAATAATCGGTAGATGTTCTTCCCCCTTTGGGGAAGATAGAGTTTTGATTTTCCATATTTAACTCATTTGGGATTTTGGAACGAAGTTAGGTATTCTATTTGTAATTATTAAGCGGCTGAGTGGTGTGCAAAAAAACGGGTCGGAGCCCGACGGGCAATTAAGAGAACAGCACAAAACCGCTTATTTTATGAAGTCAATGACTACACCACCCCCACCCTATTATACTTCCCCTTATATTCCAAGGGAGACATGCCTGTAATCTTTCTGAATACTTCCCTAAAGGCTTTATCATCTGAATAACCTACTTCGCTCATTACCTCAAAAATATTTTTACGGCCTTTTTCCAGCGTGCTTTTCGCGACTTCCACTTTTACACGCTGCAAATACTCTACGGGTGTATTGCCAACCGCCTTGATGAAACGCCTGTCAAAATTCCGCCTGCTGATAGCCAGTTTAGAGGCCAATTCTTCAAACGAAATCTTCTCTGCCGAATTATCTTCTATATATTTTTGCGCTTTCTTAATCAATTCATCCCCATGGTTCTTCTGAGCCTGGAAAATAAAAAACCTCGATTGTGACACCCTTTCCATATCAATCTGAAAAACTTTTGAGCAGTAAATGGCCGTTTGCTTGTCGAAATATTTTTCAATCAAAAAAAGGACCAGATTCAAAAAAGAGTAGGCTCCACCATTGGTATATATGCCCGGTTCGGTTGCAATCAGTTTATCTATTTGAAGTTCCACATTCGGAAACAGCCTTTTGAAATCGGCGGCTGCATTCCAATGCGTAGAGCATATTTTTCCATCGAGCAAGCCCGTAGCTGCCAGTAAAAACGCACCGGTGCAAATACTCGCAATTTCCGCGCCATTTTTATATTGCTGCGTAAGCCAGGCAATTAGCTCTTTATTCTCTTTAAGTACACTATCATAATCATACGAAAGAGATGGAATAACTACCAAATCGGTTGTTGTTATTTCCTTAATATCCATTGGATGAAGTGAAAAGAAACCCTCACCTAATTTAAGTTCCTTAATAAAACCGGCTATGCGGACTTCCCATTTTGGTTTGTTTCCCAGCTTTTGCCAATACTGATTTGCACGGCTGAGTATTTCAAACGAGCCGGTGATGCTGCTCAGGTTAACATTTCCTTTGGGGACAACTATCGTTACTTGTTTCATAGTATTCGATTTTGGGGGACAAAGATATATTATTATTATGTCCAAATCAACCCACCATATTGTCTATTTTACACCTTACCACTCCAAAATTAAGACTGTACTTTTGTCTCGTAAAATTAAATTAATAATTACATTTAATCCCGATAACTTTCGGGACCTAAAACTGAAACAACATGAAAACAAAAGATTTTTCAACCACCTTTTTGGTAGACAATACCGCGGCAGAAGCCTTTAAAGCCATCACCAACCCACGTGGATGGTGGAGCGAAGAAATTGAGGGTGGCACAAGCAAACTAAATGATGAGTTTACCTATCATTATAAAGATGTGCATAATTGCCGCATGAAATTAATAGAAGTAATACCGAATGAAAAAGTAGTATGGCTTGTGCTCGACAATTATTTTAGTTTCACAAAAGAAAAAACGGAATGGAAAGGCACCAAAATTATTTTTGAAATCTCTAAAAAAGATAACAAAACCCAGATCCGGTTTACACACCAGGGATTAGTACCTGCTTACGAATGTTACGACATATGTACCAATGCCTGGAGTGAATTTATAACCCAAAGCTTATGGAGCCTCATTACTAAAGGTAAAGGTAAGCCCAATAAAAAAGAGAAAACGGAAAAGCAAGATTATAAAGCAACTATTATAGTTACTTCGCCTAAACAAGAAGCATACCATGCCATTAATAATGTGCGCGGATGGTGGACCGAAGATTTAGAAGGAAGTCTGCAAAAGCTGAATGATAGCTTTACGGCGCGTTTTGGCGAAGTTTACATAACCATGAAAGTTATGGAATTGGTTCCCGGTAAAAAAATTGTTTGGTATGTTACAGATTGTAATAAGCCCTGGCTCAAAAACAAAAAGGAATGGAATGGAACAGAATTGATTTGGGAAATTTCGGATAAGGATAATAACACGCAAATCCTGTTTACCCACAAGGGCCTGGTTCCGCAGATTGAATGCTACGATGCCTGTTCCGATGCCTGGGGAGAATACTTAAAGCAAAGTTTGTGGAGCCTTATTACCAATAAAAAAGGCAAACCGACCAAACTAAAAAAAACAATTAAAACAAATTAAAGACTATGGCAAAAATGGTTGTTCTCTACAATACGCCTATAGATAAGGAGGCATTTAATAAACATTATTTCGAAGTACATGTACCGCTTGCAAAAAAACTTCCCGGGTTGATAAAGTATGAAGTCAGTCAAGGTCCGGTGATACGTATTGTGGCAGGAGGGCCTGCAATCTATTTAATTGGAACCCTTTATTTCGATGATCTTGCTGCTATTAAAAAAGCTTTTACAACTCCTGAAGGCCAGGCTTGTGCAGCAGACCGGAAAATATTAGCTCCTACTGATGAGGACATTAAAATATATTTATTCGATACGCGGGAGGTCTAATTATAACTATAAGAAGCATTCTGTTATTCTAGAATCCACTCCTCAGTGCGAGGCTCTGCGAAGCAATCTTACCCAATTATGATACCTCTATTTTATGAGATTGCTTCGCAGAGCCTCGCAATGAGCTATTTACTTAACATAACAAGCAGTTAATGTGTATGAGGAATGCTTTGCGGTTCATATTTTGTAAACATGCCGATCCATATTATCCGCGACCAACGGAAAGTAACCGGAAAAAGCAAAAAAATAGAACCTATAATTATGAATACTAAAAAGAGCGGGGGCAAACTCCACCAGTACATATTTAAAAAATAGAATATAGTAAGCAAAGCTGTCTGCAGTCCATATGAAACAAACATGGCTCCGTAAAAATAACCAACCTCGCGTTCATATTTTAACCCGCACGATTCGCAATGTTTACACATCGTGACCCCATTCTTCAGGCTATAGGGGTTATTATTTTCAAAAACCTTACCCGAATGGCAACGAGGACATTTATTAGTCAGCGTTGAATACAATATATTTATCATAACCTTTAATTTGAGGATACAAAGTTACTCCCACACCACAAATTATGATAGCATAAATCCAGACTTAAATAGGACTATTTTGGGCTTTTCCTAAATTGTTCCGGAGTAATTTTTTCCGCTTTCTTAAAATACCGGTTAAAATAGGAATTATCCATGAAGTTTAAATTAAAGGCAATTTCATTAATATTTAAAGAAGTAAATAAAAGCAGCCGTTTGGCTTCTGCCATAATCCTTTCCTGAATCAGGCCTGTGACTGTTTTATCCAGGTATTTTTTAGTTAAATTGTTTAGCTGATCGGGCAAAACGTTTAATTTGTTTGCATAAAAAGATACCGGCTGATGTTCCTTAAAATGCTCTTCGATTAATGTTTCAAGAGACGGTATTATTGAAGGAGATTTATCTTTTCCTATCATTCCGGGTTCAACAAAACCAGCCAATTTATATAGTAGTACATCCAGATAAGAACGTATTATCCGCATCATTAATCTAGATTCAGCCTGGTACTCCGCTGAAATCAACTTTAAAATCGGTTCTATTTTTTTTATCGATGAATCGTTCAGTTGAACATATCTTATTTTCTCCTTTGCCCTGAAAAACGGTAGTTTCAGGTATTCCCTCGAGAGAGCATCCATCAGGTAAAAAGAAGAATTAAAAAACAACACATACCCATCTGCATTTTTATCTGTATTCCATAAATGAACTTCGGAAGGCGACATAAAAAACATACTTCCGCGACGTATAGGATATTCATTATTTTCAATGGTATGAGAGCCGGCACCTTTCGTAAAAAGGAGCAACAAATAAAAATCATGTGCGTGGGGATCTTTTATAAATTGATGTGTGGCATTGTGCTCCGCAAACGATTTAATATAAAAGTCAGGCTTTGCAAAGTTGTTGCCCTTGAAATTATCAATTTTGAAAACAGGTAATGATTTTTTAGCCATTGCCAAAATTTAACAACGCAATATAGCGGTATTTTTCTTCGGCAAACAGGAACTTTCTACCTTCCTATCATACCCATAGATCTGAAACGTAAAGCGTTCCATGTTTTCACTGATAGAAATAGCAGTTACAATTGTAATACCTAATTAAAAAAAGGTTCAATTGAACGATTGCCGGAATTCCAATGGAGAAAGCTTGGTTTTTGTTTTGAACAGTTTACTGAAAGACTGTGGATGCTCAAAGCCTAACTCGTAAGCAATTTCGCTTACTGATAAATTGGTGGTGGAGAGTTTCTCTTTTGCTTTTTCCAATAGTTTATCATGTATGAATTGTTGGGTACTCTGCCCAGCTAATGTTTTCAGTAATCCGCTTAAATAACCGGGCGATACGTTTAGTGTTTCAGTTGTATTGAACCGTAGGCAAGAAAATTGACGTCACCCATTGAGCCTATGGCAGCTTTTGCACCCAATGCTTCAATCTCTTTTTGTCTTTCAGCATTGCTGCTGATAACGGTAACGGTATGGCCTTTTTGCACTAATTCTTTAGTTAGCGGCTTGCTAATGTTCCCAAGGGAACCTGTGATTGTTATTTTCATAATTATATTGGTTTTATTTGATGTTGCAAAATTGCACCATCCTCAAGAAACCAATGTAGCCTAATCTATGCTTGTTGTAGTCAAAAAGATTCTAATGAGCCGATGTGTAGGATATATAAAAGCTAGGAGGGATTTTCAATACCTCCTATTTCACTATGGATTTGTAATCCATACAATAAAAAAATACTCCTTTTCTAATGTTTTAATCCACAATTGGCTTCTAAATCCCAATTTTATACCTATTCCAAAAAACAGTCAGATGTGGGAAGCAGTTAGGTATTGGGTTCATCAGATTTTCTTTCTAATGCCTTAATTTCTGTCTTCTCCTTTTTAATACCCTGACGAATAAGCCCGAATAAATTCATATATACGTTAGCTATCCATACCAATGAAAATCCAGCAATAATATATCCTCTCCAATCGTCAATCAGCAGTTTGAAATCGGTTAAAAAAAGAAATATAATTGTTATGTAGTGGCTAATACAATATTCGCAGGTAAAAATAAAAAAAAACTTTCTTTTTAATAATGTTTTATCATGCTGACTTCGTTTAATAAAATATTCTCTTGGTTCACGAAATATTTCTTCAGAGGTGACAGTCCATGAAATGCAGGCAATAGGTATTGCCAAAACAAAAAGCCAGATGATTTGAATGTAGATTTCCATTTATCATTTTTTGAAAATAAATTTTCGAGTGCAAAACTACCCTCAACATGGCTTTAAAGCTTTGCAGAACATGTTCTAAAGATTACATATATCACAGACTTTTCCCAGAAACCCATAATATGTGCTGATTGGGATTCTAAAAAAATGTTTTACGTATTGCTCCGACAAGTCATTGACTTTTCCCCAGCCCACTTTTTCAAAAACTATTCTTAATAAATGGTTGGGAAGTAAAATTTAAAGCAAATCATCTAATTTATCGTCTTCCTATGTGTTAAATGATACCCCATATTATTTATTCAGGCTCTATATCTGCTATCACCCACATTATTAACACTACATTATATGGAAAACACAGGGTTTATTGAAGAAACCATACAAGAAAAAAAATTACCGGAAGTGGATTCCTGCAAAGTTCCTTTATGCTCCTGCACAAATCACTCCACTACTAATGGACTTGAAAATTGCTGTAAAACCGGCGCCTTTCTGGTTCCTCTTTGTGTAGTTATATAAAAACGCTTCCCTACTCTTTGTCTTTATTTAAAAGACAAAAGGTGTAGTACCTGATGGCATAAGATTGCTTCGCAGAGCCTTGCAATGAAGATTATATTTTAATTAATTGCCAGTCGGGCTCCGACAAGTCATTGACTTTTCCCAAAACCACTTTTTCATGGTTTAACTTTGCAGCATGAAAAACAAGAGGCTTTTAAATTTGTTTATTTGGATGTTGGAATACACTTCTAAGCCATTTTATTGCAATCTATTGCATTTTGCAATGAGACATTTTTTAATGCTCTTGTATTCAGTAAATTACAAAACAACAAATTTTAAAACCTATTGCAATTCTATTGCATTTCTATTGCAAACGCATTGCAAAGCCATTGCATTTAGCATTGCTAAAAACTATTAATTATGCCATTTAAACCAGGACAAAGTGGAAATCCTACCGGGAAAACTAAAGGAACTACCAACAAAATAGGCGCTGAACACCGCGATTATTTAAGAGGACTATTACTTGAAAATAAAGAAAGATTTGAGGAAACATTAAAAAAAATGAATGAAAAAGATTTTATGCGAACCTATCTTGCACTAATGCAGTATACACTGCCAAAACCTACTACTATCCAAATAAAAGAGGTTCCGAAACTGTCGGAATTTATTGCCATGACACCGGAAGAGCGAAAAGCTGTTATTGATGAAATACAAGAAGATCAAAAAAATGAAAAGGTGTGAGATTCTTGTACCCTTCCTCAATCTACCATTATTACGTTTAACTTCATTAACATTCTGTTAACGAAATGATAACATGCTCAGGTTTGATATATGACCTACTTTCGGAGTCTCTTAAACTATTCAACCCCGAAAGATGAAAAACCGAAACTACTTATTCAACATTTATCAACTCCGCAAACGCTATTTCTTATTCGTATTGTTCATTATAAAAATGATACAGGCAAGTGCTCAAACAACCTATATACACATGGGTACTGCTATTGACCTATTAAACGGGATAACCGTTACCTGGAACGGGCAAGGAAGTGCCGATTCAATAAAATGGGGCTATACGCCTTCTTTTGAAATGGAACAATTTAGAGTAGATTGTGGCCTTAAAGGTCAGGGTAAAAACCTCACAGACCAGCAAGCACATGAAATTTTAGAGTTCCTGAGGGCTAACGATAAAGATACGACCAGCCGGTTTCACTAAGGATAGTTTGATTCTTTTCCCTATCTTGAGAGAGCTATAGCTTTTGCCAACATTATTTCTTACAGGTATTGTAATATCTATATAGCCTGAAGCCTGTATAAAGAGAGGTAATGGAATTATCAAATCCCAATAAACTGCCTAAATAAAAAATAAACCATACAAAAAAAAATTACTTTTGTCCATTCATTCTCATTTAACTCTTTAAACTAAAAACCATGAAAAAGTCGACCGTTGGATTTGTACTCTCCCTCATTATAATGCTTGTTAGTTTTGTTGTTTTTATATTTTCATATTTTTTAATGAAAGCATCTGTTGATATAGAAAGAACCGGGGATGGTGGATTAAACGTTACAACCTCGAATTCCGGAATTCATATTTTTCCTATTATTTTACTAAGTATCCTGGTCAGCTCCTTTATCTGCGTTATTATTTTTGCCATAAAACAATCATCCACCAAGGTATGCCCTGCCTGTCATGCCGAAATTTCTATCCATGCGCATACATGTCCTAAATGCAATGCCAACCTTGTGGCTGCCCAAGATAGTTTGAACCCGGGAGAAAGAAGAGAATGGCTGATAACACTTTTACTTTGTGCTTTCATGGGCGGAATTGGCGGTCACAGGTTTTACACCGGGCATGTTGGTATTGGCATAGTGCAATTATTTACCCTGGGTGGTTTTGGTATATGGGCACTTATTGATCTTATTCGAATTTTGACCGGCAGCTTTACCGACGTCAATGGAAATAAGTTACTTAAACAATGGGGAACATTTTAGTTTCGGCAGATACAATATTGATGTTTTTTGGGCGAGAACAATATCCCCGATGAACGAAATAACTCAAAAAACTATCCCTATTCTGAACTACTACAAATAGTCAATCTCTATAGCTTGTCAAATAAAATAACAGCTAAAAAAAAGGCCGGAAAAAATCCGGCCAGTAAAGTATTTGCAACTATCTTTATTAGTGTGTTTGTTCTAATTTCGTCTCTGAGACATTTCTAAAGCCTACTACCATCATAACACAGCCATTATCCCATTTACAGGCCCCTTTGGGAGGTACCTGGTAATAAACATAGTAGGTCCCTGGTTTATTTATTTTAACCGAGCTGGTGTTATCTGTAGCATTATCATAAATCGTTCTTTTTCCTGCTGCACGAATACCCCTGTCATACATCACAATATGAACGTTCTCATCAAAACCCGAATTAGTAAAAACGAGTATGTATCTGAAACCGGCACGTGCGGTAAAAGCTATTTGAATTGTTGAAGGATCGGTCTGAAAATTGAGTTCATTATAAACCTGACTATCGTAGTCAAAGTCATACACATTAAGCGTGTCTTTACACCTTGCTGCCATTTTATGGGGATAGCATTGTCCAAATAAATTACCTATGTTTAATGAAAAATAAACAAAGAAGAAAACGAAAAAAAACTTTTTATTCATATTGGTCATACTTTATATTCCTATATTATTTTTTAAGATGCTATAAATTTATCTCTTAGGTCCTTAACTGCCTTACTTATTTGGCTTATATGGTCAGGGGTAAGAACCAACGGTTTATTATCAGATTTATTTTTAACCTCGTCAAAGGAGTTATATAAGGATGCTATTCCCTTGAGTTGTGTAATAAGTCCCGGAATACTGTTATCAGACGACTGGTTTTTGGTCAAAAGCTTTATGAGGTCGTCCATTATATCCATTTGCTCGGTTATAGAAGAACCTTCCCCCGGATTTTTTTCTTTTTCATAAACACTGCCTCCTATATATATACTTTCTACCAAAGCACCTGAATAGGCTATAGAATTAATATATTTTTGATTGCTTTCTTCCAGGTACGTATCAATCCCCATTTGCATTTCGCCGATTAATGAAGCCAGCGAGTCAGGAGAGTTCATATTGTTCTGGAATCTTTGCGCAAATGAGTTTGACTTGAAAACGCTGCCAAAACCCAGCTGATCGGATAAAACCTTCACTTCATTCAGATATTTGGTTGCATCATCATTTTTCTTGTTAATTAAACAATAGGAAAGATCGGTACTATAAATACCCAGATTAATCGCCATTTGATAATGAGAATTAAATTGAGCCGCGTTTTTAATGGGAGAGCAAAATTCCTGTTTGTAGATAAATCCCGAACTCTTAACCATAATAGAAGCCAACTGCAAAGGAGAAGGAAGAATATAGTTCTCTGTATCCTGCCCTGATTTAGTATTAACAGACTGGGTTGATGTTTTGGTTAAAGTGTCAGCACCTTTATTACTGGCTGTGCCGCTTTGATTGTTTTGACATGAAAAAAATGCCAGTGAAACTACAGCCAGCAGGCCAATTGGGAATTTTATTTTTTTTACTTTCATAATATTATTTGCAATGATACAAATTATCTTTATCCATATACACTATACAGGACTTAGGCACAAATATATAGGTTAAATACTAATAAAAAGCATTCAATTTGGAATACAGGCAAAAACGATTGATAATGAATGGCTTTATGGTATAATAAAAGATTTTGTAGATTTGAAAATCAAAACTTGAAGCCGACGCAGTAAAAACTGCAATGAAAAATAATAATAAAACCGATTAACAAAAAGCAAATAACCCATGAAAAACTTTCTAATTCTTTCCCTGACTTTATCATTTGCAACCGCAGCCTTTGCACAAGCCGACACCACCAATGCCAACCGAACCGTTAACGGGCTTCCGGACGGCAAATGGATTCAATATTTTAACAACTGGAAGGGTGCTGAAGTTGGAGCCTATGATAATAAGGCCCCTTTTTACAGGATCAGCATGTATAAAGCAGGCAAGCATATTGGAACGGTTAAAGAATATTACAGAACAGGAGAATTATGGTACGAAGCTTTTTATAACAGTGATTGGACAAAAGTAATTCAAAGGGATTATTATTCGAATGGTAAATTGATTCTTAGGGATTCTGCTATGGATGATAAAGGAAATGAGAAAATAACAACCTATCACGACGATGGAAAAGTAGATGCCAAGTTCATACTTACCATTAACGTACTTGGAGATTGTAAATTAGACATATTAGACAAGGATGGGGATTTGAGTATTGAAGAAACCGGGGTTATTAGCTCAGAAATACAAAAATATGATGAAACAACCGGTAATTTAAAAATGGTGCGGGTATTTACCTACGACCAGAATAAAGGTGAAAAATTTACGCTTGAATCCAATAATAGAGTATGGTCATTATTGGTAAAAAACATTAAAAGCAGGCTGGAGAAAGAATATTATGATAATGGAATACTAAAGTCTGAAACTCCTTATTTGGAGGGAATTAAACATGGAGTTGTTAAAGAATATTACAAGAGTGGCACTATACAAAGTGAAACAACTTACTCCAACAGGCTGTTAAACGGACCTGCTAAAAAATACGATGAAAATGGTAAGCTAACAATTGAAACCCCTTGGGTAGATGGAAAAATTACCGGAGTTGTAAAACACTACTATCCGAACGGAGTTGTACAAAGCGAAACATTTTTTTCTGAAAACTACCAGGTTGGCGACCCTACACTGTATGATGTAGATGGCCACAAGATTAAATAATTATCAGTCAGGGGAGTAAAGGTATATCACACTAAGTGTATAAGTTTCCTACATTAGTTTAGGCTCTAATGATATTTAACTATAATACATATTAGACAGTACGCTTGCTATATTGGTATGTATGAATAACATGCTCATAGAACCCGATTATGATAGTAACGAATCATTTCTGGTTCATTATTCAACGGGAAAAAATCACATCAGGAAATTATCTATACTGAATCATACAGGTCAATATAGTTTTAAGGCTTTTAATCAGGAATATGATGGGATTTGAAGTAGGTAGAAACGAAAAAGCCTTCAAAAATGAAAGCTTATATAGTTGCGTACCCCGGGCGGGACTTGAACCCGCACATTCGCAATGAATACAGGATTTTAAGTCCTGCGTGTCTACCAATTCCACCACCAGGGCAAAGAACCTAGAGTTTAAATAAACCTCCGGCAATCACTTTGAGTCCGCCAAACTGGTTTAGTGGCGGACCAGAGAGCGAAAGACGGGTCTCGAACCCGCGACCTCAACCTTGGCAAGGTTGCGCTCTACCAACTGAGCTACTTTCGCATTAAATTAAAATCAAAAGAACTTTTTCGGGCTGCAAATATATAAGAATCTATTCAGATACAAACTTATCCTGTTATTAGTCCGTCTTTCATCGTTATTTTCCGGTCTGCCATATCTGCCAATTCCTCGTTATGGGTGGCTATTACAAAGGTATGTGCCAGAGTATCTCGCAAGTGAAAAAATAATTTATGCAACTCCCTTGCATTGGCAGAATCAAGATTACCTGAAGGTTCATCGGCGAAAACTACCGAAGGGCTATTAATTAGGGCTCTTGCAACAGCAACCCTTTGCTGTTCTCCCCCCGATAGCTCGGAAGGCTTATGTTCCAGCCTTTCCTGTAATCCAAGCAGAGTAAGCAATTCTTCCGCTTTATGACGGACTTCAGCGGCCGGGGTCTTGGCAATAAACCCTGGTATACATACATTTTCCAGGGCAGTAAACTCAGGTAAAAGGTAATGAAACTGGAACACAAACCCAATTTGGCGGTTCCTGAACCGGGATAAATCGCGGTCATTCAAGCTATGTATTTGAGTTTCGTTTATTTCAATGCTGCCTTGATCGGCACGGTCAAGAGTCCCCAAGATATGGAGCAACGTGGTTTTTCCGGCTCCCGATGTACCTACTATAGATACTACCTCTGCCTTCTTAATCTCCACGTCAATACCTTTTAGAACATGTAATTTACCAAACGATTTATGAATACCTTTTGCACTTATCATCGGGCAAACGTAATCAAAAAGCAGAAATTAAGAACATTACGAAACATATAATGCCCTTAAAAATCATCATTTTTTCAATAAACTTATATTTCACGCTTTTTATAGGATTCAAAAGCATGCATTAAGATGGGTAGTTTGCCGTTATGTTTTATCTTTGCAACCATCTATGGAGAAAGAACCCCGGGCACTTTATTTCCCTGTTAAGCTGCATCTGCGTTTAGACTGGAGTGAAATGGATTTATTCGGGCATATAAATAACGTGATGTATTTTAAATTTATACAGGCATCGCGGGTAAATTACTGGGAACATGTTGGCTTTCTGAATCGCTATTTTAAAGAAAAAATAGGACCTATACTCGTTTCAACCGGATGCCAATTCAGCAAACCTCTTTTTTATCCGGATAATATAACGATAGAAGTGCGCGTGGAGTTTATAAAGAACACAAGTATTGGCCTACATCATCGCATTTTAAATGGTAAAAACGAGCTTTGTGCAGAGGCGCATGATGTAATTGTGCTATACAATTTTGCCAAAAATGAAAAAGTTATTATTCCTATGGAATTGAAGGAAGCTATGGCGAAACCAAACATATAACTGCAAGTTATTAACATTTTTCGGTTTATTTCTTTCCCCTTAATTTACGTTTAATAACATTGACTTAACGTGCAAGCCTTATTGGTGGAATATTTTTGCATTATAAAAATCAAAACTTATACACCATGAAATCACTATCAGTAAAGTTTTTCAGCAGCTTCATCACATACTTTGCGATGTTGCTTTTTTTTATCTGCTATCTCTTTTTACAAGGCTTGTTAAAAAACCAATACTAAGCTTATATGAGAAATAGTGCAGTCGGGTTAACCGGGTATGAAATACCCGGCCTTATAAAACAACCCCTTGAAAACGCTCATCATATTTTTGATGCGGAAGAAGTAGGCAGTGAAAAGTACCTGCTTTCTTTTTTTGAGATTTTTAAAACCAGGCAGGTTGGAGAGAAGTTATTCTCCTATCTTTTAAGGCTTGGATTGGTAAGGAATGAGGAAGGCAAATTTATATTTATTCCTAAAACAAGAAGTACTGTTTTGCCTATTGTTTGCCTCTATAAAACCCTGAATGAAAAAGGCTACCTAAAGCGCATGACTCAAACCGAAGCAGGATATTACTTCTGCAAGGCATTTGACAAAAACATGAATAACATTCGCCTCTTTTACTCCGACCAGATTGATGTTTGCCTGAAATACACCGAATACTTTTTTCATATTCCCGACTATTCGGATTTTATACGTTAGGAATTCACCATAAAAGCGGCTGGTTAAATAAGTTTATCATTATTGCGGATCCTATAATGGACTGAATGAAAATGCTTTTACCTCAACAGGAACTCTTATTTATAAATATTCTCGCCATTTTAAAAAACATAATTGATAGTTTTGCGTCTTGTTAAATTATCCCATGATAGAAACAGGCGCGAGAAAATGGATTATTACTTTAACAGTAATACTTGCTGCATTACTGGAATTGATTGATACTACAATTGTAAACGTATCACTCCCCCAGATAATGGGCAACCTCGGCGCTACCCTTGATGAGGTGGGATGGGTAGTAACTTCCTATACAGTTGCCAATGTTATTATACTTCCCATGTCGGGATGGATTGGGCAAAAATTTGGACGGAAGCAATATTTTCTATTTTCCATTATACTGTTTGTCGTGGCTTCATTCTTTTGCGGCCATGCACACACGCTTACTGAACTTATTATCTTCCGTATTATACAAGGACTTGCCGGGGGAGGATTGCTTTCACCCGCACAAGCTATACTTATTGAAATATGGCCTCCTGCTGAAATTGGTATGGCTATGGCTTTATTCGGTCTGGGTGCTGTAGCAGGCCCCACAGTTGGTCCTACCATCGGAGGATTCATTACTGATCATTTTTCATGGCCCTGGATTTTTTATGTAAACATCCCCGTAGGTGCTTTTGCAGTCTTTATGGCAACTACTTTTATTCGAGATACCCCTCCCAGTTCAAAAGGTGAAAAAATAGATTATTGGGGAATTGTGTTTTTAGCCATAGCTGTCGGCAGCCTTCAACTAGTTTTGGAAAAAGGCGAAAGTGAAGACTGGTTTCATACAACCTACATAGTTGTGCTGGCAGCTGCTGCCTTTGTTTTCCTTATTTCCTTTATTGGTAGAGAATTAAATATTGAACACCCGATAGTCAATTTCAGCATTATGCGGCACAGCAGTTTCAGTATTGGAATGTTCACCTCATTTATGCTGGGCTTTGCCATGTATGTTTCGGTGTTTGTATTTCCTGTTTTCTGCCAGAATATTTTAGGATTTTCAGCTTTACAAACAGGCGAATTACTTTTCCCCGGCGGACTTGCCACCATTTGCATGATGCCCTTTGTAGGTATGATGCTTAAACGGGGTGTTCCCGCACAAATTATGTCAACGATAGGAATGATAGGGTTTTTCATCTTTTCTTATATGATGGCAAGTTCGAATGTTTTTTCAGGAACCGAAAATTTCTTTTGGCCGCTTATTGTGCGCGGTATAGGTATGTCCTTGCTTTTTGTTCCCCTAACCACACTTGCCATGCAAGATTTGAAAGGAAAAGAATTGGGGCAGGGTACCGGATTAAATAATATGATGCGTCAATTGGGAGGTTCCTTCGGAATTGCTATTTCAACTGTCTTTCTGAACTCCCGTCTTGCATTGCACCGGACAATGCTGCTAGACCATATCAATAATTATAACGATGCATTTACCCAGAAGTATAACATAATGTACAATGGATTCCTATCTAAGGGATTTAGTATAACGGAAGCTCAAGCTATGGCTTTTAAAGCTATTGATGGTAGTATGATGAAGCAAGTTGCCTTGCTATCTTATAATGATGTTTATTTATTTGTTGGAGTATTCTTGCTTTGCTGCATACCACTACTCTACTTGCAAAAATTCAAGAAAAAACCGGTTATTCAATCCGGAGGGCATTGAAATAAGGACCAAAGCAGCAATTGTTTATTTTTCCACTTGTTATTAACAAATCGCTATTGTAATAGTTTGTAAAACAATACTTTACATTAACAGCCCTATAAATCCCAAAAAAACTTGAGCATATTTTCTTTAAAATAAATAAAACGTATTAGTTATTTTGTTATATTGCAATCGTTATTTGATTAACCTGTATTAAATAATAAATAAAAGGTAGATGGCAAAAAACTATTACTCACCTTATTTTTCTTCTTATCTGCTGCACCCCGTTATAGGATTGCAGAAACATTTTTTTTCTTTTCTTTCTCCAAAACGCTTTTTAACGTTGCGGCATTCTTTTTCTTTCCCTTCACCGGATTCTTTTCATTTATTAAAATAATTCGTGCATTATACGTTTGTATTTCCAATCATAAAAACACACTCTTACAAAATTACCCCTCATGATAAAAACTACAAAATTATTTTTTCTACTCTGCCTTGTTTTTTTCTTTTCAGGAAATAAAACTGCAAACGCACAAAGTATAACCTTTAACTGGAATGGAAGTATTACCTACTCTTCCGGATATCCCCAATACTATAATGGAACCATTCAAACCTGGACCGTTCCCAACTGTGTTAGTACAATTACAGTAACGGCAACCGGAGGATCTGGCGGTGGCGCCGATTATACACATGGCAATCAAACCGGAGGATTAGCAGCCCGGCTTACAGGAACTGTTCCTGTTACTTCAGGTCACGTATTAGACATAGTTGTAGGTGCTATGGGTGGTTATGGCGGTGTTGATGGAGGAGGAGGAGGAGGAGCTTCCTATGTATGGGATAATACTACAAGTACCCTGCTGGTGGTGGCTGGTGGTGGTGGCGGTGCAGGAGATAACGAAGATGCTCCGAATGGTGAAACAAACAATAGCACA
>Ga0302277_1000480_pt1 | contig 30936 bp, 21 predicted proteins | sample III_Bog_N3_1_FD_198759 | JGI IMG/M metagenome (GOLD analysis project Ga0302277, IMG submission 198759) | Peat permafrost microbial communities from Stordalen Mire near Abisko, Sweden - III_Bog_N3_1 | ecosystem: Environmental > Terrestrial > Soil > Wetlands > Peat | place: Sweden: Abisko... | reverse complement strand
GAATATCAGTGGCCCGATGACGCGCGCGCCTTGCGCTTGCGGGAAGTGTATCAAGCCGTCTGCGGTGCGTTTTTTGTCTCGCGGCATAATTGGCATTTGACCGAGAAACAGATTGCCGACCCGATCGCGCGCGGCGAAATCGCATGGAACCCCTTCAGCGTGGATCATCAAAAACCTTTGTCGTGGCCGGACGAAAACCAGAGTTTCAAGCTCGCCTGCGTCGGGCGCTTGCAGCCGGATGCGAAAGGCCAAGACATCTTATTACAAGTTCTCGCGCAGGATCGTTGGCGGCAACGCCCGCTCACCGTCACTTTTTTCGGCAAAGGCGTGAACCGCCAGCAGATTGAACGACTGGCCGCCATGCTCGGCGTCAAAAAAATCCAGTTCGGCGGTTTTGTTTCCGGCGTCAGTGGAATCTGGAAAGATCATCACGCGCTGGTTTTGCCTTCGCGCAAGGAGGGACTGCCAATCGTGTTGCTCGAAGCCAGCCTTTGCGGCCGGCCGGCCATCTGCAATCGCACGGCGGGCGTGCCGGAAGTTCTGGACGATGGCGTGACCGGATTTTTGTCCGCCGCGCCGGAAGTGGATTTGTTTGCCGAAGCAATGGAACGTGCATGGGAAAACCGAAGCCACTGGCGTGAAATGGGTTTGCGCGCGGCTGAAAAAGTGCGCGCGCTTGTCCCCGAAAAACCGGCGGAAACTTTTGCCGCGCGCTTGGCGCAACTAGCTTCGATGTAAAAAATTTACGTGGAAAATTCACTGTTAAAAAAATCAGCGCCGCCGCTCGTTTCGGTTTGCATCGTGACCTATAAGCGCGATGACACGCTGATTGATTCGGTGCGCCAGTTGTTGGATTCGACTTTTCTGCCGTCAGAAATTCTTGTCGTGGACAACGCGCGCTCAGCGGCGCTCCCGGAACGCTTGCGCGAATTTGCCGTTCCCATCGAATTGCTTTATCCCGCCGACAATGTCGGCTGCGCCGGTTTGAATCTGGCGTTCGCAAAAGCGACCGGCAAATATATTTTCTGCTTTGACGATGACAGTTTTCCTGCGCCAGACTGCATCGAAAAGGCCATTCGCGCCTTTGAGTCCGACCCGACGCTCGGCATGATTGGCTTCAAAATGCACGACCCGGAAACTTGTCTACCGTGGCACGATCCGTGGTGGAATCCCGACTGCGCCGTCGCGTGTCCCACGGTTTTTTGTCCGGGCTGCGGCCTCGCCTTCAGGAATGATTCGCGGTTGCCGGTGGAATTATGCGTGCCCGACATTGTTTCCCAGGCGCATGAATTGAGCATGGCCGCCGAAATTTTGCGCCTCGGCTACCGCATTGAATTTCGCCCGGACTGCGTGGCCTTTCATCCCGACACCACCAAAGGTTATTCCGGCGAGAAAGCCCGCAACGGCAACCGCAACCAGTTGCGGTTTTTGATTCGCTACGCCGACGGCGGCAATCTGACGGTGCTTTTATTCTCCCAAATTTTTTTGGCCGCGACGCGGCGGCCTAATGAAATGCGTTTTGCGTTCGATTATTTTTTATCGGTGCGGCGTCGCGCGTTGCCCCGCCGGATCACACGGCAGTTCCGTGAAATTTTTTCATGGCACGCGCATCCTAAGCTGGGCCGATTGTTATGAGCCTGCGCGTGATCGCCAGTTCGCCATCGCTGGAATTAAGCGGTGCCAATATTTTGGTCGCCAACCTGCTGGATCAGCTTCAGCGCACTGGAATTGAAACCGAGTGGATCGTGACCGGCCACCATCCGACCGACGATGCGGCGTGGCTTGGTGCGCGGCAGTTCAAAATTCATCGCTTGCGGCTGACGCGGATTGCCGACGTGCAGTTGCGGCAAAAATTGCTGTTGGAATTTTTGGAGGAACGCGCGCCATGCGTTTATCTTCCCAATTTCGATTTCGACATGGCCTGCGCGACCCCGGCGCTTTCGCCAGCCAACCAAGTCGTTTTGATCATGCATTGCGATGATCCGGTTTATTACAAGTTTGCGGCGCAGCACGGAAAACTTTTCAACGCCATCGTTTGTGTCAGCGAATTTCTGGCAAAAAAACTTGGCGCCGCGCAGCCAGAGTTGCGGGCGCGCATCGTCCACATTCCGTTTGGCGTGGAGCCGCCCGCCGGATTGCCCGCGCGGGAAAAATTGCCGGGACAACCGCTGGCAGTGGCTTATTGCGGGCGGATTGCTTTTCACCAGAAGCGGGTTCAGGATTTGGCGCAGATCATCAACCGCTGTCATGCGGAAAATCTGCCGGTCAGATTTCAAATCGCCGGCACGGGGCCGGATGAAAAAGTTTTCTTCGAAAGCATCAAGGAGCCATTGGCCGCCGGAAAAGTTTTGCGACTAGGTTTTTTGCCCAACCCGGATGTGCTTAAATTGCTGGGTAAATCAGATGTGCTCGTGATGACTTCGGACTTTGAAGGCTTGCCGGTGGTTTTGCTGGAAGCGATGTCGCGCGGCTCCGTTCCGGTCGTCACCAAAATCGAGAGCGGCATGAGCGAACTCGTCCGGCATGGTGAAAACGGTTTTCTGCTGCCGGTGGGCGATGTGAAAAGTTTTGTTGAAGTTCTGGCGAAGTTGTCCGCTGATTCAGCCTTGTTGCTGCGCCTGCGCCAAGCTGCCTTTGACCGGATAACTTCCGGCGGTTTCACGCTGGCGCGCGCGGCGGCGGATTACCGAAAACTTTTTGAATCGTTGGCCGATGCCAAATGGCAGGTGCAACGGAACGGCCCGGCCATCATCCCGGAACACTACCGCATGCGCCGGAGGATTTTCAAACGGCTGAAAAATCTTGCGGGCGGGGCGTGAGGGATTCGCGATTAAACACGGCATTAATTTCACTGTGCTCCTAAAGAAATATTTCTCAAAAACGGTTCGTAAAACGCTCGGTTCAATCGCGCGAATAAGTCCGATCAAGACCAACCGGTTTGGCCGGCCCGACCGGATTCTTCAGGTTGCTCCATGGTTACAGACGCCGGCACAAGCGCCGGTTCCCCCGTATGTCGAATCGGTCAATGTGCTTTCCGAACGAAGCGTGCGAATCATTGCCCCGCCAAAAAAAGTCCGAGATTCCGACGTCAACCCTTGGGAATGGTCCCGCCAGTGGACGCCCCGCTCGCGCCGGGTGGTTATTTTGAAACGCGCCCGGGTGTGTCATCCGCACACGATAGTTGCGCCGGACCAGGCGATACTTTGGGAATTATCTCCGCTGTGGAACATAACTCCGGCGGAACATCCTCTGCTGCGCTGCCCGCTACTCCCGGCGGAATTGTTTTTGAAGGGCCGGACGCTTTGCTTGAGTGTGGATTCCGGGGACAATTATTTCCACTGGCTTTTGGATTTGTTGCCCCGGCTAAAAGTGATCGAGGACGCCGGTCTGAAAATTTCCGGTTTCGATCATTATCTGGTGAACGCCGTGGACAAGGGGTTTCAGCGCGAATCCCTGTTGCGCTGGGGCATTCCCCTGGAAAAAGTGGTGGCCACCAATCATCACCGCCATCTGGTCACGGAAACATTGGTGGTTCCGTCAATGGCGGAACAAAGTGGGCTTTTCGACGCCGCAGACCTCACTCGCTTGCGGGAAATTCTTTTGCACCACAACCACAAAGGCCGCCAATCTTTTCCCAAACGTTTTTTCATAAGTCGGCAAAACACCAAAGGCCGGAATCTGGCGAACTTCGCAGAGGTGGCGGCGATTCTTAAAAAATATGGTTTCGAGACGGTTCAATTAGAGACGCTGGCTTTCCCGGATCAGATTGAATTGTTTTCCGGCGCACAGATGATTCTTGCCGCGCATGGTGCGGGCCTGACCAATTTTCTTTTTTGTCGGCCCGGGACAAAGGTTCTTGAACTGGTAAATCCCAACTATGCCCACCAAATGTATTACTATTTGGCGACGGTTTTGGGTCTGGATTATCACTACCTGATTGGCTCGGTTGACAACCAGCAAACAGAGCCGGTTTTTCAAGACATCAGCATTGACGTCAAGTTGGTGGACTGGCAATTGTCGAAGTGGGTGCAGGACAGCCAATGAAGTTTTCAGCCGATCGACACTTGGCCAACCCGGTTTCATGATTAAGCTCGTAAAATTTTACCGCTCGCGCCGACTGGTGCTCATCGGTTACGACTTCCAAAGCGAGGGCGGCGCGTGGCGCTCGATCTACCGGTATTTCCGCGCGGTCGAGGCGCGCGGGCAAACCGTCATGCTCATTGACCGGCGCAAGCAGGGCACTTTCCGGCAATGGTTGTGCGCCGTGATCTTCAGCCCGAAAATTTTGTTCAACGGCATGGGGACGTTTTCCCGCTGGGAAGGAATTTTTTCGTGCCTGCTGCGTAAGGACATTCTGATTTACCTTCACGACACGGCTTACATGGTTGAAGGCTACGCGCGGCAGCATCCGTGGAAATTTTATTTGTTCAAAAAAATTGTCCGGCGCAATCCTGTTCTGTGCGTGTCCGAACAGATGCAGGAATACTATCGCAGAGAATTTGGTGTCACCCGCAGCCATGTCGTTCGCGAAGCCGTGGCACTACCGACGCCGCCGAATTTTGATCCCAATTTCCGCCACATCGTCATGGTCGGCTCGGTGGACGAACGCAAAGGCGTTAAAATATTTTCCGAGGTCGCGGCGTTGGCGGCGGCGAAAAATTTGCCGTGGCAATTTCACTGGGTCGGCGCGCTGGCCAGCCAGTCGCTCGGCAAACTTTCAGAAAATGTTAAATGGTGGGGCTGGCAGGACACGCCGTTGGAATTCACCAGCCGCGCGGATTTGTTTTTTCTTTCTTCAATTGACGATCCTCTGCCGCTCGCGTGTCTTGAAGCGATGGCGCTGGGCAAACGCTGCGTCGTTTATCGTCAGACCGGCATCGCCGAGATGATTGAAAATATTCGCGGCTGCGCTGTGTTTGAAAATTATTCCGCCACTGAAGCTTTTGGCACGTTGGAAAAAGCTCATTCCGAGACGCCCGACAGCGCGCGGCTGGTTCAAATTACTTCGGACAGTGCGTCCGTGTCGGCGCTCGTTGGCAAGATTGAAAAAATCATCAGTCTCTGACGGGAAAATTTTGTCATGAGAGTTTTAATCGTTGAGGAAGCGCTCAAGAATCTGCACGGCCACTGGTTTCAATATATCAGCGACATCGTGAATGGCGGACGCGAGGCCGGCCACGAAATCGAGGTAGCCGTTCACAAAGACGCCTGCGCGGAAATTTTGCAGGCATTGCCGTGCCGCCCGATCCTCAACGCCACGGTTTTTGAAAAGAACGCCGCGCCCGCCGGAAAACTGGGCGGCCTCAAACGCGTGTTCATCCACAACCGCTCGTTGTATCGCGACTTGGACAAATTTTTTTCAGCCGGAAATTTTTACGACATCGTGATCGCGACGACGCCGCGATTGGATCATCTGCTGGCCTACCGGCGTTTGTTTCGGCGTCACAAAGACCGGGGCTTCCGCAAGCTGGCACTGCTCTTCATTGAGTTGGTCGGGAGTTATAGCCCTGATTTTTCGCAGATCAAATTCTCGCCGGCCACCTTGCCCCTAAAATTCGCGCTGCTTTCCTTCCGGCCTTTGCTGAAAAGCGGGCAATTTGTTTTCATCACCGAGTCGGAAGGCCTGGCCTGGCAATACGAAAAATTTTGCGGGATTCAATTTCCATTGGTCCCCCATGTGGTGAGCCTGCCGCCGCTGGAACCGTTCCGCACCGCTCGCGTTGAGGCGGACAGCAAGCAAGCGTTGTTTGGGTCTTACGGAATCACTCGTTATGACAAAGGGCTGGATTTGCTTCAGGCGGCCATCAAATTGTTGAAGCAGCAAAATGGCTGGCAGGCTCCGCGTTTTGCCTTGCAATGGATTCAGGACTATCAGATGCCCGACGGCACTTGGGCGCGCAAAGACCCAGCCCTGATGGAAGATAAGACGGTTGATTATTTGTCCGCCTTCTCGACTTCGAGCCAATACTATGAGTGGCTGGCGCGCACAGATGTCATGGTGTTGCCTTACCGCGTCAATTTTTACCGCGACAAACTCTCGCGGGTTTCGATTGACGCGGCTCTGGCGGGCATTCCATTCATTTATCCGAGAGGAACCTGGATGGAATCATTGGCTAAAAATCATGGCGCGGGTGTGCCGTTTGAACCTGAAAATGTGGCGTCGCTCGCCAGCGCGCTTGGCGAGGCCGTGGCAAATCTTTCCGAGCTTAAAGCCAAAGCTTCCGCCCGGCAGGCGTCTGCGCGCGCGGCGTTCTCGGCCAAGATTTTTTTGGATACCATTGCCGGGCTGCCGGGAAAATCTTCTTGACCATAAAATGAGCCAGCTTCTTCGCGGACCGATGCGGGATTTTTTGCGAACTGCCAGAGATGGCGGCTTCCGCAGTGCTTGGGAATTTCTATTGAGCCCGCGAATCCGGTTTATCCTGCCCGGTTTGGCGCGGGCGTTCGAGCCTGCCGCCGTGGAAGTTCATGTGCTTACGGGACGTTCGCGGTTGACGATGGCGTTTTGGATGATGGCCAGCTGGATCGTTGCCACGCGGCGTTCTTGGCGGTTTGTCATCCACGATGACGGAACGCTCCGGCACGAAGAGGTCGCCGGATTTAAAAAACTCCTGCCAGATTGCCGGGTGGTGCTCAATTCTGAATCCAACCCCGAAATCAGCGCGCGCCTGGCATCACATCCTTTGAGTCTGAAATGCCGCAACCTGCATCCGTTTGGAAAAAGGTTGTTTGATTTCCCCATGTTTGCGACCGGCAACCGTTTTATCTCCATTGACACCGATGTCCTGTTTTTCAGGACGCCCGAGCGTTTGATCCGATGGTGCGGCGAATCCGATCCGGGCTGTATTTTTTTTGAAGACATCAAGGATGCGAGCCTGCTGGACACGGATGAAGTGCAAAGGTTGTTTGGAGTGCCGTTGGCGCAAAAAATCAATGCCGGTTTGTTTGCCATGCCGAAAGCCGCGCTGTCTGTGGAAATCATCGAAGCGTGCCTGGCCAGAACTTCCATCCTGACCGGCAACCCGTGGTTCATGGAACAAACGCTTCACGCCGTGGCGGCTTCGGTTCATGGCCGGGTCGAACTATTGCCGAAGGAATACGTCATGTCCTTGAGTCCGCAATGTCCACCGGGAGCGCTGGCTCGTCATTATGTTGGCGCCATCCGACATTTGTTTTATTCCGAGGGGATACCGCGCGTTTCGCAAAATCTCGGCGAGTGGCAACATTCTTGAAGCTGCGGCCAAGATTATTACTGGCTGATCCGCAAAGAAAAAATGCACAGACATTATTGTGAGCCGCCTTCCAAAAATTCTAATTTTCGCGCCGAACGCCACCGGCGGACTGGCGGAATATACGTTTTATCAAGCCAGCGCGCTGGAGAAAGCCGGCGCCAAAGTCATCTGCCTGACTTCTGCCTCTTTTCTAGCCGGACGGCGGACATCATTTGAACAGATCATTTGTTTGAGCGATTCTCCGATGGCAAAAGGTTCTCGCCTGTTGCGTCGCGTCAAAATGGCGTGGCACATCATCCGCGACCAGTTTTTGCTTGCTGGAAAAATTCTGGAACACCGACCCGATCTAGTGCTGCTGGACTCTTACATGGAATACCTCTCGCCATTCTGGGTCTGGCCGCATCTGATTTTGGCAAAACTCTGGCGTGTCCATTACGCCGCCAATTTGCACGACCCAGTGCGCAGTTATGCCATAGGCCCGATTTGGTGGCACAAATTATCCGTGCGGCTGGCGTATCTGCCGCTGGATTTTGTGCTGGTGCATGAAAACTTGGCGGAACCTTCGCCCGTGCCCGCCGGGGTTCGCGTCGTGCAAGTGCCGCATGGGTTATATGAAATCAGCGGCCCACCGGCCAGCGCATCGGAAATCCGCCAGAGCTGGGGCGTAAAGGCGGGGCAAAAAGTTTTTCTGGCGTTTGGCTTTGTGCGCGATGGCAAAAATTTGGATCTCGTTTTACGCGCCCTTGTTAACGTGCCTGAAGTTTTTTTGGTGGTGGCCGGGGCTGTGGCTTCAAACAAGGACAAGTCATTTGCTTTTTACCGCGAACTGGCCGTTGAACTCAAGGTGGCTGACCGTTGCCGGTTTTTTGAAGGATTCGTGGCGGATGATGATTTGGGAAGGTTTTTTGCGGGAACGGATTTTGTCCTGTTGACCTATGTTTCCACGTTTCACTCGCAGAGTGGCGTTTTGAATATCGCTGCGCGAGCGCGCAAACCAGTGCTGGCTTCGGCGGCACCAAGCGCTTTGATTAAATCAGTGGGAAAATTCGCGCTGGGACTTGTCGTTGCGCCGGATTCCACCGCGGCCATCGCCAGCGGTATGCGGAGCTTGATTGATACACCGCTTCAACCTCGCTGGGATGATTATGAGGCGGCAGCGGCGTGGGCGGTGAACGCGCGCGGCGTCTTGGAGGCGGCCGGCTTCGCGAGCCTGACCTCCATGGAGCCATCATAGCCATTCAAAATTTTCAAAGGTGATGCTTCCACGATCATTTTACATCAGTCCGCTTCAATCCGACCTGCTCGACGTGTTCCGCTGGCTGGCGGCTTTTCTGGTGGTGATTGAACATCTGCGGAGCCTGATGTTTGCCGATTACGGCACGCAGGGCGGAATGGGAGTTGTCGGGAGGATTTTTTATTTTTTAACCGGCTTTGGTCATTCCGCCGTGATGGTTTTTTTTGTGATGAGCGGATTTTTGGTGGGCGGCAAGGTGCTACAGCGCCTTGCGGAAGGAAATTTTTCGTGGCAAAAATACGGCGTGGATCGCTTCAGTCGGCTTTACGCAGTTTATTTGCTCGCGCTGCTGCTGGGCGGTGCGTTCGACTATTTTGGCTATCACCACTTCAATCAATTCGGACTTTATGACCAAACTTTTCCCGGCCAGATCGCGGTCATCAACCACAACTTCCACCAGAATCTTTCCACGCCAGTTTTTGCGATCAACCTAGCCATGTGCCAGACCATCCTCGGTCCGGTGTTCGGCAGCAACGGGCCGTTATGGAGTCTGGCGAACGAGTTTTGGTATTATCTGGCCGCGCCAATTTTATTCCTGCTCTTCTGCCAGAAAAAAATCGGCGTCCGCGCGCTTGGAGCCGCCGCGCTGGCGGGAATCGTCTGGTTTTTGCCGTCTTCAATTTTGATTTATTCCGTCGTCTGGCTGCTGGGCGCGGCACTTTATTTTTTTAACGAGCGGCGGTTGTTGCCGTTGTGGTTTTCATTGGGTTTGTTCGCCGCGTGCTTCAGCGCGGCGCGGATGCAATGCATTTCCGTGCCGTTCGTGGCGGATTTTTTGATTGCAATTTCTTTCGCGCTGGTCATCAATTCCGCCGCCGGATTTTCGCGGCAACTGGTGGGGAAAAATTTGAGCCGGTCGCTGGCGGGTTTCTCGTATTCGGTTTATCTCTGCCATTTTCCGTTTTTAGCGCTGGCGCTTTCAATCTTATTTCAAACTGGTGTCATTGGCTTTCGCGGCCGGCCGACGTTGCCGCTGGCGGCGATTTTTTTGGCCGTTTTATTGGCCGTCTATCTGTGGTCTTATTTTATCTCATTGGGGACAGAGCGTCAGACGCCGCGCATCCGGGCATGGCTGAACCGGTGTTTTACGCGTGCCGGACTTGATTAGTGCGCAGCCCGATGGTATGAGAAGTGCTTGAGAGTAGCCGACGAGGACTCCTAAATAATTCGAGCCTATGAATTTGAAAAATCTTTTAAGCCTGATGCGTTGCGCGATGCTGGCCGGAGGCTTGATGATGGGGCTGGTTCATCCGGCGCACGCCGATGTTTATGTCACAAACTATGGCGCAAAGGGTGATTTGTTGACATTGATGAACGTGGCGTGTGTCAGCAATTCCGCCACGATTTCCTGTCCTTCGGCAAATTTCAGCAATGCGGACGTCGGAAAAATGGTGGAGGTGTTCGGCGGCGGCTTGTATCAGAACCCCAGTAATCAAACTCTGGTGGCGACCATCGTGTCAGTGCAGTCAGCCACCAGCGTCACGCTGGCCATTCCGGCGGGCATCACGGCTACGAATCTTAACGCCGTTTACGGCACCGAAAATGGCGCGGCGGTGAGCGCCGCCGTAGCTGCGGCCGCCACGCCGACTGATACCATCATCTTTCCCGCCGGAAATTACCTGTTTGTTCCGCCCGCACAGGCGAATTACAATTATAAAAAATACGGCTCTAACCACGACGCCTTCAACTCGGTCCGGGTTGCTCGCGGCGGATTAACTTTTCTTGGACAAGGCAATGTCATCCTGATAGGCATGGGCGGCTGGACGACTTATTACGACACTAGTGCCGGCTACAATGCTTCTGTGCGCGCCACTTTGTTTCAATTCACCTCCCCGATGACTAATAATTACCCGGTAGTTTTCACTAATTTGACGTTTTACGGCGGCGATGTCGGCTATGTCGGGAATCTGGCCTACCCGCCGGCCGGTAGCACTGGTCTCGGCTGGGATGGAACGCACCACGCCATCGCTATCATCAATGGCAACGGGGCGACCACGTTTCAGGTAGTTGATTCATTTCTGATTGAGAATTGTATCTTTCACGGTTGGCGTGGTGAAATGATCATCGGCACGGTCGCTCCTGCCAACGTATTCATGACCATCACCAATTGTGAGTTCTATGACGGCAACGCCACGGCATTGAACATCCCGATGGCTCACAACTGGGTTTCAAACTATTTCCATGACACCTATGAGATTGAGGAATTTTATCGTTCTTACGCGACCATGCCCTCCTATTTTCAGGGCTGCACCTTTTCCAACATCATTGGCGCTGGATTCATCGCCCTGAACGGCGGTTACTACGGCAATCCGACCTACACGATCAAAAACAATAATTTCATGCGCGGGCAATATCCCATCTTTACCGCACCCACCAGCGAACTGCTTTTCATCAGCAACAACCTTACCACCTCGCAGGGTATTGCGCTGGGTGTGATGGGCTATCAAGGCAGCACCATCAACAGCAATATTTTGGTGGCATGGAACACTTTCAACGGCGCGCAATATGCCTTGAGCATTTTGGGCAATGGAAATAATTCCTCCGCCAGCATCTATTTCTGCTCCAACCAAGTCAATAATGCGTGGGGGATTGGCACGGGTTATGGTTGGTCCACCAACGTGTCCGTCTTCAACAATGCGGGCGTGAACTGTGGCCTTTTCTACGAAAATCAGTTGCAAGGGCAGTGGCTGCTTGACACCAGCAACCAATATAACGGCCAGGCTTTGGGAGACAGTTTCACGGCGACCAATATGTTCACCTACGCGCACGGTTCACTAGGCCAAATGCGCAACGGCTTGGCCACGGCCAAATACGGCTTGGACGACACGCAGCCCTTGAAGATTCCTGCAGGTGCGATGATGGTGATCAGCAACGCTTCGCCCAATACTTATCCCCTGTATCCCAACGCCGCCCTGTCGGGGACACCAGTGACGCTGGCCAGCGGCCAGACCGCCACTTTCTATTGGAGCAACGGCAGTTGGGCCACCAATTCATTGTCGAACTTATCCGCACCGCCACCGCCTTCCCCGCCCACCAACCTGCATCCGCTGCTGAACTGATCGAATGCTTTGGGCGCGGCCAGCCAGTTGCAATCTCTGGCCGGAATTTTACGGTGGAAAATCATGACGGCAAAAAGAACCGGGATTCCACCACGACGCACTCATTCAAGCCGTTTCGTTTTGGCTGCAACGCTCAATCATCTTGCATTTATCCTTTTCCATGCGATCCGAATCCAAGCCCGTCGAAAGAACCGTTTGGATAGATGTCTGCAAAGGCCTGTGCATCGTGCTTGTCGTCTATGGCCACATTTCCGGCGGACTTGCCGCAGCGGGGACATTGGCCGCCGACTCGATGTGGATGAAGCTGCGCGACTGGGTCTATCTTTTTCATATGCCGGCCTTTTTTGTCCTGTCCGGAATCTTTGCGCCCAGACTGTCGCAGCTTTCCGTCCGTGGATTTCTGGCGGGCCGGCTGCGCACGATTTTTTATCCGTATGCGATTTGGACCGTCATCATCGTCGCATCACAATTTGCGATGATCCGGTTCGTGAACAATCCGCCGGAACTTTCGCGCGCCCTGTATTTCCTGGTCGAGCCCTACGGCTACGGACTCTGGTTTTTATACAGCCTGTTCCTCATCTCCGTGATTTTTTACAGCCTGGCGCGCTGGCGAGTTTCACCACTCATCATGGTTTTTCTGGCCGCAACCCTCTCGCTGCTCGCCAGCCGTGATTTTTTTGGCGGTTGGCCGATTTTTAACACAGCCATGAACTTTTTTATTTTTTACGCCACGGCGGCCTGCGCGCGGGAAAAAATCTTTAAGCTCTTTTCACAAAAAAACTGGCTGGTGCCGCTGCTGGCCGGCAGCGGCCTTTTGCTCGCGATGACTTTATTTTATCTGACGGGATTTGGCGCGACTTGGCTGTTCAACCTGTTGCTCGCCGGACTTGGCATCACCGGCGTTGTCTGTCTGGCCAAAGGTCTCGCGCAAACTTTCGTCAGCCGGTTCTGGGCGTTTCTCGGTGTTTTCTCACTCGAAATCTATCTCGGCCATCCGCTTTGGGGAACCATCGCGCGCATGTTGCTAATCCATGCGCGGATTACTTCTCCGGTGGTTTTGGTGTTTGGCGGAGTTGTGGTTGGAATCGTCGGTTCTTTGCTGGTCGGCGTTTTGTGCCGGGCTTGGAATTTTCCGTATCTATTCAAATGGCCGGCCAACGCCGCCGCTAAATCCTGAACTCGCGCAAAAATTTAATTGTGTCTGCCAGTTCCGAAAAAAATCCCGTCTGGATTTGCAGCCAGATTGGCGCGCGCGAACATTTCGCCGTTCCGCGTACCTTGCATCAAGACGGCAAGCTGGCGACGCTTTACACCGATTTTTGGGCCGGCGCGATTGTCCGGAATTTTTCATCCGGCAAACTGCGCCCGCTAGCGGCGCGGTTCCATTCTGATTTCATTAACCAGTCAGCCTTGGTGCGGTCATGGAATTTCCGCTCGGTCGCTTGGGAATTTCGCCTGCGCCGGAAATTCGCCCGGCGTCCATACCGCGGATTCATCGAAGTCGGCCAGCGTTTTGCGCGCTGTGTGCGCGACGATTTGAAACGCCGGACGGACTTGAACCCGAATTCAATTTTTTTTGCCTACGACACCGGCGCGCTGGAAACGCTGGCGTGGTGTCGCGAACAGAAAATAAAATGCGTGTTGAACCAGATGGATCCTAACCGCGTGGAAGTGGAGCTTGTGCGCGCGGAAGAAAAACAATGGCCCGGCTGGGCGGCGCAACCGATTCAGGTGCCGGAGGAATATTTTATCCGGCGCGAACAGGAATGGGCCTTGGCCGACCGCGTGGTGGTCAATTCAGAATTTTCCCGTCAAGCCTTGATTCAGCAAGGTGTGTCGCCGGAAAAACTGGCGATCATTCCGTTGTGCTACGAGCCAGAAGCCAGAAGCCAGAAGTCAGAAGCCAGAATTTTCAAATTGAATCAGCCGTTGCGCGTGCTGTTTCTCGGCCAGGTGATTTTACGCAAAGGCATCCAGTATCTGCTTGCGGCGGCGCGGCAATTGGAACGCGAACCGATTCATTTTGACGTGGTCGGGCCGATCGGCATTTCGCGAGCAGTGATTTCGTCGGCGCCAAGCAATGTGACGTTTCATGGGCGCACCGGACGGGATGAGGCGGCGGCGTGGTATCGTCGGTCACACATTTTTGTGCTGCCGACTTTGTCCGACGGTTTCGCCATCACGCAACTGGAGGCGATGGCCCACGGCTTGCCGGTCATCGCCACGCCGAACTGCGGTGAAGTGGTCAGTGACGGGGTGGATGGTTTTGTCGTTCCCGCGCGCGAGGCCGGGGCTCTGGCCGAAACTTTCCAGCGGTATCTCGCGCAGCCGGAATTACTGCGTTCGCAGTCCGCTGCCGCCTTGGTGAAAGCCAGACAGTTTACGCTCGGTCGGTTGGCAACCAACTTGGCGCAGTTGGAAGCTAGTTTTAAATAAGTGTTTTTGTTCTATGAATTTCAGTTGAATCTGTCTTTCACCGGCCATCTTTTGTAGAATTGCCATTGGTCATCTGTGTTTGAATTGTTATCCATATTGCCCATCGCCTTCTGGGTGGTAGTGGCACTGATCATCGGTGGCGGCATCTGGTCGCTGCGACGCATCAACGACGGCACGGGCCTGCCATTGCTGGCGGTGTTGGGCACGACGACGGCGTGGTATGTCGGCGACGCGTTCTACAATGATTACGCGAACCATCACGCCAAGATTTTTGATGCGGCCACGCTGGCGTCAGCGTGGTGGCAGGTGGCGTGGTTTCTCTTGTGTTTTCTGGTGCTGACGCCGCGGGTTCACGCATGGATGAACCGTCCTTACCTGAACCGCCGCAGCGGGGTTGTCGAGTTGTTCAAGCTCGGCGTGGATCAAGCGGAGATACAAAAGCAGCTGAACGCGATGTTTCAAGGCTGCGTGCTGGTTTGGACGCTGCTGGCGGTCATCGCCCTCATCATGCTCAAGGGGGATTTCGTCTATTATCTTTTTCCGTTTCTGGGTTTTAAGGCGAGTCCGTGGTCGCACGGGCGGATTGGTGCGGGCTTCGACGCCTTTTCCGTCATCGCCGTCTATCTGCAATTGCTGACGTCCACGATGTTCGGCGTGGTGGCGGCGCTGGCCACGGATCGGCGCATTCGCAGTCAGGCGATAATTTTCTGCCTGCTGGCGTGGCCGTTTTTCATCTTCGACCGCGCCCGCAACGCGATGCTGGCCATGGTGATTCCCGCCATGTTGAGCTGGGTCTTTCTCCGGTTGCGCGGCGGCATGGTGAAAAAAATCCTCGTGCTGCTCGCCTGCTTCCTGATCGTGAACACCTGGATGAAATTTGTCATCGCCAACCGCTCCGGCGGGACCATCACCGAGGCCTTCAAACAAAAAGGCTTGAACATCGCCGACCAAAAAAAAGTCCACAACGAGGGCTTGAATATGTATGAAGAATTATGCTGGATCAGCACCTTCATTGATAACGGCAAATACAAGGTCAACTGGGGGGCGCGCTATTTTGCGGAAATTGTGAACCCGATTCCGCGCGGATTGTGGCACGGCAAGCCCATGATCGGGCTGGACTACGCCATCGCCCGCGGTTTTGGTCAGGCCGATGACACGCAAGGCGGAGTGAACACCACCATTTCCACCGGCTTCATCGGACAGGGCGTGGTCAACTTCGGTCGCGTTTTGGGGCCAATGGCGGCGGCGTTGCTGATGAGCCTTTGGGTGGCGTGGCTGGCGCGGCTCGATTTGAACATACACGCGCTGGGGCGTCTGCCGTTGTATAGTCTGGGAGCCATTCTTACTTTCAATCTGGGCCGGGACATCACGTTGATGAATTTGTATCCCTTTGTGTTTGGTGCGCTGGCTGTCTGGTATCTTGAATCCCGCATCGTCCGGCCGGAGCGCGTTACAACGACAGTGCAACCGGCCAATCAGCCGCCGCCAACTGGCCGCCAAGCTCTGCCTTTTGCCCGCCGCACCAATGCGGGCGGATTCGTAAAACGCAATGCCAAGTGACCGGCGCATATCCGAATTAGACGTTCTCCGCGCGGCGGCCATTTTTGGCGTCGTGGTGATTCATTCCAGTTTTGGCGGGCGCTTTGATCAAAAGACCATGGCCGTCCAAGCGGGGCTGGCGAGATTTTTTGACTGGGCGGTGCTCGCTTTTTTTTTCAGTTCCGGCTTCCTGCACGACCGAAACGCGCCGTTCATCACCACCTTGAGGAAACGGGCGGCGGCGTTGCTCATCCCGTTCTTTTTGTATAACGCGTTTTACATCGTTTGTTTCTTGTTGCTGGAAGCCGCAGGCTGGTTGCCGGCGGGAACACTGAAGGTTCATCTTAATTCATTTGACGCGGCGATGTCTTGTTCGCCCGCTTTTCAACTCTATTTCCTGCCCTACTTGTTTGTGATTTCAACCGGCGTCGGCGGACTCGAAAAACTGATGCATCGCCACTGCCGCTGGAGTTATCTGGCGATGTTCAGCCTGATCGTGATGTTTTATCTCGAACACGGATATCCCCAAATGTCGCACGGCTCAAATTCTAGCAATCTGCCCATGTATCTTGCCGCTTTTTTAATCGGCATCGCCAGCCGGCCATTTCTGGAAAAACCGCTGGCCGGGCTGCAGACTTTCTGGACGGCAATCTTTTTGCTGGCAAGCATACTGGCGCTCTTCCGCTTTTGCGAAGCATCATTGCTGGTGCCTCCGTTCTTGACCGCGATGGCGGGAGGAATCCAGTTTATCCGTAATTCCGGCCTGCTCCAATTTGTCGGTCGGATGGCTGGAAGCATTTATCTGTGGCACACCCCGCTCATTTTGCCGGTCTTGGCGAGAATTCTGTCAGGTTGCGGGGTTCCGTCCTTGGTGAACTTTTTTGGCTCCATCGTTTTGACTTTGACAATCTGCATCTTGTTACGGGTAGGTTTGGATGCCATCTTTCTGAAAATGATGAAACGCACCACGCCAAGGTTTTTAACGCTCTGAACGAAAGCGCGTAGATTTCTAACCAGCAATTTTTTCCGCAGCAAAATTCTTTTATTCCATGCTTCCCGCTTCCCGTCTTGATGATCTGCCCGGCACAACACGCGTTGCGGTTTTGTTCCAGCGCTTCGGCCCGTATCATCACGCGCGCCTGAATGCCGCCGGCAAGTTGCTGTCGGTTTGGGGCGTGGAAGCGTGCGCTATAGAGAACACCTACGCTTGGGACAAAGTCGAAGGCGCGTCCGCCTTCACGCGCGTCACGCTGACCGAACGCGATGCCGGCGACCGGCAATGGCGGCACGAACTCCATCGCAAAATGTGGAAAGCGCTCGACGAAATCAAACCGCAGGTTGTCGTCGTCCCCGGCTGGTCGTTCACCGACGCCTTGAGCGCGCTTTGGTGGTGTGCAAAAACGAACACGCCGTCCGTCGTCATGTCTGAAAGCACTGCGTGGGACGAGCCGCGCGTCGCGCGGAAGGAATGGGTCAAAAGCCGTTTGGTGAAATTAAATTCCGCCGGACTCGCTGGCGGCACGCCGCATCGCGACTATCTTGTCCAACTTGGCCTCGCGCGCGAAAAAATTTTCCTCGGCTACGATGTCGTGGACAATGATTATTTCCAGCGCAAATCTGCGGAAGCCAGAAGCCAGAGGTCGGAAGTCAGAAGCAAACTTGGCCTGCCGGAAAAATTTTTTCTGGCGAGCGCGCGCTTCGTGCAGAAAAAAAATCTTTTCGGGCTTATTCAGGCTTATGGCTGTTACCGCGCCTTGGCGGAAAAATCAGGAACTGAAAAAGCAAAAATCTGGCCATTAGTTTTGCTTGGCGACGGCCCGCTTAAAACCGAAATAAAAAAATCAATTTCCGAACTTGGGCTTGAAACTTTGATTCATCTGCCCGGCTTCAAACAATATGACGAGTTGCCAGCTTATTTCGGCCTCGCCAGCGCGTTTGTCCACGCCAGCACGACGGAACAATGGGGTCTCGTCGTCAACGAGGCGATGGCCTCCGGCCTGCCGGTTTTGGTTTCCAACCGCTGCGGTTGCGCCGCCGATCTGGTTTCGCCGGGCGTGAACGGTTTTCAATTTGACCCGAACAACGTGGATCAGCTCGCGCAACTGCTGCTGAAAATTTCTGCCGGCAATTTTCCGCTCACCGATTTTGGCGCAGCCAGCCAGCGCCTCATCGCTGACTGGGGAACCGAACGGTTTGCCAGCGGCCTGCGCGACGCCGTGGCCGTCGCGCTGAACAATCCGCGTCCGCGCGCCGGTCTTTTTGACCGGCTGCTGCTGCGCTTGCTGCTAATCCAGTGAACAAAAAAAATTTCCACCGCCCGGTTTTTTTGAAATGATCAAGTCGGCACATTTGACAGCCTCGGTTTCGCGCAAAGCCGGCGGCCTTTTTGAAGCAATCCTGCGGCTGGTGCAGTCGCAAACCGATTCGCAAATAAAAGTTTTCGGTTTGCGGGATGAATTTTCCGACGCCGATTTACCGGCGTGGAATCCGGTTTCGGTCGCCGCGTTCAAAACCACATGGCCACGGGCGATTGGCCGTGCACCGGAATTGCTCGAAGCGCTGAACGAGTTTGCGCCGGACATCTGTCACACGCACGGCTTATGGCTGTATCCGAGTATCGCCACGAAAAATTACAGCCGTAAAAATAACCGACCTTATCTGATTTCACCGCACGGGATGCTCGATCCGTGGGCGCTGAAAAATTCGCGCTGGAAGAAATTGATCGCCGACGCGTTGTTCGAGCGGGCGCATCTGCGCGGCGCGCGCTGTCTGCGCGCTTTGTGCGTGTCGGAAGCCGATTCCATCCGGCGGCTGCAACTTCAAAATGACATCGCCGTGATTCCAAATGGAATTGATTTGTCAACGGCTGCCGTTCCGTCCGAGCCGCCGTGGAAAAATTTTGTTGAGCCGGGGAAAAAAGTGCTGCTTTTTTTGAGCCGGATTCATCCGAAGAAAGGCCTCGTCAATTTGCTGAAGGCGTGGGCGAAAAATCAGAAAACGGAAATCAGAAATCGGAAATCGGAAGAATGGGTTTTGGCGATTGCGGGCTGGGATCAGGGCGGGCATGAATTGGAACTTAAACAACTGGCGACGGAACTGGAGCTAGTCTGGTCGGATGTCCGCACGCCGGGTCCGAAGGGAAAATTTCCGGGCGTGATTTTTTTAGGGCCGCAATTCAACGCGGCCAAGTCCGCGTGTTATCAGCATTGCGACGCGTTTGTGCTGCCGTCGTTCAGCGAAGGTTTGCCGATGGTCGTGCTGGAGGCGTGGGTGAATGCCAAGCCGGTGCTGATGACGCCAGAATGTAATTTGCCGGAAGGATTTTCCGCCGGCGCGGCGCTGAAAATGGAAACGACCGAGGCAAGTTTGGTCGTCGGACTGAATGAGTTGCAACGCATGACGGATGCGGAGCGGGTGGCGATGGGCAATCGCGCGCGGGAATTGGTGGTGGCGCGTTTCACCTGGTCGCAGGTTGCGCGGCAATTGAGCGCGGTCGAGCAATGGATTTTGGGCGGCGGCGAAAAACCGGATTGTATCCTGCGCGCTTGAAGGCATGGGCGAAACTCTTACAATCTGCCACGACATGAGCGAGTCAAAATCTCCCAACGACCACGGCGAGTCTGTCTTCGGCTCGCAAACGGTGGATTTGTCGCGTTACTCGCCCGGACAATTTAATCGCGGCGCGGGCGTGATGAAGGAAGGACTTTGGCTCGTCATTAGTTTAATTTTATTCCGGCTGTGTCCGTTCAGTTTTTCCGCGTTGAAATGTTCGGTGTTGCGCGCGTTCGGGGCGCGCATCGGCCGCAACGTCACCATCAAGCCGCAGGTAAAAATCACTTTTCCGTGGAAGCTCGCCGTTGGCGACCACGTCTGGCTGGGCGAGGAATGCTGGCTGCTGAATCTGGAGCGCATCGTCATCGGCAGCCACGTCTGCATTTCGCAGCGCGCGTTTCTTTGCACCGGCAGCCACAATTTCAAACGGGCCACGTTTGATTTGATCACGCAGCCGATCGCATTGGAAGACGGCGTTTGGATCGGCGCCAGCGGCTGGGTTGGTCCGGGCGTGACGCTCGGTTCCCACGCGGTTTTGACGGCGGGTTCCGTGGCCGCAAAAAATCTGGCTGCGAATGGGATTTATCGCGGCAACCCCGCAGAGTTGGTGCGGCAACGCGTCATTTCTTGAATTTCAATCCGGGAAATAAATCAAACATGGACAAGCCTGAAACAATCTCCGCCGCGCCCGAAAGAAACCGCGTCATCTTGAAATGGGCGTTGCTGATTTTACCATTGGGCTATCTGTGGTTTCGCCTGATTGACGATCTGCGTTTGGAATGGGCGACGAATCCGCAGTATAGCTACGGCCTCGTGGTGCCATTGCTGGTGATCGGATTGCTGCTGCGGCGCTGGCAGCACGCCAAAAATCAAAATTGTTTTTCGGTGGCGGAAAATCCGTGGCTGGCCGTGTGGTTTTGCGGCGGCCTCGCGTTTCTTTATCTGCCGACGCGGCTGGTTGAAGAAGCCACGCCCGAGTGGCGACCGGTGCAATGGCTGCTGGCGGTTGAAATCGTCGGCCTGACCCTTTACGTTGTTTATCTCGCGGGCGGAAAAGGCTGGCTGCGGCAATTGGCGTTTCCAATTTTATTTTTCCTGGTGGCAGTTCCGTGGCCGACGCCCATCGAGGCGCCGATCATCCAGGGCTTGAGCCGCATGAACGCCGCGCTGGTCGTGGAAGTGCTCGGCTTTCTGGACGTGCCCGCGATCCAACACGGTAACGTAATCGAAGTCAGCACGGGCATGGTCGGCATCAACGACGCGTGCAGCGGCATCCGTTCGTTCCAGTCCAGCCTGATGATCTCGCTTTTCCTCGGCGAATTTTATCTGTTCAACTGGCGGCGGCGGCTGGCGCTGGTTCCCATCGGCTTCGCGCTGGCGATGTTTCTGAATCTGTGCCGCGCCTCGTTGCTCACCTGGATCGCGGCGAAAAAAGGCGTCGGTGCGATTGCCGAATACCACGACGAGGCCGGGCTGACCATTTTGTTCGTTTGCACGACGTTGCTGTGGGGCGCGGCGTGGCTGCTGAACTGCCGAAAGGTTCCAGATGGAATCCAAAAAATTGCGCCATCAGGCAATGTTCCGCCGTCCATGGCCGACCGCAAAAAAATCCACCGCCGGCGGAATCGCCTTGGCCTCATTTTGATCGTATGGCTGGTGGTGGTCGAAAGCGGTGTGGAACTTTGGTATCAGATTCGGGAAGCGCATTTGCAACCCGGCCCAAGCTGGTCGGTGAATTTCCCCGAGGCCGATCCGACCTACAAAGATTTGCCGCTGACCACGGAAGAACACGAGCTGCTGCGTTTCGATCAAGGCCAGCAGGGACAATGGCAGGAAGCCGATGGCACGACTTGGCAGGTTTATTATTTCAACTGGTTGCCCGGTCGCGTGGCCGGTTACCTGGCCAAACGCCACACGCCGGACATTTGCATCACGGCCAGCGGTTTCAAGATGACCGCCGGGCCGGAACTGACCGTGCTCGAGGTGAACGGCGTGGAATTGCCGATGCGCCACTACATTTTCGACAGCTCCAGCGGCCCGCTGCAAGTTTATCAATGTCATTGGGAAGCCGGCCTCGGAAAAGAGAATTACACGGCGGACGAATCGGCGCGCTACAATCTCATCCGCGGCATCTGGGCCGGACGCGGCAACAAGGGGCAAAAAGTTTTGGAGATCATCATCACCGGCTACAACGATTCCGCACTGGCGCAACAGGCGTTGGTGCGCGAGTTGCCCAAGTTGATCAAGGTGGAAAATTAGGCCATGCGCATCACGCTCATCAACCAGGCCTTTCATCCCGATGTGGTTTCCAGCGGTCAACACCTGACGGACGTGGCCGTGGGTTTGGCGGAACGCGGTCATGAAGTCACGGTCATCACCAGCCGCCGCGCCTATGACGATCCGGCCAAAAAATTTCCGGGCTTTGAAATCTGGCGCGGCATTAAAATTCATCGCGTGTTCAATACTGGCTTCGGCAAAAAAGCCAAGTGGCGGCGCGCGGCGGATTTTTTATCATTCCTGATTTCCTGCGGCGGGCGGTTGCTGCTCTTGCCGAAACCGGACGTGGTGGTGGCGCTGACCTCGCCGCCGCTGGTCTCGGTGATCGCCGCCAGCTACGCACGTTGGCGCGGCGCAAAATTTTGCTACTGGATCATGGACTTGAATCCGGACGAAGCGATCGCCGCCGGTTGGTTGTCGTCCGATTCGTTCGCGGCCAAATGGCTGGAACGCCTTTCGCGTTTCAGTCTGCAAAATGCCGCCGCCATCGTAGTCCTCGACACCTTCATGCAGAAAAGAATTTTGGCGAAAGGCATCGCTGCGGAAAAAATCACCGTGATTCCACCGTGGTCGCACGATGCCGAAGTGCGGTTTGACGCAGCCGGGCGGGCGCAGTTTCGGAAGGCGCACGGCTTGGAAAATAAATTCGTGGTCATGTATGCCGGCAACCACAGCCCGTGTCATCCGCTCGACACGGTTCTGGGCGCCGCCAAAGAACTTGCCGCGAATCAGACGGACATCTCATTTTGTTTTGTCGGCGGCGGCTCGGAGCATCGGCGGGTAAAGTTATTCGCGCAGGAAAACAAGTTGGCGAATGTTCACTGCCTGCCATATCAACCACTCGACCAACTGGCTGGCGTATTGTCGGCGGCGGATTTGCATCTCGTGGTGATGGGCGATCCGTTTGTGGGTCTGGTGCATCCGTGCAAGGCTTACAATTTGCTGCGGGTGAACGCCCCCATTTTATACATGGGGCCAAGGCCTAGCCACATTTCTGAAATACTAGAACAGATTAACGGCCAGTTGCCGAGCGGCTGGTCGCCGCACCGAAATCCGGCGGCGGCGGTCAAAACAATTCTTGAATTGAAGCAGGTCGTGTCCCAAGCTCAACGCAAGGATGGTGAACATTTGGACGGATGTTTTTCCCAAGCCGCCCTGCTTCCGCGCATGGTGAAACTGATTGAATCCATCAACCAAAAAACTGAACCACGATGAGACTGGCATCTAATTTGCATCCTTGCCTCCAATATGTTTGGTGATTTAGACAAGTATATCCTCGTTTTTTTGGTTGGTTTGACCGTGACTTACCTGCTCACGCCGGTTGTGCGCAGCGTGGCCATCCGGTTTGGCGTCGTGGATTTGCCGGACGCCCGGCGTCCGCACAAACGCCCGACTGCGCGTGGCGGCGGCGTAGCAGTGGTCTTGGGCGTGCAGGTCGCGTGTCTGGTGGCGGTTTTGTTTCCGTGGCCTAAAGTGACCGGGGCGCTTGATTTCGGCTGGTGGGAAAAATTTGCCTTGGCCTCGCTGGTTTTGCTGGTGGTGGGCGTCGTTGATGACGTGCGCGGCATGAAGCCGTGGATCAAACTTGGTGGACAAGTTGCCGCCGCCTTGTTGATGTGGTTTTCAGGAACGCATTTCGGTCAGTTGCTGGGCCACGATTTGCCCGCACCGGTGGATTGCGCGCTGGTGGTGATCTGGCTGGTGGCCATCATCAATGCGTTCAATCTGATTGACGGGCTGGACGGACTGGCGTCGGGACTGGCGATCATTTCTGCCGTCGGCTTGTCCGGCATTTTGATCATGCAAAAGGCTCCCGGCGAAGTCTTGCTGCTGCTCGGTTTCATTGGCGCTTGCTTGGGATTTTTGCGCTACAACTTTCATCCGGCGACGGTTTTTCTCGGCGATACGGGAAGCATGTTCATCGGTTTCACGCTGGGAGTGGTCTCGCTGCAAACCTTCAACAAAAATACGTTCCTGATTTCCCTGACGATTCCCATCATGGTATTGGGTGTGCCGATTTATGATGCGCTGCTGGCCATCTGGCGGCGGACGGTGCGCTCGTGGATGAACGACGGCAAAAGTCCCGGCGTGAAGCGCGGCATCATGCAGCCGGACGTGGAACATCTGCATCATCGCTTAAGTAAATCCGGCTTGAGCACGCAGCGGGTGGCGACGTTTCTTTACATCGTCAATGGCGGGCTGGTGACAGTGGGTTTGTTGATCATGCTTTTTCAGTCGCACGCGGCGGGAATTTTTTTGATCGCGCTGCTCGCCGGTGTGTATGTGTTGATGCGGCAGCTCGCCGTCATTGAACTGCGCGAAACGGGCCGGGCGCTGTTGATGGGATTGAAACGGCCAACGCACTCCACTTTCAAAGCCCTAGCCTATCCGGTCTGGGATATGACCTGGCTGGCCGGTTCGCTGGCCTTGATCATGTGGTTCATCGAGGAACAGCGGGTGGATTTCTGGCACACTTGGTTCATGGATCTGCCGGTCTGGGTGACGCCGACTTTTTCGTTGCTCGCGCTCTCGCGCACTTATGTGACGCACTGGCAGCGGGCGCGGCTGCGCGATGTGCTGATGGTTTTGTTTTGGCTGCAGACGGGAATTATTTTCAGCCTTGGCCTCGCGCTCGTCATTGATCCGCTGGCTGCTGGTAAATGGGTGCTCCGCGCGGTTTTAGTTGCGGGCATCAGCCATCCCGTGATCATCAGTTCGCGCTTGGTTTATCGTTGCATTGAAGAACTGGTGTTTTGGCTCAAGCGTCATGGCGATGCGGCAGTGGAGACGGAACGAGTGCTGCTTTACGGGGCGGGCATCCGGGCGCAGTTGTTTTTGAAGGATCGCGCGATGAAAACTTCCCGCCATCCCGACACGCGGCAGATTTTGGGATTTATTGATGATGAAAAGGCTTTGTATTTTCAATGGGTCTACGGCTTTCCCGTGCTGGGCGGACTCAAGGAACTGCCGCGATTGATTGAACGCCGCAAGATCAACCGGGTCATCATTGTCTCGGAACTCGTGCCCGAAAGCCGCGTCGCCATTCAGGAAATCGCGGCGCAGAATAAAATCAAATTGAGCGAGTGGGAGCCCGAAGAGCATGAGATTGTTTTGCCGGCGGCTTGAAGCTATTCAAACAAAGTTTTTTCCGATACCATCTCGATCAGATAATTATGCGCAAGCCAATCGTCATCATTTCCTGTTGCATCGCCGCCTTGTTGGTGGGTTACAGCGGCTATCGGAGCTATCAAGTCTGGAAGCAAAGCCACTTGCTCACCATGGCCAGGTCATTTGCCGCCCGGTCTGACGCGGCCAATGAAGCGCTCTGTTTGCAACAGGCTTTGCACTTGAACCCCCAAAATGTGGATGCCTGCCGCATTATGGCGGATCTGGCGGACACGACCCACTCTGATGGCGCGCTGTTTTGGCGGGAGCGGGTCTTAAAACTGAATCCGAAATCGCTGCCGGATCGTTTGGCACTGACGCAGACCGCCCTGTCGGTGAGTGATTATCTCACGGCTTCCAATGCCTTGGCGGGCGTGGATGCCGACGGTCAGAAGACCGCTTTGTATCAAAATGTCGCCGGCGTCGTCGCTGCGAGCGTCGGTCGGCTGGCGGAAGCGGAACTGCATTTTACCGAAGCCGTCCGGCTTGAGCCGGACAATCCCACGCCACAATTAAATTTGGCGGTGTTGCTCCTGCACAGTTCCAACACGCTGGAAGTCGCCGAGGCACGCACCAGTTTGCGGCAGATCAGCCAGAGCTCGACCAATCTTGAAGTCCGCAGTCAGGCGCAACGCGAACTGGTCATGGATGCCTTGCACCGGGATGATATCCACACCGCCTTGGTGTTCGCCGAGGAATTGGCGCAGCCGACGAACGCGATTTTTTCCGACCGGCTTTTGCGCCTCGAAACCCTGCTGCAAGCCAAAAGTCCGGAATACCGGCCAGTGCTGGCCGCCTACGAACGTGAAGCGGCAATTTCTCCGACGAAATTATCGGACATGGCCGCCTGGCTGATGCGGAGAGCCACGCCGACCGAGGCATTGTCGTGGTTGCAAAGCCTGCCGCCGTCAGTTCAAACGAATCAGCCGGCCGCGTTTCTCGTCGCCCAATGTCTGTTGCAGTTGTGCGACTGGCATGGATTGCAGTCCACCATCCAGAATGAAAACTGGAACGATCTTGAATTCGTCCGCCATATGTTTTTGGCCCGCACCCTGCGCGAACAGGGTTTGACGGAAGCCTCGGCGGACGAATGGGTCGTGGCGTTGAAATTCACCAGCGACCAGAAAGGCCCTTTGGTCTCGCTTTTTCAACTGGCCGCCGGTTGGAACTGGAACAGCGAGGCGGAACAGACACTTTGGATCGTGGTGAACAAATATCCGGAAGAGCAGTGGGCACCGCCGGCCTTGACGCACGCCTTGATTGCGGGCGGGCGGACGCGGCCATTGTTGGAATTATTCGGCATCATGGCCAAGCGGTTTCCGTCTGACATTGAAATGAAAAATAATGTGGCCTTTGTCGCCCTGCTTCTGAATGCGCAGGAGCTTGACCCGTATGACCTGGCCAGCGAGGTGTATCAAAAAGCGCCGCAAAATCCTTCCTATGCCGCGACCTATGCCTTTTCGCTTTATTTACAGGGAAAATACTCGGAAGCGCTCAAAGTCATGCAGCAAATCGCCCCGAAAGAATTGCAGAACCCTTCGGTCGCCGGCTATTACGGTATCATTCTGAAAGCCAATGGCAATCCTGAAAGCGCCAGAGCTTATTTGAAACTCACGGCCAAGGCTCAATTGCTGCCTGAGGAACAAGCTCTTTTTCAGCAGGCCATGATGAATTGAGTTTGGGTTTGGCAGCCAAGCCAAACCTAAATTGAAACCATCGCACGGATCGCAGCATTTTTAATTGCGGTTCGTTGCGGTTTCCGAAAGCAGGCTGGTCAAACCGACCAGCCTGCTTTTTTATTGGCTGGATTGATTGAGAAATTATTGCTGGCTTTGAAAGGCAAGTTAACAGCGTTTGTGATTGAGGCTTCCTTTCCTATTCAAGTAAAAAAACAGGCCGGTCAAATTAATGACCGGCCTGCGTTGTGAATATTTATGAAATGCCGATTAGGACATTTTGTTTTTGCGCAGGATGCGAACGGTGCTCACACCGAACGGCAACAGCAACAACGCACCGGCAACCACCGTGCTGGGTTCGGGCACCGCAGCAGTGAAACCCAACTGGGGTTGGGCATAGCCGCCGGGACCGGTCAAGTTTATGGCGTAAACAACACCACCCGCAACACCCGTGTCAGCTCCTGTGATGGTTGAATCATTCAAACCGAGGGCAGTTTCAGCCAAGGTAACAAATGTGTTGTCCGCGCCAAAATTTTGCCCTTGCAACCACCAGATCGCCGCCTGAAGCGCATTGGCTGAAGCAGCACTGCCGTAGGTGTAGCCTGCCAGCGTGCCGAGTCTAAACTGGCTGTAAAGATAGGCCGTTCCGATGGCAATCGAAGTGCCGCTGGGCTCAATGGTGCTGCTCGTTGAGTAATTATATGTAGTTCCGGGATGAAACAAAACATTTTCGGCCAAGCAGAACGTATCAAACGTTCCAAGTCCGCCGGTTGTCACCGCCGTGAAGGCGCCACCGCTGTTGGCGTTGCCGTAATCTTCAGTGAGGGTGATGGTGCCAATGGTTGCCAGCGCATTTGATGCAGTCAATACGGTTGCAACGCCAAGCAGCGCGCAACAGGTTTTTATAGCTTTTATTTTCATTTTCATTTTTGTTTTTTACCTTTTGTTAAAGATTAATTCTGGCTCGACGTCCAAGCCACAATCCGTCATTCAAACATTTGGTTGGGTGTTGTTCCTTTACGTTTGTTTATCTGTTGGAGTCAACCTCCAATCAGAACTGTCGTAAGCTTGCCGATTGGCGCTTTTTCAATCTATCAAGTAATGGGACATCTTTATCCGCTTTTGGGACACGAGCCGTCGCCGCTCGAAACTGTGGCTTAATTTGCTAAATTTGCGGACGGCTTATTGTTGTTGACGTCGTCTGGTGATTGCGGAAAAGTGAAATAAATTACTGTTCGTATTTTTAATGGCTGACGGCATGAGGTTTGATGGCTATTCTAAAACTAGGAGACGAATGTAGTTCTTGACGCAAATTTTTTTATTACTCCAGTCGTTAAATCTGACGCAGCCATGAAAGAAACCAACAAAATTGCCAGCGCATCATCGCCTGAATCTTTGAAGGGTGACTTGGTTTCATTGACAGAATCTGCGCGCCAACCCCGTTTCTCGAGTCAGGACGTGGCGGTTAAATTTTCCGATAGGGAATGTGTGCATGAGCTGATCGAGGCGCAGGTGGTGCGGAGCCCTTTGGCGATCGCGGTGGTTCATGGGGATGAGGAGTTGAGCTACCGGGAGTTGGAAGAGCGAGCGAATGCGGTGGCGGAACGATTGCGGCGAGTGGGGGTTGGGCCGGATAAATTGGTGGGGATATATGTGGAGCGGTCACTGGCGATGGTGGTGGGGATGCTGGGCGTGCTGAAGGCTGGCGGGGCGTATGTGCCGCTGGATCCGAAGTATCCGGCGGAGCGTCTGGGGTTCATGCTGGGGGACGCGCAGCCGGTGGCGGTGGTGACGCAGCGCAGCCTGCGGGAGCAGTTGCCGGCGCATGGGGCGCAGGTGGTGTGTGTGGATGATGAGGCAGAAGCGGATGCGGGTTCACCGCCGGTGGTCGGGCGGCGGGCAGAGGCGCATCATCTGGCGTATGTGATTTACACCTCGGGTTCAACAGGTAAGCCCAAGGGCGTGGGGATTGAGCACCGCAACGCGGTGAATTTCATTTATTGGGCGCGGAGTGTGTTCAGCGACGCGGAGCTGGCGGGGGTGCTGGCGGCGACCTCGATCTGTTTTGACCTGTCGGTGTTTGAGCTTTTCGTCACGTTGAGCTGGGGCGGCAAAGTGATTTTGGCGGATAACGCCCTAGAGTTGCCGCGTCTGGCGGCCAGAGCGGAGGTTACGCTGATCAACACCGTGCCCTCGGCGATGGCCGAGCTGGTGCGGAGCGGGGGCGTGCCGGCGGGGGTGCAGGTGGTGAACTTGGCGGGGGAACCGCTGGCGACGGCGCTGGTGGACCAGATTTACGGGCTGAAACACATCCGGAAAGTGCATGACCTCTACGGGCCGACGGAGACGACGACGTATTCGACGTTCACGCTGCGCCAGCCGGGGGCGAAGGCGACGATCGGGCGACCCTTGGCCAACACGCAGGTGTATGTGCTGGACGAACACCGGCAACCGGTGCCGGTGGGGGTGGCGGGGGAACTTTACATCGGCGGGGCGGGCGTGGCGCGGGGTTATCTGAACCGGCCGGAACTGACAGCGGAAAAGTTTTTAGCCGACCCGTTTGGTAAGGAACCGGACGGGCGAATCTACAAGACGGGTGACTTGGTGCGTTACCAGCCGGACGGTCAACTGGAATTTATCGGGCGGATCGACCAGCAGGTGAAGATCCGGGGCTACCGGATTGAGCTGGGGGAGATCGAGGCAGTGCTGCAGCGACACCCGGCACTGCGCGAAGCGGTGGTGGTGGCGCGGGCGAATGCGGCGGGCGAAAAAGAACTGGTGGCCTACCTGACCGGGTCGTCCGTGCCGGCGGTGGGAGAACTGCGGGCACACCTGTTGAAAACCCTGCCCGACTACATGGTGCCGGTGGCGTTTGTCACCTTGAGCGCCTTGCCGCTGACACCCAACGGCAAGATTGACCGCCAGGCGCTGCCCGCGCCGGCGGGAGAGCGGTTTGCGCGGCTGACCGAAGCGCCGGCCACGGCGACGGAACAAAAGCTAGCGAAACTTTGGAGCGAACTGCTGGGGGTGGAAAAGATTGGGCGGCAGGACAACTATTTTGAACTGGGCGGGCATTCCCTGCTGGCGGTGCGGATGATCTTCCGGCTGCGGGACGAGTTCGGGGTGGAGCTGCCGGTCAAGGCGATTGCGGAACATCCGACCATCGCGGCGTTAAGTCTGGTGGTGGAGGCTGCCGGCCAGACGGCGGCGATTCGGCTGCGACCGGAAGCGGCAGGGGCGCGGCGCCAAGCCTCGTTCAGTCAGGAACAACTTTGGTTCCTAGATCAATTGGAACCGGGAAGCGCGGTGTATAACGTGCCGTTGAGCCTGCGGCTGCGCGGGCCGCTGGATCGGGGGGCTTTGGAGCAAAGTTTGAATCATCTGCTCCGGCGGCATGAAGTTTTGCGGACGACGTTTGTGGCGGAGCAGGGTGCACCGGTGCCGGTGGTGGCGGCGGAACTAAAACTGGAACTGCCGCCGGTTGATCTGACACACCTGCGGGAAACTGAACGGGAAAGTGAAGTGCAGCGGCGGATGCGGTCGGCCGCGGCGTTGACGTTTGACTTGAGCCGGGGGCCGCTGGTGCGGGCGGAACTTTTCGGGCTGGGGCCGGCGGAGCACGTTTTGCTGGTGGTGATCCACCACATCGTGTTCGACGGCTGGTCGGTGGACGTGCTGCTGCGGGAGTTGACGGCGGGCTACACGGCGTTCAGTGCGGGCCACGCGCCCGACCTGCCCGACCTGCCCGTCCAGTATGCCGACTTCGCCGCGTGGCAGCGCCGCCAGCTCAACCCCGAAACGGTCGAGCACCACCTAAATTACTGGCGTCAGCAACTTGCCCAGACCCCGACCACACTCGACCTGCCCGTGGATAAAATGCGTCCGCTGGTGGCGGATCAGCGCGGGGCGCAGCAGAGTTTTACGTTGCCGACCGAACTTACGGTCGGACTGCGCAAGTTGGGTCAACAAAACGACTGCACGCCGTTTGTCATTTTGCTGGCGGCGTTTCATGTATTGCTTTACCGGTATGCCCGGCAGGAGCAGATTTTGATTGGCGTTCCGTTTGCGGGGCGGACGGGCAGCGAGGTGGAAAACTTGATCGGTTTTTTTGTCAACTCGCTGCCGGTGAAAGCGGACTTTTCACAGCAGCCCGGCTTCGTGCAACTGCTGCGCCAGGTGCGCGACAACCTCTGGGCCGCGCAGGAACATCAGAACTTTCCCTTCGAACAGCTCGTCAAAAACCTCCAGCCCACCCGCCAAATAAACCGTAATCCGTTCTTTCAAGTTTCCGTAATTCCTGAAGTAATCCCGCCGGAACCTTTTCAGATGTCTGATTTATCGGTTGAAGTCAAAGAGATGCCACCGCCCGAAGCGATGTTTGACCTCACCCTACAGGTGGCGGATCGGGGAAATGAATTGGACTGTGCGCTCGGCTATAACATGGATTTGTTTGAGCGTTCAACCGCGATGCAATTGGTTGACAATTTTCAGAAATTAATCAAAGCCGTTCTGGAAAATCCGCAACAAAAGGTTTCCGAGATACAAATAATAACTTTCCGCGAACTTGATCCCCATCTTTTGACCTTGAGCGCCTTGCCGCTGACACCCAACGGCAAGATTGACCGCCAGGCGCTGCCCGCGCCGGCGGGAGAGCGGTTTGCGCGGCTGACCGAAGCGCCGGCCACGGCGACGGAACAAAAGCTAGC
>Ga0302277_1000479_pt1 | contig 30959 bp, 18 predicted proteins | sample III_Bog_N3_1_FD_198759 | JGI IMG/M metagenome (GOLD analysis project Ga0302277, IMG submission 198759) | Peat permafrost microbial communities from Stordalen Mire near Abisko, Sweden - III_Bog_N3_1 | ecosystem: Environmental > Terrestrial > Soil > Wetlands > Peat | place: Sweden: Abisko... | reverse complement strand
GCATTTGCCATACAATAAGAATAAACTGCAATTCGAATTTATAGGGATCTCATATATAAAATCCAATCAGAATCAATATTATTACCAGTTGTCGGATATAGATAAGCAATGGAATACTACTTATAAAAATGCAGTTTCTTATGCTAATCTTTCGCCCGGAATTTATAATTTTAAAGTGAAGTGTGTAAATTATGCAGGAACATGGAGCGAAGAAAAGATAATGCACTTTGTTATAGACCCACCCTATTGGAAAACATGGTGGTTCAGGTCATTTTCAGCAATACTTGTATTCTCTATTCTATTTTTTATCATTCGTTATATTTCCCAACGCAACCTGAAAGAAAAAATATTACAGCTTGAAAAGGAAACTGCTGTTGAAAAGGAGAGAAACCGTATAGCGCAGGATATGCACGATGACTTGGGAAGTGGACTTACCAAGATAGCCATATTGAGTGAAGTTGCGAAAAAGCAATTACAACAACCTGAAGCTGCATCTGTACAATTGGAACACATTTCCGATTCATCACGCACACTTGTGGATAACCTGCAGGATATAATTTGGATGCTTAATTCAAAACATGACCAGTTGGACAGCCTTGTTGTTTATATAAGGGAATATGCTACAAAGTATTTTGAACAGTCGGATATCCATGTTTCTTTTAATTACCCTACCCATATAAAAGCTGTTAGAATTCCTGAAATGCAAAGAAGAAACCTTTTCATGGCAATAAAGGAAGCATTAAATAACATTGCCAAACATGCTGAGGCAAGTCAGGTAGATATTAGCTTTTATTTGCAACACGACATTGTAAATTTTGTGATTTCAGATAATGGTAAAGGGTTTATACCGGATGAAACCAGAAAATTTGCCAATGGTGTTAAAGGTATGCAAAGCCGTATGGAGCAATTGGGTGGTACATGCAACATTAATTCTATTCCGGACAAAGGAACGGCTATAACTTTCTCGTTAAGTTTGGAGTCTCACATTATTTAGCTATTGCATCAGATTATTTGAATATATAGTTTTGCTGCTCAATGATTAAAGTAGTTATAGTAGAAGATATAAAGGATATTCGTGACGGATTGCAATTACTTATAAATAGTAATGACGCGTTTTCCTGCACACAAACATATTCAAGTGCCGAAGATGCTATTTTGGGTTTGTCTAACGGATTGCCCGATGTTGTATTAATGGATATCCATTTACCGGGAATAAGCGGAATAGAGGCGATAAAGAAACTAAAGCCCCAATTCCCTTCCGTTCAGTTTATCATGAGTACAGTATACGAAGATGATGAAAATATTTTTGAATCTCTGAAAGCAGGTGCCACAGGATACCTTTTAAAGAAAACTTCACCAGGTAAAATACTGGAAGCAATAACAGAAGTATATAATGGGGGTTCACCCATGAGTGCACAAATTGCAAGAAAAGTGATTGGCGCCTTTCAGAAAAAAAATCCCATTGATGAAGTTTCTGAGCTTACACCTAAGGAGAAGGAAATTTTAAAGGCCCTTTCAAAAGGGCTCCGCTATAAAGAAATAGCACACGAAATGCAGATAAGCATGGATACTGTTCGCACACATGTAAGGCACATTTATGAAAAACTACAGGTGCAAAGTAGAATGGACGCCATTAATAAAGTGTACGGCACAAAAAGCTAAGCGTATCACATCTTTTTGCGATTGCCTGATTTGCTCCTCTGATTTAATTTTGCCCTCAAATTCAGAAATATGTATGCGCGGGACATCTTAAATGAATAAAGTAGTGATAATGAAGTAGGATTTTCTTTGATGAGTTTCAATAAAGAATAGCCACAGGTTCATCTCATTTAGTCTATGAATCTGTGGCACTTCAGCAAATATTAAATCTTTGCAAACAAAAAAAATATGAAAAAAATACTCTTTTTTAGCGTTGCTTTTTTTAGCACAGTTTATGCCAATGCGCAGTTTAATATATTAGGCAGTGCCCAAAACGGAGCGGCCAATGCTGCTAACAATAATGCCAGCAATGCCGGAAGTAATGCAGTAAACAATTCCGTTAACGGGCTCTTTGGATCAAAAAAATCTGCTCCCCAACAGAACAATACACAACAAGCAAGCCCGCCTGCTTCCTCCCCTGCAAATGGACAATCGTCCCCTTCAAATTCTAGTTCAACCAATGGTTCTGCGCCTGCTACCCCAGCACCGCAGTCAAGTCCGCAGGATAATTACAAAGCCTACTCCAATTATGATTTTGTTCCCGGAGACACGATTATTTTTGCAGATGATTTTTCCGATGACCAGGATGGGGAATTTCCTTCGCACTGGAACCTGGATGCCGGACAGAGTATTTTAAACAAGGTTGGAAGTTCGGAAGCATTTTGTATAACCGAAGGAAATTATGCTTTTGTGTCACCTCGAATGAAAAATCAATCCTATTTGACAAAGGCATTTACAATAGAATTTAATTTTTATGCTAACAATTCATATGGCCTGATAATCCGATTCCATCAGGCAAATGGCAGTGATGGTGATGTGCATTTTGGAGACGCGGGCGGCGTAAACACTTCTTACTTCACAAAGGATTTCGGTGGTTCGTTCCCTGACAACACTGTCAGCTTTAAGAATAACTGGCATCATGCAGCGTTTATATTTAAAAATGGAACTATAAAGTGTTATGTTGACCAATACCGTGTATTGGTAATGCCCAATTTAAGCGACTTTGTACCTCAATCACTTAAATTGGGAGGCATTGGCGGACAAGACAACCCAATTGTTTTTAAAGATGTCCGTATTGCATCGGGCGGCAATATGAATTCCATTGCTCAAAAATTTACCGATTCTAAAATCGTTACACATGGTATTAATTTTGACGTGGATAAAGCCACTATTAAGCCGGAAAGCATGGGTACACTCAATATGATAGTTAAGGTTATGCAAAACAATCCGGATTTGAAATTTGAAATAGATGGACATACCGATAATAGCGGAGCCTCACCACATAACATGGTGCTTTCCCAGCAAAGAGCGGATGCAGTGGAAGCACAATTGATTAGTATGGGTATTGATGCTTCCCGATTAACAACAAAAGGTTTTGGGGATACTAAGCCCATTAGTTCCAATGATACTCAAGACGGTAAAGCCAATAACCGCAGGGTGGAGTTTGTAAGGATGTAAGTATTCTATAAAAAATCGTCCATCACATCTTTTTGCGATTGATGAGCAAAATTCTATGCAATAGTTTTGCAGCTTGAGTTTTAGGAATTTATACTTAATCTTTAATCCCTTGTAATTATGAAAAAACTACTTTGTATCTTACTTATTGCCCTTGGCACTGCAAGTATGCAGGCGCAAACCTACAGTGTATTGCACAATTTTGGTGGCGTTGGTGGTTCCCAACCACAGCGGAACCTAACGCTTTTAGGTAGCCATTTATATGGAATGACTACCAACGGAGGGGATTCTAATTACGGCTGTATTTTCACTATTGATACTAACGGAAACGGGTTCAGAGTAATACACAATTTTAGTCCGTTGGGTGGGAATGGTCCCGGATGGCCGGCAGGCTCTCTTACCTTATCCGGAAGCACTTTATACGGAACGACCACGGTAGGCGGAACAAGCGGAAATGGTGCTATATTTTCGATAGATACCAACGGCAGCTCGTTTACTGTTCTGCATGAATTTAATGGTTTTTTTGACGGAGCCGATCCACGCGAAAGTTTAACCCTGTTGGGAAATACCTTATTTGGTGTTACCGAACTGGGAGGTAAAGATGGCTCGGGTATCATTTTTTCAATAAGCACAAACGGATTAGGTTATAAAATACTGCTGAATTTTAACGATACGGATGGCGGAGCTCCCATTGGTGATTTGGTTGCACAGGGCAAGCACCTTTACGGAGTTGCAAGTGCCGGAGGCACAGGATTCCCTTTTAATTCGGCAGGCTGTATTTACCGGATAGATACGAATGGTGCAAATGATACGGTACTATATAGTTTGACCGCTATGGATGGCTCGATTCCATGGGGTACACCTATACTTTCAGGAAACACTTTATATGGTACAACAGAAGAGGGTGGTACGGGTAGCTTTGGTACTGTTTTTTCTGTAAATACCAATGGAACGGGCTTTACCGTATTAGCAAATGGTGACGCTATTCATGGAGGCCAATTTGTTGGCGACCTTTTGTTGTCGGGCAATAACCTGTTAGGTCTGGCTCCCACAGGTGGAAATGGCAGTACCATTTACTCGGTTACTACCAATGGAAGCTCCTTTAACACAGTAGTTGATTTTACAGGAACCGTAGGGGCCTATATGGGGAAAAGCCCTTACGGAGGTCTCATCTCTTCAGGAAATACTTTTTATGGCATGACTCAAAATGGAGGAACACAAGATTCCGGGGTTCTTTTTAAACTAAGCGGAGCAACATTAGGAATTAATGACATACAGACTAACAATAGTGCACAAGTAAATGTTTATCCTAACCCTAATAATGGAAATTTTACTGTAAATTTCCATTCTCTGCAAAGCGGAAAATATGCTATAGAAGTATATAATATAATAGGAGAACAGGTGTTAAAGACTTCACTTGATAATACGCAAAACAATTCAATTAACATGGGTGCTCAGCCAAGTGGAGTTTATCTTTATAGAGTGATTGCAGAAAATGGTAACTTAATAGGACAAGGAAAATTAGTGATTCAGAAATAGGTAGCGTGATTTGATTTAGTGGAAACCCTTCTTGCTATATGCAGGAAGGGTTTTTTAGTGAAATAGCTATATGATCAAGTACAACTTTTAGTACGAATACCAACTAACCATCCATATAAACTTATTTTTTAATTCTCTTCTGCCTTGTAGTTTATCTCAAACTTAGGTTGGTCTATGTCCTCTACTTTTAAAGAATCTTTTTTAGTCAATATCTTAAAACGTTCCGGAGTAAGGCCTTTTTTCTTCAGGAGGTATTCGGTTATTTGGTGGTTTCGTTTTTCTATCAAATTGTGTACTACTTTGCTCAACATGGTGTCTCCTATTAGCTGAATGCATTTATCCTCCACCGTCATTAATTCATTTCCTGTAAGGTGTAGTTTCTCATTTAAGTACTTATCGAATAAAGTATCCTGGGCAGCTACCTTATTGCTGGCACGGAATTCTTTCCTTTTGTTTCTCCTGCTTAGCAAGCTGTCATTTACCAGATGTTTTGTTTCGTCATAGTACTGTTTTTTTGCCAAAAAAAGTGCCAGCTCATCCTTTTCTACAAGGCTGTCTATATCCTGTATTATTTCCACATTCAGCTCTTTTTTCTTATCGAGTACCTTATATATGTCTTCTAATTTGCTTACCTGGTTTTCCGCCAGATTATCCTGCAAATAATCAAAAGTGAATTGCTTCAAATCATCCGGTTCCTTGTCAAATATTTTACCCAAAAACTTAAACGGCGATTCGGCTGTTTTCACTATAAGCTCGCTCATGATGCGTCCTACCAATGGGCCAATCTTATAGTCAGGGTTGTCTAGGTTTCCTTTAGCCGGCAGGCTAAGGTCAATATTTCCTTTCCCGTCTTTAAGTAATGATACTGCCATACGCACGGGCATATGATAAACAGACTTGCTATCAGTTTTCTTACCCACTTTTATCCCTTCTATATGAATATGGTTGCTGCTTTTTAAATTCCTGTTTATTACCGAATCTGTGCTTTCGTAATTTACATATCCATCCAGAAAAGGTACACCAACATAATATTCTATATAAGGGTTAAGGTCGGAAAGGCGAAGGTTGGAGACAGAATAATTCAGGAGCATGTTTTTAAGGTCGAGGCTAATGTCTGCATACATTACCAATTTGCCGGTGTCGTTAAGGGTTGCAGACGCGTTAAACTGTACACTTTTTTTCGCTGCATTTAACTTATCGGTGGCCATATCCAGGTTGGTAATATTATAATGAAAAGGGCTGTTAAGCGTATAGTCATTATAAATAAATTGCCCGTTGCGGATAGTAATGCTATCGGTATGGTAATTGGAATTTACCAGGTCTACCGACATCATTTTTGTGCTCGAAGCAAGCAGTGTGAATATATTAGAATAATCTGGTTTGATCTCTCCGGTAGCAGTATCTTTCACCGGTTTGGCATGCTGGTTATATCGTATCATCTGGCTTATGTTATTGCCGTTGGTAAAATAATCGAAACGTATAAAAGGCTTATCTAATATTACATTATTCAGGTAAAATATATTATGCTTTACATTGATGGTGTCGATATTCAGGGCCAGTTCGCCAAGGGCAAATACTTTTTGTTTAGCCGAATCATTTATTTCCAAATCATTTATATGAATGTATCCTGTACCGGAAACGTTTTGAGGTTTGTTGAATCGCCCATGTATTCTGATTTTGGTATTAAGAAATCCTTTAAGGGAGGATATTTTAATGAAGCTATTCAGCGGAGCATAGTACTGACCAAGGTCATAATTGCTGACAGTAATGGAAGTATTATAGTGTTGAGTATTCCGGTTAGCATCCATGTCAATATTAAACAATCCTCCGATACCATAAATGAAATCAAGGTGCAGCCTGCTTACCGGATTTTCCCAGCTTATTTGAGGCACTATAAGGTTTAGATTGGAAATGGTGGATACGTTATGAATAGGTATATTATTGTAAGTAATATTGGCGTGATTAATGATCATACTATCTAAAATATAATGAATGGAAGATGCGTTTGTATCTGCCTGCTGATTGGGCGGAGATGAAAAACGTTTTATGAGGTCATCGAAATTGAAATTATTGCCATTTTGTACAACGCTGATATCGGGGTTGTCAATCTTTAGTTTCTCAAGATGGTAAACATTGTTGAACATATTCATGAGATCTACCCGTAGATATACATCATGGCATGCAAAAAATACGGTACTATTGTCCGGCTCGTAAATCTTTATATCCTTAATGAAGATGCTTCCCTTCACTGCATTAACTTTTATAGTTCCGGTGGTTATCTGGCGGCCGGTCCATTTTACGCTATTCTTTTCCAGTAAATATTTAGCAATGGGAGATAAATCTGTAAACTTCAGTGTGTCGACTTTATAATTGAACAGTTTCTTTTTATGGTTGTAACTTAGGTTCGCCCTCATAATAAACTTACCACTATCGCCCAATTGCGCGGTAGCATGAAACAATACTCCTGAATTCAAATTATTAATCTCGCTGGTTATAAAATTGAATTTTGTAACATTATAATGAAAATTATGTTTGGGTGTATAGTCGTTAAATGCAAATTCTCCATCGTGAATAGCTATACTGTCGGCATGATAATTGGTATTCAGAAAATCTATACCCATAGCTTTTACACTCGAGGATAATAGGGTGAAAATACTTGAGTAGTCTAATTTTGTTTTGCCTTTGGAAGTGTCTTTTATGTGCTTCGTCGTTTCATCCTGGAATTTGATCATCCGGGTAAAATTATTACCATAAGGGAAAACATCAAAAGCTACATATGGCTTATCCAGTAAAATATGCTTTACATCGTAATGGCTGTGTTTCACATCTATCGAGTCCAGGTCAAGGGATAGTTTGTGTATAGCAAAAAATTTTCTTCTGGTTTCATCGTTAACTACAACATCATTTAAATTTAAATAGCCGTGTAGAGAAAGATCGGTGGGGCTGTTGAACTTACCGTGTATCCTGAGTTTAGTGGTAAGTTGTCCTTTAAGTGAAGATATATTCATTATGCTGTTGATGGGAGCATAGTATTGGCTCAGGTCATATTTATCAACGAGCAGCGAAAGATTATAGTCAAAGGTTTTGCGATTAACATCCAGATCTATATTAAAAAAACCACCTGTGCCATAGTTGAAATCAAGATGTAACTTACTCTCCGGTTTATCCCACGTAAGCTCCGGCAGGTTAAAATTCAGTTTATGAATCCTGAAGACATTATGAATAGGTATGTTATTGTAAGTAATATTAGCATTGTTGATGATAATATTGTTTAGGTAGTAATGCGTGTCAGGCACATTTTTAGGCCCCGGTTGCTGGTTAGCAGGCGGTGAAAAGCGTTTTACTAAATCGTCGAAATTGAAGTTATTGCCATTTTGGGTTATGCGAATTTCGGGCGTATCAATTTTTATTGTAGATACCTCGTAAACATTGGACAGCATCTTTTTCAGGTTTACTTTCAGGTATATATCGTGGCAATCGAAAAAGATACTATCTCCATTGGCCTCGTATATTTTAATATCCTTTATATATACACTTCCATTCAGGGCATTTACTTTTATTTTGCCTATGGTTATTTTGCGTCCGGTCCATTCTAAGCAATTTTTTTCAATAACATATTTAGTAATAGGGGATATGAAAATGTATATAATTGTAAGAACCACCAAAAACAGTGCCAGCAAGATCAAAATAAACCTAAGCAGTTTTTTCATCTGTTAATCCTTGATTTCCAAAAATAGAAAATTCAAATGAACGGACGTTGAAGAAAAAGGGTAAGCATTTAATGTTACAGTAATAATCGGGTTTTTTAGCCAAATAAATATATCCTTCAATAAAAAATGCTCACATGGCTACCTCCAATAAAAGGAATTAATAAAATCTCTATAGTATTGGCCTTTTTTAATGTTCAGGTCAAAGAACCTCCAGGTATCCTATGGTATTTATTTATACTTATTGCTATCTCAGCTTGACTACTAATTATTCTCCAACTTTTACTCTTATACCCTCCGAATTGCTTGTGAACTCAGGTGCATACATGCATTGAATACTTGTAATTCCATTTGAAAAATCGCCCTTATGTGTCACTCTTAGGGGGTATTCAAATACATAGGTGCCTTTATGTAAGTAGGAAATGAAAAAGTTAGTGGCTGCATCGCGTGTACTTTCATAATAACCAAGCCCATCCTGCCATTTATACTGCGATATAACATTAATGGGTTCAAATCCTGAAGCACGCATATCTTTCATGTGCACATATTGCATATCTCTGTCAACCCGTAGCTCTATGCGCACTTTAACTTTATCACCAACTTTTAAATGAGTTTTTTCATCTATAATTTGCAGTACGGGGCCGCTTGCTGTATTTTGTTCCACAAAAAGTTTCTTCACCAATTGAAGGGGAGTTTTGCTTGGCGTAATTTTATCGAGCTGTTCAAAATACTGCCAATAAACAGATCCCCAGCTTACTCCCTGGTCTTTTTTGGTTACAGTTACATTACCCATTTCAGGTTTAATATCACTTCCGCTCCAGGATACTTTAAAATAGCCGGTACCTGCTTCCTGTTTAATATCGGGCATGGTTTTAGGGTCTATTTTTGTATCCCCCAAGGTAATTTCAACATTAGATTCCGTAGCGAGCCAATCGGTTCCACGCAACAATAAGGCATAACATGCTTCTGTGGTAGCCTTGGTAGTCTGCCAGTTTTGGGTTTGTTTGCTCTTGAGAAGCCATACTTTCAAATCATCAACAGATTTTTGGTCATGTGCAACTTCATCAAATGCTTCAATTAGCAAAGCTTGCGATTCTATAGGGGCTTCCCACCAGTAAAAGCCGTCATAGTTTTCTTTCCAGTACATACCCATTTCATCGCTTGTAATGGAATTTTCTTTCAGTGATTTCATGATTTTACCGGGTATAATTTTATCATCGTACCTATTTAAAGCAAGGGCAATCATTCCCTGCATATAGCGCCCCTTATTGAGCCAGTAGCGTTGCGCCTCACCCTTAAAGTAATCGAAAGCTTTTTGATTACGTGCATGTATGGGTATATCTTTGAAATAGCTGCGAGCATATAGATATTGTATTTGTTCATATCCAAGGTTATCATCATCTGGAATACCATATTTCAGTATTTCTTCGTAATCCTCGCGGATATGTTCATCAAGATAAAGCACCCCATGTTTCACCATGCTCCATATTTTATCGTCCGAACGGATATTTTTTATTCCCAAATGATCTAAATGTCCCATACCGGTAATAATATACTGGGTAATATAGCGGTCATCGGGCATTCCTTCAAACCATGGCCAACCGCCATTCGAGACCTGCATTTTTTCAAGCTTCGTGAGAGCCTGATCAAGTTCATTGCTCATTCTATTCAGGTCGAATAATAAAGCTACACGATGCTTTCGTTCTGTTTCATCTTTTGCATCTAACACCCATGGAGTTTCCTCCAGCATAAGTGATTTAAGGTCCTGGTTTTTTTCCAGGTTGGAAAGTAATGCATCAGGGGTTTGGTTTTTCCAACTGTCGAACACAGCTTTTATTTTTGGTGATGAGTTAGCTATAAATGAGGCTATACTGTTGGCATAAAAACGGGCAAAGGTTTGCTCAGCACATTCATATGGGTATTCCATAAGGTAGGGTAGGGACTGAACCGCATACCATGCCGGGTTTGCTGTAAACTCTAATGTAAGTTTATGATTGCGTAAAGTAGTTGAACCACCGTTCTGACTTATAAATTTGTCAAAATGGAATGTTTTAGTTTCCATACCTCTTATGGGTAAGGGCATAGATTCTGTAACGAGCATACTGTTGGTGAGAACAGGCACGGCCATTTCTTCCCCGTCGGAATAGTTATCGGCTTTCGCCACTACCTTATATGTTATAGCACTTATTCCTTCCGGTATGGCAATATTCCAACTGAGGTTTGTACTTAACCCTTTTTTAGCCGTGAAGCTCCTGATGCCGCCTTCATTCGGATTTTCATCTTTTACGAAAATGTCAATAGGCTTCATGGTAATAGCATCATAAAGGAATAACTGGGCATTACCTGTTAAATCTTTCTCAGATAAATTGGTAATCTTGGCGGTGAATTCTATTGTATCATTTTCTCTGAAAAAACGTGGAGCATTGGGTACCACCATCAATTCTTTTTGGGTTACTAGTTCGTTTGTTATCTGGCCAATTTTAAGATCTTTTGTATAAGCAAGCCCCATCATTTTCCATCTTGTAAGCGCTTCCGGAACTGTAAATTTCACAATTACATCTCCCTGTTCATCAGTCTCCATTTGAGGATAAAAGAAAGCAGTTTCATTAAAATTGGTGCGTGCACTTATCCCTGTCAGGTTACTTTGAGGCTGTTGTCCTGGTTGTTCTTTGGGTTGATTTTTGAGATTCCCTTGGGCTGATGAAGTTGTAGCATGGTTCTCATCTTTTCCGGCTAATGCGCCATTACCCATTGCAACGGATGCAGGGGTAGCTGGTGCTGCTTCTTCACTGGCTTCACTCCTGCGGTCTTCGTGGCTAGATGCTTTTTTGTACGCTACCCCGTCACGCGCAGGTGGCGCATGGTCTGCTAAGTCATCCTCATAATAACCTCCACCATAATCATAATAATTCCAGTAATACCCGAACCAGTTTAACTGATCGTATTCCCTGTACGGATAATAAGAAGATGTATTCCAATTATCAGAATACAGGGTAGAGTTACAGATACCAAAAGATAAGCTATTTTCCCAACTAAGGGAGCTATAATAATGGTTGTAAATATCGAAACTCCAGTTGTTGGGCCTGAATGAATCCAATGATGCATCATAAAGTGTAGTCATCATTTCAGCCATTACCTTATCTCCTTCTTTGTCACTTATTTTTATTTTCCATTCTTCTTTTTCTCCGGGCAAGAGTTTGTTCCGGAATGTTTCAAATTTTAAGTTTAGTTCTTTATTTGTCCATGGAACTGTAATAAGGCCATCGTGCTGGTATTGCCTGCCATCTTTTACAAATAAATAATGAATTGAGAAATTACCCCTGTTACGTTCCTCAATAGGGATGTCAATTCTTTTTTGTTCATTGTTAATAGTTATCCATTCCCGATGGACTGATTTTCCCTGTTCTTCTATTTCATATAAAATTTTAACATCCTTTTCTTTTGAACCGATCAGGAAAGAAGCTTTTTCACCGGGTTCTCCATTATCTTTTATTACAGTGAAATAGTCTGGGCTATTATTCGGAAGAGTGGTTTCCTTTTCCGAGAAAACAGTAAAATACTTTACATCTTTTACATCTTCACCGTATTTGTCTCTGGTATGTGCTTCCAACATGTATGTTCCGGGTTTCCAGGATGACAAGTTATCAATGATAAGGTCTTTGCTTTTATAAGTATCAAAGCTATTATCGAAAACTTTTTCGCCCTTGTTCCATTTAGAGATATTGTTCTCGTCATTATATATGTCATGTGGAAAGGCTGCGTAATATTCCTCTTTGGTCATAATAAACTTATCGGGCTTTTCCCATTCCCGGTTGCGGAATATCCGGTCAGGTTCATTGAGTTTGTAAATTTCCAGTTTGCCCTGTGCAGGTTCCGGAGTACCATTGGTATTGGATGTGGCTATAGTAAACTTTTGTACCTTTTCTTTATTTACTTCTTCCGGAATATCAATGTTTAAATTAAGGGCATGATAGGCTACCATTACATAAGACTGGGAACTGTGTGTTTCGCCATTTATATCGGTAACATCCGCGAAAATGGAGTAGGTATAAGTGGGGAATGAAGATTTGGGAATACCTAAATCGGGAATAGCTTTAAAATTAATTACGTATCCCCCGGTATCATTTGTGGTGGTTACCCCGTTAGTTATTTCCATTTCGGGAGAAGACGGGTAATAGCCCCACCAATAGTACCACCAGTATGGGAAAGAGGCATTGCGTACAACACGGAATTTCACCATGGCACCATCAATATTTGCACCCGAATATGCTTTGGCAGTACCCATTACCTTTACTGAATCATTTAACCGGAAACTTCCGGTTACAGGGTTAAATACCACCTCGAATTTAGGACGTTTGTAGTCCTCTACTGATATGCTTACAGAACCATATCCATCTGTAATGGACATGTTGCCGTTCAATACGCCATTAGGAGCTGTAAAAGTGCCGCTATAGCTTCCGTATTCATTGGTAGTAACACTTATAGAGGAGATTTTTTGGGAATTAACATCATAAAAGGTAAGAGTAAAAGGAGTATTCGGCAGTATTTTATTTTCCTTACCATTGGTAGTTATGGCAATTCCTTTAAAATAAATAGTTTGCCCCGGCCTGTATATTGCTCTGTCGGTAAATAATATGGTACGAGTTTCCATCGGTTGCACATAAGGTTGCTCTTTATACATGTATAGATTATCGCCATCTGTCCTGTAACGGTCGGTGTCGTTTATTAGTTCTACTTCAAAGGAGCTATAGTCTTTTAAAGGTGTTGCGATAAATTGCCCTTGCTCATCGCTTATTTTTGAATCTAGTTTTAAGTATTCGTATCGGCTGGTTTTGTAATTGTATTGGGAATACCACAAATTCGCGGTGACATTTTTTATAGGGTTACCTGTTTCCCTGTCGAGAACATAAAATTGATATCCTCCGTCCGCAGTTTTGCGGTCTACCAAACTCAAGTTGGTAACCCATGTTCCCTGAAAAGCAACTGCATTATTGGTAAGACTGAATGAAGCGCTATCACTTACCAGTATCATATAAAATCCCGAAGCAAGTCCAGGAACTTTAAATTCAAGGTAGTGGTTTTGATAATCGCTGTCATTAGGTAAGTCAATGCTCCACTCTTTAACCGGTTTTGCTTTCAGGTATTCTTTCAGGAAGGTTTTTTGCCCATCACTGTAGTATTCATTATTTCTGCGTATGTATTTTTCAAAGTTGGCATGCACTACACGAATATATAGCTTAGAAAGGTTTTTATAGGACAGGTATGCCCTGAAAGGCTTATTAATAATGGTTGCTTTTTCCACAGTAAAAGACATATTCTTTTCGTTGATAGAAGCTTCAAACGCTGCACACTCCTGTGCACCATAAGACTTGGGGAAGCTTGCCGCACCTGCTTTACATTCCTCCATGGCTTTTTTCGCAAACCACTTATATTCTTCCGATTTACGTCCATCATACTTGGCCGCCTCTTCCATATATAATTTAGCTATAGCATAAGTAACTTCAGTGGAAGAAGGGAACCTGATGAATTTTTGTTCCAGCGCCTTGAGTGCGCTAAGGTAAAGGCTATCATTTATACCTGTTGTAGCATATGTTCTCACAAAATGCAGGCGTATAAGATCTGCATCTATTAATGCAGCCGGGTCGCTGTCATTGGCATGAAAAGCAAGCAACCCCTGTAAAATGCGGGTTGCATAATATTTGGTACTTAAAGTATCGATAGAGGTGATGCTAAGTTTGATAAATGAGTCAAAGTTTTTAAAATAATCCTCGCTATTCAATTCAAATTTATAAGCAGGCCTGATAACATCGGGTTCTTCATTCATTAGGAAATCAAGCGCCCTGTGGGCAACAAAATCATATAGGGTAGGGCGCAATGTTCTTGCATCTTCTGTCCCCCTGCTAAGCACATTGTCATATATATTTAAAGGAGTGTGCTTAAGACTGTCGGTATTTTGCAAAGCCAGCAAATGGTGCTTTATTATTTGGTCGAAAAGGGTTTTAAGGTCCCACGTAGATATATCATCCATATTTACATTCACTACTTGGCTGCGTTGCGAAAATTTCCACCGGTTTTTGGTGTAATATTGCTGGTAAATATCTGCCAACATGGAATGTAATATTGGGGTGAGAGGATAGGAAGAAGATTTTATTTCATCGTTCATCTTATAGATAGACTTAAATACATCATCTTCCTGATACTCCTGCACCAGACGCAATCGGTACATAAGCGCCTTAACTGTTTGAGGTGCATTTTTATCAATTTTCGCTTTTGTATAAATAACTTCTACTGCTTCCAATGCCGATTTGGATAAGCCCTCGTTAATAAGTGAGTCAACTTTTCTCCAATCACTTTCATAAGTACTACCTTCGATCATTTTTAGCATAGATTCATGCTGAACCTTTGAATGCAAGCTATATATACTCGCAGCAAACGCTGCACCGGCAATAACAAGTATTGCGATAGAAAGTAGTTTTTTCATACGGGGAATTTAGAAACCATTATATAGAATAACAATCTTTTTTCAATTTTTAAAAGTAACCGGAATAAATGAAGAACAGATGAATAAGAAATGACGGATTTGCCAAAAAATGTTAAAATTAAAATTTGCAAATGTTTAGCCGTACCAATCGCTTATTCTTTACGCCAGAAAAAATAGGATTAACATATAATAATTATTTATTTTTATATAGTGCTATTTGCATGGCAAATTACATCGTTGTTTTCAGTTTATTCATGAGTAGATACTTGATGGTCTTGAAAATGGTTATTTTTACTTTCCATAATGAGTTATATAATAAGCCTTTCAATGACAATAGATAACCCGTGATTAAACCGCATCTGAAATATTTTTTATTTTTCTGCTTTTTACACTACCGCTTTCTTTATAGGAACCAGCATAACTTCATGCGTTGGTGTTGTATGCTGTTATTCCTTAGTTTTATGAACGGTGTTTCTCAAGGCCAAAACAACAAAAACTTGTATCCTGCGAGTGTCATTGACTCCCTTGAAAAGGTTTTGAAAAATCAGTCGAACGATACGAATAAAGCCGGAGATTTTAATGGCCTAGGAAATAGATATTTTCAGTTAGGTGATTATCCTATAGCATTGGAATGCTATTTTAAAGCGCTGACTATTGCCAAGGAAACCGGAAGTAAAAAAAGTATGGCGGCTGCTCTTGGCAATCTTGGAAATATTTATTGCAAACAGGGTAATTATCCCCAGGCGCTCGAATATTATTTTAAGGCGCTAAGTACAGCTCAGGAAATTGGAAATAAAAAAAGCATGGCCTCTCATCTGAGCAACATAGGTATTGTTTATGAGGAACAAGGCAATTATCCTCAGGCACTTGAATACAACTTTAAATCTCTTGGCATAGCGCGGGAAGTAGGAGACAAATATATTATTTCCCATAGCCTCGATAATCTAGGGGTGATTTATGATAAACAGGGAGATTATTCAAAAGCATTGGAATACGAGTTTAAGGCGTTGGCAATAGCTATGGAAATTGGAAAGAAAGATAATCTCATAGACATAGGAGCTACTTATGGTGACCAAGGTAATTACCCTAAAGCGCTTGAATACTATTCTAAGGCTCTTAGCGGAGCAAGGGAAGGTGGAGATAAAGATGGAATTGCAAATTTGTATTCAAGCATAGGTGGAATTTATACCAAGCAAAAGAACTATGTGAAGGCAAAAAACTTTCTTGATTCTGCGCTTATAATTTCAAAAAATTTAGGAGATAAGATATCTATAAAGAATACATACCGGGCATTAGCCATATTGGACAGTGCCATGGGCAAATACAAAACATCATACGAAGATTACGAAAAATATATTGTGTACCGTGATAGTCTGATTAACCAGGAGAGTGTGAAAAAGATAACGCAAATGGAAATAAGCTATCGGTTCGAAAAAAGGGAAGATTCTATTATATTGGAAGAGGAGAAAACCGATATTATAAAAACAGCCGAAATCAACCGGAAAAGTATTATTACCTATAGCGCAATTGTAATATCCGTACTTACTCTCCTCCTGGCAATTTTATTAATAAACAGGCAGCAAATAAAACGCAGGCAGGATAAAATACTTTTTGAAAAGGAAAAGCAGCGTATGGAAAATGATTTAACAAATGCCAAAACTATGCTCGACGAGTATATTAAGAGTATGGTGGAGAAAAATAATTTACTTGAACAATTTAAAAGTGATTTTGAAGAAGTCAAAAAATTGAAAGCAAAGGAGGAATCGGATGAAAAAAGAATTGAGCAGTTGGAGCATTTAAATAAAGCAACTATTCTTACCGAAGACGATTGGAACAGATTTAAGGAACTTTTCGAACAGGTATATAAAGGTTTTTTTATTCGTTTAAAAGAAAAGTTGCCTAATCTTACTCAAGCAGAAATACGGTTAATTTGCTTAACTAAGCTAAAAATAAACACCAAAAATATGGCAGCCATTATTGGTGTATCAAATACTACAATAGAACAAACTCGATATAGGTTACGAAAAAAGCTTAATCTTACGAAAGAAGATAATTTAAGTGATATTATTGAATCTGTCTGATATTCAATAACAAGCACTATCTACAATACTATTGTAGGGTTTTTTGTAGAGCCATATTTAATAAGATAGGTATAGTTTAAGCACATCTTTGTTGCAAATAAGGAACAATGCCTTGCAATATGCTTGATTTTTAAATACATCTGTTAAAAATAATTACCCCTGTTAAAAAATAATGCATCAAAATGAAACATACTTATAAAAACATATTCATGAAAAGTTTTAAAAATATGAAAGCATTCTGCAATATAAGTTTTATTGCAATTCTATTAGTTTCATCAATTCAATTAAGCGCACAGGTTACTCCCCCTTTTTGGGATAATGCATTTGGTACCTGTGGTGGATGGTACCAGAATGGAGGAGGAGTAAAAGCAGGCTCTGACGGAAATATTTATGCCAGTTATCGCTACAGTGGAACCATTTCCATAGGTGTCCCCGGGTTTACTGCAAGTCCTGCAAATGGCGGAGGCGGAACCTCTATTGGAACCGGGAAAATAACAAACTTACTTCACGGTGATTGGGCTACAGAGGTGCAATCTTCAGGAGGAGATGACTATATTCTGGGAACAGGTATTGATGCCGACCTTAACTCTTATGCCGGAGGAATTATAAGCAGCGGAGCAGGGTGGTATTGTGGTAAAACAGACGTAAATGGAGTGTTAAAATGGAATATAACTTCATACGGAGCAGGTGGGTATGCTTCCGGAATATGTACGGATATAAATGGAATTCCCGGTGCCAAAGGACATACTTACATATGCGGGCCTTATAATGGTGCAACTATGAATGTATTAGGGCACTCGCTACCTGCCGTTGGAACATCTGATGGATTTGTGTTAAAGGTAAACAGCCAAGGGGTTATAGATGCCCGTTGCTGGCTTATTCCATTACACGGGCCGGTTGGTGGTTCATCATATCCAAGTAAATGTGCCATGGACTATGCAGGCCACCTTTGGGTATGCGGTGGATATTCCGGCGCCCCAACTTTCGGATCCTTCAATTTACCTGCTTCCAGCGGGCCTTCAAATTATAATTTATTCGTGGCTGAGATAGATACAGCCACAGGCAATGTACTAACTGTGTATACAGCTGCCAATGCAGGCTCTTCAAGCCCCTGGGCAAGTTCTGCTACTAGTTTAGGAGATATTGTAATCGATTCTTGTAATAATATATATGTTTCCGGACCATTTATGCATACCGCAACATGGGGCATTTTTACTGCTACGTGTGCTGGCGCCGGACCTAATTACTATGTTGCCAAAATATCGCCTGCCGGTATATTCCAATGGGTGGAAACGAATAGCAGTCCGACTTCAGAAGGTAATGGATATTATTTAACAATAGACAAAAATTGGGATATTTCAACCACAGGTCAGTTTAGCGGAACCGCCACTTTTGGTTCACAAACTATTACGGGAAGTGCTTCGGGTAGTATTTGCGTGGCCAAATATGCCAGCGGCAATGGCGCATTAATGTATGCAGAACAAGGCGGTGGTGCAAGCGGATCGATAAACGGAGGCGGTATAGCAGCAGATGCTAACCGCCAGTTGTATATATCCGGATCATATAATTCTCCCGGACCAACTTTTATAACAATTTCGGGCCCGCTTACTCTACCGGTAGGTGTTTCATCATCTATTTTTATTGCCAAATTAGATTCTACCCCGTCTATTAAGATAGTACCTGATCCGCAAAATACCTATTGTTCCGGGCAATGCTATACTCTTCCTTTCACGGCTGTTTATGATTCTGCCAATGGATTATTCAGGGCCGGCAATATATTTACGGCCCAGTTGTCGGATGTGAATGGGAGCTTTGCCGCTGGAGGAACAACTATAGGAACATTGACAAGTACAACTTCAGGACTCATCAATATATGTATTCCGGCAGCCATGCCAGCCGGAACAAATTATCTTTTAAGGGTGACGGCATCCAAACCCAACTATTGCAGTATAGTAAGGTGTAATACTATAACCATCAATGACGGTCCAACGGTAACCTTAAGCCCGCCCCCTACCATATGTGGAGGAAGTTCAGCCATCTTAACTGTATCGGGAGGAGTAAGTTATACCTGGAGCACGGGAGCGACCACATCAAGCATAACAGTAACCCCTGTAATCACTACTATCTATACCGTAGGAGTAAGTAACGGAACATGTACAAAAGATACAAGTATAGTAGTGACTGTACATCCAACACCAACCGTTGTAGTGACAGGTCCCGGCACTTTGTGTAGCGGAGGTTCAGGAACACTGACGGCAACGGTAAGTGGAGGAACGGCACCATATACTTACGATTGGACACCCGGAACAGGTTCAACGAGCAGTATTTCTGTTACACCGGCTTCTACGCAAACCTATACGGTAGATATTACGGATGCCAATGGATGCTCAGCCTCCGCAGAGGTTAGCGTTACCATAGGAGGCTCCACCTTAGGGGTAACTATAGATGGCAATACTTCCCTCTGTGCGGGTTCTTCCACAACTATTTGCGCAACAGCCACGGGCGGAACCGGAGGGAATACATATGTATGGGAACCCGGTGGGTTTAATGCTGCCTGTATTACTGTAGCACCAGGCACAACAACAATATATACTGTAACGGTACAAGATAATTGCGGAACAACTGTAAATGCCAATATAACGGTAAACGTAAATCCCGCTCCGGCTATAAGCTTTTCAGCTGCTTTATATCAGGGGTGTGCACCGCTTTGCACACAGTTCTATAATACTACTACTATATCTCAGGGAGGTATGGCACAATATGAATGGAGCTTTGGAAATGGAGATACTGCCCAAATTAAAAGCCCGACCTATTGCTATCCCGGGGCAGGAACATATGATGTAAGCCTGACCGTTACCTCTGACAGCGGCTGTAGTTCCACGCTAAAGAAAACAAGTATAATAACGGTATATGATCATCCTGTTGCGTCCTTTTCCTATACCCCCCAAGGGGCTACTATATTGTCACCAACCGTACAATTTACCAATAGCTCCATCGATGCCTATGGCATAGCCGGTTGGGTATGGACATTTGGAGAATCCGGTGACTCAATAAGTACTGCGGAGAATCCTGCACATACTTATGCCGATACAGGCATGTATTGTGCAAAATTAGTGGTCATGGATATACATGGATGTATGGATACTGCCATCCACTGTCTCGATATTGGCCCTGCTTTCAACCTGTATATTCCTTCTGCATTTACGCCTAATGGAGACGGAATGAATGATGTGTTTATGGCCAAGGGAGACTATGTTAAAAGCTTTGAGATGGAGATATACGACCGTTGGGGTATGCAGCTTTTCCAAAGTAATGATATGGCTGTAGGATGGAACGGAACGGTTCATGGTGGCTCCACTATTGCCCAGCAAGATACATATGTATATAAAATAAACGTAACGGATACACATGATAATGTATATTCCTATACAGGCAATGTAACTTTGTTAAAGTAATAATAAGGTTTTATAAAGAAAATAGTAATCTCAGAAATGGGAGCAGCTTAATGATATTACCTCTTAAGACATTACTTAATAAATCAATAGAAAGTATAAAAAAGCTTTATAAAAGGTGTGAGATGCTTTTTCTTAAAAAAAACTGTTTGCTATTTCCAACAAATACTCTCTGATTGCAGTTTATTCAATACTTGAACTTAACTACGACTGCGCTCTTTGTTTAAAATTAAATGTCAGGTTCACCATAGCCTGATAATCCTCACCGGCTTCACGAATATCTTCATCATCCTCTTCATAATGCCAATTAATATTAACCTGGTTTCCTTTGCGATTTATAATTTCCAGTTGTTTAAGAACATCCAATATGCATTTTGATGATGCAGTATTGAAATACTCAAGATGTATATCAACTTGAGTTAAAGGTTTTGGGGAGTTGGCATATATTTCCAAACTTTCAATAATTGGTCGGTAAAACTCAACTGAATTTTCGGGAATTGATCTTCCCTTCATTTCAAGTCTCCCTTCAGCTGGGTCAAATTTAATTGAAGGAGTTTTCGGTGTGCTTTCGATATTGATTTTTTCCATGTCGAATTTTAAATTATGAGGTTTATGCTTTAAATGAAAATATAAAATTGTTGGAGCTTTCCTTAATACCTCTTCTCTGAATTTTTTTCAGTAATGATTCATATATAGAAGAAGTTTGGCCAAGTCTTAATTTTTTTCAATAGTTAATAGAGTCATTTATAGTTTCATTTTGTATATGTCCATACCCAAACAAATTACGCGTAAATATACTATTTTTTATATTACATTGCTTTCGTCATTTTATAAGTCATTCTATTGTTTTGGTTTTCAGGTACTAAGCAATGTGTTCTGTCAACTATTGAATTGCTGTTGTGTTTTATAATATAACCATCTCGAGCGCAAAGTTTATTATTAATGAACGGAGTTATTATTTGTACTTTCATATCAATTAAACAAATAAAAACAAATTTTCTGATTTTTTATAAAAATTCTGTGGTTATTTGACTATAAAATTGGTTAGGGTAATTTACAAGTCCATTATGTGTGCTTAGTATATCAAACTTGATTTTGTATACTTTATTTATTATCTTAATTTCTAAGTAGCATTATTAACGGGGGCTCTTTTTCAATAAAACCTTCAATAAGTGGTAGAAAATTTGATGCATGCACTCCGCACAAACAAAAGCAACATATCCTGAATAATTTATCGAATTAGCTGAACAAAGCCTTGCTTATGGTAGGTATTTTTAAGGCAGGTGCCACTGATGATATAATAATATATTCCCGCCGGGGCTTCACTTCCGCTCTTTGTAGTTCCATCCCAATATTCTTTAGGGTTGCTGCTTTGATAGATCACTTTACCCCATCTGTCATATATTGACTCTGTCCAATCTGTAATATTTCCTGTATTAATGTAAAACTTATCATCCATCCCTAAGGTTCCTGCATTACCGGGAGTAAATACATTTGGAACTGTAAAATTAAAACAAGGTATTTCTACTACTAGAGTAACTATTTTTTGAGTTTGGCAACCGAGTATGTCATTACCTATTACCGTATATGTTGTAGTAACAGTGGGATTTACTTTCACAGAATCGCATAGCGGTGGATTTATACAAACTCCTTCCGGCGACCATTGATACGACAGGATAGAGTCTCCATAAGCAACTAAGGTAGTATCATCTCCCTGAAAAATTATTTTATTGCAACATACATTTAATGTTGGAATAATAGGTATCAAGCTTATTGATTGTTTTGCGCTGCAACCATTAGAAACTTTAACTGTATATTGTTGGCCAGTGTCCGGCACCGTTATACTGTTGTTAGTTTCTCCTCCGGGTGACCACAAATATGTGAAGGGTCCGGTACCTGTTGCTGTGGCATGTATTATTGCCGGACTGTTTAAACAATTGTTGGTATCAGTAAGTAATATTCCTGGAGAAGGAGATATGGTGATTGTAAAGCTTCCTGTATCAGCGCATCCGAACGAATTATAGGATATCACTGTAATAGTTGAATCGGCATCTATATCACCTGTATAATATTTATCTTCAGTCACACCATTGCTCCACAAGTAGGTCATTCCGCCACTCACACTTAGAGTATCCTTTTCATCTTTGCATTTTGAGGTGCTTCCGCTAATAGTTGGCTTTGTTGGAGGAATAACTGTAATAGTCAGAGTATCTTTGGTAGCACTGTCACATTGTCCATATATGGTTACAATATAACGGCTGGTTACCGATGGGCTGACATTTATAGATGAAGTAGTAGATCCATTGTTCCATTGGTATGTTAAATGAGATTCATTTCCTGTTGCAGTTATTGTAGTTGTTCCATTCGGGCAAATGGTGTCTTTCGTTGCACCTATGGATGCTATTAAAGGTGGGATTATTTCTATCTGCTTTGTAATGGAATCAGAACATGTTCCGGCAGAAACGTATAAGGTATATGTTCGTGTGGTATGTGGGGTTACCCAAATGCTGGAGTTGGTATTGCCCGTACTCCAGCGATATGTTGCGCCTCCACCACCAGTAAGCAATACACTGTCGCCCGAACATACTGTATCTTTAGATGCCCCGATATAAGCGACCGGAGGAGGAACCACATGAATAGTAATAGAAGTATCGTGCCAACAATTCCACTCAGATGCGATAAGTGTTATTACCTCATTGATTATTCCATAAACATAAATACTATCGGTGGTTGCACTGGTACTCCATAAATAACTTGTGCCTCCTGAAGCAATCAGCGTATCTGTGTACCCGGCACATATTGAATCTTTGCCTTTAATAAGTGGTTTGGCAGAATAAACTTGTATGGTAACTGTTTTGGTATCATTGCATCCAACCGAATCGGTACCTGTAACCGAATAGGTTGTTGTAGCAGTGGGCGTAGCCGTAGGATTGGGGCAGCTATTGCAACTTAGCCCCAACGACGGACTCCAACTGTAGGTTTTCGCTCCCGATGCAAGAATAGGCACACTGGTGCCGGCACAAATTGTATCTTTAGCAGGATTAACAACTACTATAGGCGGGAAAACATTAATTATAGTTACTGAAGCAAATGCTTTGCATCCGGCAATATCAGTTATAACACAGGTATAAGTTCCGGCCACCAAACCCGTATCTTCAGGGTTGGTACAACCATTGCTCCACAAATAGGTGTAAGGCGGACTTCCACCTGTTGTATGCACCATGGCATTGCCTTTACTTCGTCCACAACCTACGTTTGTATCGGTTACAGTAGCATAATACCCCGGTTCACTGTTTACAATTATCACAGCAGTATCAATTCCCGGAGGGCAAGCACCATCAGTAACCCTTATGCTGTATATGCCTGCACATAGGCCCGTATTGGTTTCATTTGTAGATCCATTACTCCAATGGAAGGAATAAGGAGATACACCGCAGTTAACATTTACAGTAGCTGTTCCATTGCATGCAAAACAAGAGGATGGCGTAGCTATAACCGATGAAATAAGTGCAGGTGTAACGGGATTGATTATTTCTGTTACAAACCCTATGCCGCAGGCATATAAGGCTCCATTTTGCCCGAGCTGAACATCAAAAACAGTATCTGTGAGAGGAATTTTTGTATACATTGAATAAGTAGAATCCATAACATATATAGTATCCTGAACACCTACAAACAAGTTGTCGCAGGCATCCACATCTATGCCGCCATATCTAAACGGACTATTGCGTCTGATACCAAACTGTGTTGTAAGCGCCCCGGTATTTTTATGATAACGTCTTACAGTATCTCCATTATATAGGTATAACCAGTTGGGGCTGGCGGCGGCGCCATTCATTCCATTGGTGCTATTAAATACATACGTAACGCTGCTCAACTCAACAAAATGACAATTTTCATGCACGCTGTATAAGGTAGGCGAAAGTGAAGGTAATGGCAAGCTCATCACGTAATTGTCAAAGTGAAGAGGATCAAAAAAAGCTGATTTTGCTGCAGCCATGTAACAATGGTATCCGTCCGGGTCAATGGCCATTAGGGATATATCATGATATCCCGATGTTGCTCCCAATGCATTTACCGTATCTTTAAAAGAGGTCATGTTTGTATCAAGCACTACTGCCTGGTAATTGTTGTATACCCCGCCTCCCCCAATAATAACATTGTGGTTACAGGGATCAAATTTTGCCCGCCATAGTTCGCTTATGTATGACTGAGCGCCATCATATGTAGCTATAAGATTACCCAAGGTATTTACCTTAATTACTTTTCCATGAAAAGCACCCTGGCATACATAGGATGTGCCTGTATATTTATCGGTTGCAAAAGCGCCGTAATTATTGATAAGGGTATCTGCAGAAAAAGTCCATTGTATTATACCTAAATTATTCATTTTAACAAGCTGCCAGGGAGAGTTGTCTCCGCCATAGGCATATACATTGCCTTTGTAGTCCCAGCAAAGATCATAAGCCTCATCAATAGAAGTGAAAAGAGGATCTGTGAGCCATGGATCTATTATAAGGGTTTTCGATTTATCATAATTCTCATCAGCTTTAAATGATTCGATATTACCGTCAAGTATATTAGAGAATGCAATATTTCCCGGCTTATTAGGATAGCCTGCAACAGGGGCTTGCTCGGTAAGCAAATCGAGCTCGCTTTTTATAAGAATTTCACCTTCTTTATTCTTTACAATGCTTTTCACACCGGAATAATGGATTTTTACTTTCGAGAGATCTGCTCCCGGATGTATTATGAGAGAATACTTTAATCCGGTTTTCCCGTCAACGAACCCAAATATTGCATCAATACCCGGATAAAGATTCTTATAGATAATCTGCTTGAATCCATTGGCCTTTATGGTTGCATTTTCCCCAGCGCCATATGTAAAATATGCTTGCAATTCGTCCCTGCCTTCAATAGAAACAGCATCGCTGGATTCCTGCCATTCAGCACTCAGGAAATATGTTTTATGTCCGGAATATTTAGGGTCATCAGGATCGAAATGACCATCAGAAGATTTTTTTAAATAATTCTTATTGTAGCGATATACTATTTTATGAGGTGTAAAATAGACATCGATCTTGCCTAAGTGAGCACCATACAAAATCTTTTCATCTGACTTTATTCTCCCGTCAAACTGCCCATTATTGGCAATAAACACATGATTATCGAAAGGATTTGTAGTCCATTTAACTTGAAATTTCTTCCCGTTTTTCGTATACGTATTCCCGCCGGCATTATTTCCTTGTCCTGAGAAACTTTGTGCGAAACTTACCAGGTTAAGAAAAAAGCAAAACATGCTAAAGATTATACAGGGCAGTGTAATTGTTTTTTTCATTAAGACAATTATAAAGTATTATCAGGTTACAAAAAAAGAATTTAAATACTAATTATAGGAAAGTTCTTATATCAATTTTGGCGTGAAGTTACAATATTTAATGTTAAATATAACTCTGAAATTAAAGCCAAAGCTTATATCCCCTGTGAATTAACTTGAAACCATTTCTGGCATTGGCGCTGCCATAGGCTAAACATGCATTTAAATCAATAATAAAAACTGCTTTCAAAATAGACTCACAGGTAATTAGTAATTAATTGATAATCAATTAATTGATTTGATTTTTTTAATCAGGGAAAGAGTAATTAGTAGTTTTCCGGTTATTTATTGGTTGCTTTTAACTAAAAATTATAAGAGTATATAAAAAAGAATAAATTAATCAATATCCTCGTAAAAAAAGGAACTAAATGATGGATTAGCAAATAATATACACCACTATATTACTTTTTCTTGTCTGCCTCTTTCTTTTTTTTCTTCAAGTAACCTCTTAAAAGAAAACTGTGGCTCGCCGCATTCATATTTTGATTAAAACCTCCCGCACCTTGTTTAATATTTATCATTGCCTGGCCTACGTTTTGTGCCATGGTACTATCCATAAGTAATTTTCCTATCGTTCCTTTTCCTTGGCTGACATTCTTCATTACAGTAGAAAGGTAGCCGGTTACATCTGCCATATTATCACTAGAGACCTTTATTTTTAAAAGAATATCATCAATATTAATTGGTTGTACGGTTTCAATAATGTCATTATTGGATAGTTCCTGCGTCCCAGGGTTCCCCGGAATAATTGATACGATTTTATTCCCCATCAATCCGTCGGATCCAATTATTGCTTTTGCGTTTTTTTTCATGAATTTCCGGGTGTGTTCATCTATATCCATATCCACTTGTACAGTTGAATCTGTAATTTGTTTTATATTTTCAACAATACCAACATTAATGCCAGAAAAACGTACGTTGTTCCCAACCTGAAGTCCGCTTATATCTTTAAATATTCCACTTATCTGAAATGTGCTGCTGAACATTTGCTGTCTTTGTCCGATAAAGTATATGCCTGCAATGAATAGTATGACACATATAGTAACAAATCCACCAAGCTTTATTTTATTTCCTGTTTTCTTTTCCATAGTATTATTCTTTAGGCCTATTAAAGAATGAGCGTATCCACTCATCTTTTGATTCTGATATTTCTTTGAAAGTTCCTTCTGTAAGAACCATACCGTCCTTGATTAGTATCATACGATTAGCTGTAATGCGCGCGCATTCAATATCATGGGTAATGATAATGGAAGCTGTATTATATTTTTTCTGCACATCTAAAATCAATTTGCTTATTTCTTCGGATGTGATAGGATCCAGCCCGGTTGTGGGCTCATCATAGAGTATTATCTCCGGTTTTAATATTAATGTGCGTGCTAAACCAACCCGCTTTCTCATGCCCCCCGAAAGTTCCGATGGCATTTTATCAATGGCGTCTTCAAGTCCAACATTTTTTAATGCTTCAATAACCAATGTGTCTATTTCTTTTTGTGGTTTTGATTTTAAATCACGAAGAGGGAATTCAAGGTTTTCACGCACGCTCATAGAGTCATATAAAGCAGCACTTTGAAATAGAAACCCAACCTTTTTGCGTACATCGTTTAACTCCTCTTCTTTTAAGCCAAGTATATTTTGTCCAAGCAAAATTATTTTACCTCCATCCGGTTCAAGCAAGCCAACCAGGCATTTTATAAGCACAGATTTGCCGCTTCCTGATTTACCTAATACAGCAAGATTCTCACCTTTTTCAATAGCAAAGCTTATATCATTCAGCACCCGGTTGCTTCCAAATGATTTTTTTAAATGGGTTATTTCTGCAATGGTTGTTTCCATAACACGTTAGGTAAGAAGGCTTGTAATTTGAACAGCAATCATATCAAGAAGGAATACGGATAATAATCCGTAGACAACGGCGGAGTTTGCAGCTACACCTACACCTTCTGTTCCGTTATTGGAATTGTATCCTTTATAACAACCGATAAGCCCAATGGCAAATCCAAAGAAGAAGGTTTTGATGATAGCCGGGAAAATATCAGAAAAATCGAGGCTTTCAAAAACCTGCAAAAAGAACAGATGAAAACTGATAGCTCCCTTTATGTTGACTGCAATATATGCGCCATACATGGAAACAGTATCTCCGGCAATTACTAATAAGGGAAGCATTAAAGTGGTTGCCAATACGCGTGTAACAACCAGATATTTAAATGGATTATTTCCTGCAACTTCCATAGCCTCAATTTGCTCGGTTACTTTCATAGAGGCTAATTCCGCTCCAATTCCCGAACCTACTTTTCCAGCAAATATTAAAGATGTAATGGCCGGTCCCAGTTCCCGTATAATGGAAACTGCAACCATGGAAGGTAGCCATGATACCGCCCCGAATTCAGCCAGTGTAGGCCGGGATTGTACGGTCAGTACAAGCCCCAAAATGAGCCCTGTAATAGCCACTAAAGGAAAAGACTTATAGCCTATTAAATAAGACTGTCTGATAAATTCATTAAACTCGTACCGAGGCTTAACTACCTCTTTGAAAAATCGGAAAGTAAATTTAGTTAGTAGAGTAACCTCTTCAAAAAAACCTTTTAATGCTTTTGTAAAGGGGATTTCGTAGGGTTTGCTAAGTTTTTCTATTACTACTTTATGTTGAAGTGGTATGTTATTTAGCGGTTCCATAGTACCTTTCAATTATTTTAGTGAAGGTAGCGTCCAGCATACATCTAAACCCTGAGCCCCTGGTATATTCATCATGCCAAGCATAATGCCCTTGCAATTAAATTTATGTAATTGCGGAAGAATAATACCTACTAATGCACCCACTGTAAGGCCTGTTATACAATCAGATGGCATATGTGCAAGAGCCCTCACACGAATGTATCCCATTGCCAAAGGAGGAATTAAGGCAGCTGTATACCATAAAAATTTACTGGCATCAGGATGATAGTCGCAATACACTTTAGCTACAAAAAAAGAGGTGTATGCAACTGAAGCTGTATGGCCGCTATAAGCCGAATTACGGTTGTTTCCTGTTGTACGGTCAGCCATGGGCAGGCTGGTATAATATGTAATAGGACGGTACTTATTCTGAAATGTTGGTCCCAGCCAGCTATAATTATAAAAAGTAAAAGTTATTACATGTCCTTCAACATAAATAAACAAAAGATCCAACCAGTCAGAACGCATTTTTTTATCCAACCCAAGTAATGCTGGCAGAATAATAAATATGGGAGGTTCAATATCATCGGAGAGTTTGCTATACATAGTATATTGACTTGGATTTAAGCTTAATGCCCATCTGTCAAGAGGGTTAACCAGATTTGTATTTAAATCCAATATTTCGGAATTGGTAAGGTCAGGTTTGTTTTTTATCCTGCCAATAGCAGGATAATCTGAAGCTAATCCTCCTGCTATTATTAAACTTCCGGTAAAATAATTTACATGATACATTCTTTTTTTTGGTATCCTAATAGAGTCTTGAGAGAAGGCAGAGGAGCAATAAGTGAAAACTGCCAAAAGGCAGACCGGTATGATTTTACGGAATTGTTTGTTCATAATGAAATTATTTTGAACAAACTTAGTCCTAAGCAAACAGGCAAGTGTTATATAATTTGAGTAAAAAGTTACATTATTCACGCTTTTTCCATAAGCACTTTTGGCGAAAGCTGCAATATTTTTTTTGATAACCAATAGCAACTATAAGCAAAAAATGGCGCACATACAACATCAACCGTATAATGTACATGTTGTATAAGAAGCAAAATACCAACAGAAATTATGGTAAATAGAATATAAAATTTATCGGCTTTTTTATTTGAGGATAAATAAAACAGAAAAAGAAGAGAAACATGGCCTGAATAAAATAAATCCCTGTTAATAGAACTCGCCCGGTATATAAGGTCTGCTATAGGGTCTTTTAGCTGTATTAACCCTATGGGAGGACGTAATTGGGTGATGCCTATTGTGATATCACGGGAGATTAAAATAAACAGATAAGCAATAATGAATGTAATAACAGTAATGGGGTTTGGAAGAGTACGTAGTAAAAATAAAAGTATAACACTTAATTCAAAAAGTACTATTGGAATTGAAACGTCTTTTGATGGAAGTATCTTTAATACCCAATCGTTCATTACTACTCCGCCAGTAAGGTTTTCGATATAGTCAAAAAAATAGTATGTAAAAATTATTAAGGTCGCCAATGCTATTAACCCTACAATAAAATTCCTCTTAAAAGTCCTGTTCTGCCATGCATCTTGCCAATTTTGCTTAATTTGTTCAATAAAGATAATCATGGAAATCCACATCTTAAAAATGTCTGTTTATAGAGATAAAATATCCTTCACCAATGAAAAAATCAGAAGTGAAGAATATAGATTTATTTACTGTTATTAATGATGATATCCATCATGACGACCATGCCAACGGCCTCCATGACCAATAAAGCAACCTTGCAGTGAGAGCATCATTAAACAAGATAATAATAGAAGTAACTTTTTCATTTTATACAGATTAATTTGTTGGTGTAAAATTCGCCCTCAATCGCTGAATATGTGTTACACATATTAACCTATAGATTACATTATTCACACATTAGATGCAAACAAATCCCAATCGTAGAAATGGGATTGAGAAGTGAGGCAATAAAAAATACATCGTTATGAATTTGATCAATTGGTTACAGTAGTGGAAATATTTTTAGCCTTGATTAATCAACGTAAAATCAATTTGGCAGTTTATAACCAATAACCTTATTTCTGTTGAGATTAAATTTCCAAAAATCTTCCTTAATATTCATAACCTCTACCGGAGCATTATCTATCCAGTGATAATTACCGCCGCGTGGCTTACCCACAAGCAAAGTGTGGTATTTAAACCCATTCCTTTTAAGCCATTCCTCGGTTACTGCACGGTGTTCTTCGGTGCGAGAGGTGAAAAATGTTATAATATGCCCTTCGTCATACCATCTATTAAGCGTATCCACAGCACCGGGAGATACCACTGCCCCGGCCATGCGTTCCGGTTCTTCATTAGGGATATCTTCACATATAGTACCGTCAATATCTACTAAATAATTATTAATATGCGCAGGAAGAACTGGGGAAACTTTCTTTCCGTTCTCTTCTTTAATAAGCAAAATATCTTCCTTGTTGTTCATATAATGTTTATTTAATA
>Ga0302277_1000467_pt1 | contig 31344 bp, 42 predicted proteins | sample III_Bog_N3_1_FD_198759 | JGI IMG/M metagenome (GOLD analysis project Ga0302277, IMG submission 198759) | Peat permafrost microbial communities from Stordalen Mire near Abisko, Sweden - III_Bog_N3_1 | ecosystem: Environmental > Terrestrial > Soil > Wetlands > Peat | place: Sweden: Abisko... | reverse complement strand
GTAGGACTTCTTATGCAGCAACACCAAGCGCCGAGGGCGTCGCAAGCTGCATAAGAAGTTCTCCCTTTCGCGTCCAGGACTAATAAAGTCTTTTCTTTTAAGTTTCCAGACTGATTGGAATTTAGTATTTCTAAAGTCTGCTCCTATCACTTTTACTTACTGGGTTATTTATATATAACTATAACGATTGAAAGGATTAACCAAAACACGCAAACATCCCCAGACTGATGGACAACGTTTTTCTGTGGATATAGTGAGATTGACTGTTATTTAAGGATAGGTTATACTCTTTTTAGATTTATGAACACATTACATCGCTCAACAATTAACACATGGATGTCAGCCAACAAGATTCAATTGGCAGTCTTCACATGCGTTCAATTTATTACTGGCGGTGGAATGAGTAAATCATCATAGAAGAAAAATTTCAACTAGATTATCACTCATAAACCCGCCACCAACAAAGTGGCGGATTTTTATTGGTTAGGACGACTTTTTGTCCCGTTGCACAGATTGTAACGAGTCAAAAAGGGAATTCAAACCCCACAACTTATAGGAGGTCTATAAGTGGATCACAAAAGATTGTCTCGGACCGAAAGGAAAGGGAAATGGCGACAGTGACAATTGGCATGTCAGCTCAGCGCAAAACAAAAGGCATCGACCCGGACGGAGATTTTAGGACTCTGGTCGATAACTATGTTGAGGCGTTGATCTTGGTGCACTATAACAATCGTCCCACCGGTTGTAATTCGGTGGCGTTCATGAAGAGGCTGGAAGTCATTTCCAGAATCCAAGCGCTATATCCGGACTATCAAGGCCGGGTGCTGGGCTGCCTAGGGGACGAAGTCAGGTCAACGATTAAAGGCAGTGATTTTATGTCTGCCTTGGAATTTCTTCTAACGGAAATTCACAAGAGCAGACTGAACTGATTCACAACCACGAGCTCCCCGCCTGTTTTGTAAGGTGGGGCGCTTTTGTTTTTAAACAAAAAATCCTCCGACTTCGGAGGACTAATGTTGATATTATATTAAGCAGCCTGTAAAGCTTTTGCTTTATTGCCTTGCGTGCGCATACATCTCGTGCAGGCTTTGACTCTTGAACCGTCAGCAACGCGCAACCATTGTAGATTTGGTGAAAGGCGCTTTATTGAGGCTTGCATGGAGTGGCTGCGTTTGATTGTCTTTGAATATCCTTTGCCGCAAATTGTACAAAGTCTTGGCATATCTCTTGTCCTTGATGATCAATATATTAAGTAACTTTGATATTTTACCAGATAATGCAGTAATAGGCAAGAGCTGATTAAATTCCATCCACTATACTTAAGAGGCGGCTTGAATAAATTCAAGCCGCCTCTAAGGGTCTTATATTTGTCGCAAGCTTTTCACTTACTGTTTACTTGTACAACTTCCCACATTTTACTGCGGTTAGAAGTTACAACTACCAATTTTCCGCGGAAAATGTCGAGGAGCCAAGACTTTAACCGGTTAGAAAACAACGTAAAGAAAACTTGGTTGCTTACATCCGGAATTTGTAAAACGATAATCTCTGCTATTCTGACAGGGGTAAGGCTTTTGAAAGCCACCTGGAGTTGCATATTATCGCTGGCAGCTGATGTAATTATTCCAAACGAAATTTTGCCTTGATATTCGGACAAGTCTGCATCGCCAAAACCGCGAATGTTAAAGCCGTAAATTTGGTAAACTTTCGTTTTCAGTTCGCACCAAACTTCTTCAATTGTTGCGAGTTCGGTTGCATTCAATGCTGTGAAATAGACTTTTGACATGACTTCCTCCTGAGACTTTCCTTGATAGGAAAGGAATACCCTGTTGTTTAAGACAGGGGAACAGTAGGTTGTACTGAACAGTTATTTATATATTACTTATATGTAGATGTCAACTAACCTAATGCTGGATTCAGCTCCCTAGCGCAAGACCTTTCTTCAGTCTAGGATAACCCAATGAATACGAAATATACCCGACTGAGCTTTGCCGAACGTGAAGAGATTAGTAGAGGGATCTATGCATACGAGACTAATGCTACAATTGCCAAGAGATTAGGGAGGTCTGACTCTACTGTAAGCAGAGAGATTAAAAAGATGATCGTGCGCAAGCGTTGGAGCTACCATGCGCTACCAGCAGAACTTGTTGCAAAGCAGCGGAAGCTCTCTCAGCGCAAACCAAAGTTGCTGGAAACTAACATTAGACTCAGGGAGTATGTCTACCACAAGCTCACAAAGAAGCAGTGGTCACCCGAGGAGATTGCCGAACGACTCAAGCTCAAGTACCCTAAGGATATGACTATGCGAATATCCTACGAAACAATCTACCAGCATTTGTACTGCCTGCCTCGAGGAGCACTGAAGAAGGAGCTCATGCAGAACTTGAGGCACGAACGTAAATACCGTCAACCTCGAGCTGACCTACATGCTAAACGTCAGCGAATACAGGATATTGTAAGTATCTCTGAGAGACCTGCTGAAGTTGCAGACAGAATCGTTCCTGGGCACTGGGAAGGAGACCTAGTCATGGGCAAAGGAAACAAGAGTGCCGTGGGCACACTGGTCGAACGGACTACCAGATTGACCCTACTCGTTCCACTCAAAGAGAAAGATGCCATATCTGTAGCCATGGCATTTGCCAAAGCATTCAAAAGAATCCCTGCTGAGTTCAAAAAAACCCTGACCTACGACCGAGGTACAGAGATGACCAGGCACAAGCTGTTTACAAAAGAGTCGAAGATCAAAGTATTTTTTGCGGATCCTCACAGTCCCTGGCAGCGAGGAACCAACGAAAACACCAATGGACTCATACGACAGTATTTTCCGAAAGGCACTGACTTCAAGCACGTACTTACGAAGGACATCTACAAGGCAGAGCGTCAGCTGAACTCCAGACCCAGGAAAGCTAATGGCTTCTACACGCCCTCAGAAAGATTTTATGAATTAACAACTGGAAAGAAAATTGCGTTAGGAAGTTGAAGTGAAGAATTTTAGAAATTCCAAATCTCTGCTATTATAAAAGTAATAAGGATAAACACATGAACTTTATATCAGCTTTAATTTTTCTGGTCATTTTAATTTTCTCAGCAATATTGCATGAGATTGCTCATGGCGTGGTTGCCGAAAAGTTTGGCGATACCACAGCTAGAGACGCCGGCAGGATCACATTGAATCCGATTCCGCATATCGATCCGTTATTCTCGATAATAATTCCATTGGGGTTATATTTAAGCGGCTCGCCGATACTGTTCGGTTTTGCCAAGCCTGTGCCAGTGAACTACTACCGTCTAAGCAATTGGCGCTGGGGGATATTCTGCGTATCAATTGCCGGTATCGTTACAAATCTCTTTTTGGCTTTTGCCTTTTCGATTCCTTTGCATTTTGCAAATATCTCACCATTCGCTCAAGGACTCTGCACACTTATTGTTGAGTTAAACATTTCCTTAGCGATTATCAACATGATTCCTATTCCACCGATTGACGGTTCCAAAGCTTTGGCCGCTTTACTTGGCGAAAATGTTTTAGAGAAAGTCGTATCAATAGAGTCCAAAGGAATTTGGGGTACACTGCCTTTTATAATTTTGATTTATATCTTGTTTTTGACGCCTTTATTCAACAATGTCATGGTGCCAGTCTTTAACTTCTTCTTTAAGATTTTTGGTATTGCTTAATCAAAATTAAATGGAAAATAGAGAAATAGAAGTGCGATTCTTGGAAATAGACAAAGAAAAATTGATTTCCAGATTATTAGAGCTTGGAGCAAAAGATTATGGAGAGTCCTTACTCAACGAAGTCATCTTAGACAAGGGCACGGATGACTGGAATCAAAATGCTACGGATAATAAATTCGTGCGCGTCAGAGAAGGTCATGGCAAAACTTACATAACATACAAACATCATCAAACCTTAGCTGCCGACGGAACAGAAGAAATAGAGCTGGAAATTAACGACTTCAACAAAGCCGTGCAGTTTTTGGAGAAGGTTGGTCTAAAAATTTGTCGTCATCAACAAAAACTAAGACATAAATTTTCTTTGAACGGTGTAGTCGTAGATATCGATACTTGGCCAAAGATACCGACTTATGTAGAGCTAGAAGGCGAATCAGAAGAATCTCTCAAAGAAGCTGCTGCAATTCTAAATTTGGATTGGGATAAAGTCGTCTTCAAAGATGCAAAAAAGCTCATAGAAGAGAATTACAACATTCCAATTCGGAACATAAAATGGTTCACTTTTGATAGGTTTGAATAAATGTTTCAAAAATCTTTCATATTGACGAAATTTAGAGGAGATTGTAAACTTGGCTGTTCGGTAGTATAAATGCAAAAAGGGGGAAAACACGATGTACAATGTCATTTTTTTCTCAAGAAATCTTGAAAGACCAACCTCCTGGACATCCTATCCGTCAAAAGAAGCTTTTGAAGAGGATCGAGCCAGCTGGACTGAAGAGAGGAAAAAGAAGGACGAAATATTCAAGGTCGGCGTCTCGGATGAAGAATGCAGAAAAGTAATGAATAAGATCCCCGATGTTCCTTTTACGCGAGAGCAACTCAATGTAAGGTAATGAAGAACTGGTACATTTTCAAAAAGCCCTGCAAGGCGTATCGAATTACGCATTGCAGGGCTTTTGACAAATCCCCAATAAAACCTTATAATTATTGCGAACTATATAACTGTGTTTTCGCACCTTGTTATATTATTGGGAGTAATTAGAAATAATATACTTCGAATATAAATAATTTTGTTCTGAGGGGTGACGCTGGACGGAGACCTTGGAAGTTCGCGCGCAGCCGTGCTAGTTAATCTTTATAGAAAGTTTAATGCATTCACGGCGAGCGAGACTCCGAGGTGGCCGGCGGCAGAACCCCGAAAGAACAAAATTATTTATATAGATATATTCATTTTGATTAATTCCAATTTAATTAATTAATGCTAAATCGGAGTAATCTCTAGTTCGTAAGAACGAAAGGTGAACTGCCCACTAGTTCAAGGGTCAACGCATTTAGCCAAGGAAATAATGCCAACAATCAATCAGCTTATTCGCCACAAGCGAACAAGCGCGAAGGCTAAATCCAAGACTCCGGCCTTGGAACGCCGAATCAACGTCATAAAGAGCGCCACCGTTTGGCGCCCAAGTCCTTTTATGCGCGGTGTTTGCTTAAAGGTGTACACAACTACACCAAAGAAGCCAAACTCTGCTTTGCGTAAAGTGGCAAAAATTCGTTTAACAAACGGAATGGAAGTAATCGCTTACATCCCAGGAATCGGACATAACTTGCAGGAACACTCTGTGGTCATGATCCGTGGTGGTCGTGTAAAAGATCTTCCTGGTGTGCGTTATCACATTGTTCGCGGTAAGTTAGATACACTCGGCGCAGAAGGTCGAAAGCGCGGTCGCAGTAAATACGGAATGAAGAAAGGATAACTCCCATGCCAAGAAAAGCAAGATCATACGATAAACATGAACCTAAGGGCGATCCAAAATATGGAAGCTCTCGTTACGGAAAATTCATCAACTATTTGATGGAACGCGGTAAAAAGCAGGTTGCCCGTAAGATTTTTTACCAAGCATTAGATGAGGTCAAAGTAAAAATGGAAGCCGCTGGACAAAAAGATGTCGAGCCAAATCTGATTTTTGACCAAGCTCTCAAGAACATTTGCCCATTGGTAGAAATTAAAGGCCGCCGCATCGGTGGTGCTAACTACCAGGTGCCTATGGAAGTCGTAGAGCCTCGTAAAACAACTTTGGGTATGCGCTGGTTGATAAATGCATCTCGTGCTCGCAAGGGCATCCCAATGCATCTTAGACTCTCATCCGAAATCGTCGATGCTTACAACAAAGTTGGAGCAGCTATCAAGAAACGTGAAGATACACACAAGATGGCCGAAGCAAACAAGGCTTTTGCTCACTTTGCAAGATTTAACAAGCGATAAGCTTTAAATAACAAAAACTAATTTATGCCAAGAGAACATGCAATAGAAAAGACCAGAAATATCGGAATTATTGCTCACATCGATGCCGGTAAGACTACCGTCACCGAAGGAATCCTTTATGAAACCGGCGTCACTCACAATATTGGCGCGGTTCATGAAGGTGAGACAGTAACCGATTGGATGGAACAAGAACGCGAGCGCGGAATTACTATTACTTCCGCTGCCGTCACTTGTTATTGGAAAGAACATAAAGTTAACATTATCGATACTCCGGGCCACGTAGATTTTACTGTTGAAGTTGAACGCTCACTCCGTGTTTTGGATGGGGCTGTTACAGTCTTTGACGGAAAAATGGGTGTAGAACCGCAGTCTGAAACCGTTTGGCGCCAGGCTGACAGATACAGTGTCCCTCGTATGTGTTTTATCAACAAAATCAACCAGACCGGTGGAGATTTTTATAAATCTTTAGAGTCTGTGCAAAAGCGTTTGTCTCCAAACGCGATTCCAATTCAACTTCCTGTAGGATTCGAAAAAGATATTTGTGGAATCGTAGATTTGGTAAAGATGAAAGCCTTCACTTACACCGAATTCAAAGACAAAGAACTCACAGAGAGTGAAATTCCTGCTGACATGCTTGATAAAGCTAAAAAGTATCGCCAAGAACTGATAGAAAAAGCTGTCGAATCCGACGAAGCTTTGATGGAAAAATATTTGTCCACTGGTGATTTGACCGAAGAAGAACTAAAGAGCGCAATTCGCAAAGCTACTATTTCCAGCAGTATGTATCCAGTTCTTGGTGGAGATGGTCGTGGAGTTATCGTCCGAACAATTTTGGATGCAGTCACTTTTTATCTTCCTTCACCATTGGAAAGACCGCACGTAGCTGGTGTCGATCCTAAGACAAAAGAAATCACCGAAGAGACTCCTTTGATCTTGCGCAAGCCTGATGATAGCGAACCTTTCTCCGCTTTAGCATTTAAAATTGCTACAGATCCTTTCGTCGGTAAACTCGCTTTCTTTAGAGTCTATTCTGGAAAAGTAGAAGCCGGATCGTATGTACTGAATACCCGCACGAACAATAAAGAACGCGTCGGACGTTTGGTACGCATGATGGCTAACGACCGCGAAGAAGTCAAAGAAGTTTACGCTGGCGACATCGCCGCAATTATCGGTCCTAAGGACACAGTAACTGGTGATACTCTTTGTGATGTCGATCATCCTATCAGACTTGAATCAATCAAATTCGCTGAACCAGTTATCTCTATGGCTATTGAGCCTAAGACAAAAGCTGACCAAGAAAAGATGGGTATGGCTTTGGCTCGTTTGGCTGAAGAAGATCCTACATTCAAGATTCGCTCTGACGAAGAAACAGGTCAGACGCTTATCTCCGGAATGGGAGAGTTGCACTTGGATATCATCGTCGATCGTATGCGCCGCGAATTCAAAGTGGAAGCCAATGTTGGTAAGCCACAAGTCGCCTACAAAGAAAAGTTCAAGAAGATTATCGAATCAGAAGGAAAGTACATTCGTCAGTCTGGTGGTAAAGGACAATATGGACATTGTCGTCTTCGCCTAGAACCTCGCGAACCAGGTGCTGGATTTACTTTTGAAAGCGAAATTGTTGGTGGAACCATTCCTCGCGAATTCATCGCTCCTATCGAAAAGGGAGTCAAGGAAGCTGCGGAAAATGGTGTTATCGCTGGTTACCCAGTTATCGACTTTTTCTGTGCAGTTTATGATGGAAGTTTCCACGAAGTTGACTCTTCGGAAATGGCCTTCAAAATTGCCGCTTCTAAAGCTTTCCAAGATGGTGTTAGAGCAGCAGATCCTATTTTGCTCGAACCAATCATGAAAGTCGTGATTACGGTTCCTGAGCAGTTCATGGGAGACGTTATCGGAGATGTAAACTCCAAGCGTGGACAAGTCAAGGAAATGAGCGATCGCGGACAGAACAAAGAAATCGAATCTTATGTTCCTCTTGCTGAGATGTTTGGGTACGTAACTTCTCTGAGGTCTATGACTCAAGGTCAAGGCAGCTCGACCATGGAATTTGACCACTACGCCGAAGTTCCAAAGAACGTTGCAGCCGGAATCATTGAAAGCCGCGCAACAGCAAACGCTCGTAAAGGACAGTAAAATATTTTTGTATTTCAAAAGCAAACACCCCGTTCCAATTTCTCGGAACGGGGTGTTTTTGTTTTTGGAGTCTGTCTAATTATTTTATAGTATTAGTGTTGCTGCTGGGCAGCGTTATTCTCGATGCCGATGTTGGCGTTGATTTCCGGTCCGGCTATGGACCAGAAGATAAACAGCGCCGTGATCACGGCACCTACCAACAGTTGTGCGCCGAAGACAAATGTCCGTGCGCGTTGCATCTGATACAGCCTGTAAACCGTGACGACATCTGCCGCGATGAGAAAAATAATCATCGACGGTATGTTGAACATGATATACAGACTCATCAACAGGCCACCAGTCGCAAACATCGGATAGCACTTGCTAAAATTGTCGGCGTACGGGTAGCCAGAGTGTTGGTGCTGCGCGCGCAAGGCCGAGAGCCCTAAGACATTGAAGACCGCAGCAAAAAACCAGTCGCGGTTATAGCACGCGAAGTAAGAAATGACCGCGAGGGCCAGACCTACAACGCATAAGACTATGGCCCAGAAAACATCTTTCTGGTCCGAACATGCATCCGCTTCGGCTGGCTCGTAGCAACCGAAAAAATACTTAGAAAGCCCCATTGCAATCCTCCTGGTGGATTTCACGCATTATATAACAAATATAACCAAAAGTCAAATAATGGGGTCTGGCCCGGGGTCAGACCTCAAAAATGGTGTATAAAAAGCTAATAAAATCAGGTAGTTTTTGATGTGCTAAATTGGGTGGGGTCAGGTACGGGGTCAGACCCCGTACCTGACCCCTGACCCCACTAATAAAACCTTTATTTATGGTATAATTAGTGCATGGAAATCCTCAAAGATATATCTTTAGCTCCTTACACGACATTCAAAATCGGTGGTAATGCCACATATTTTGCTCATGTTACAAATCTTAAAGATTTGTCCGAAACTCTGGTATTTGCTAAAGAGCATAATTTTTTAGGTGCAGACAATCTGCTTTGTCTGGGTGGTGGCAGTAATATGCTTATTTCTGACAAAGGCTTTAATGGATTGGTTTTATCTTTGGAAAACAAAGGGATAGAAATTGTAGAAGAAGACGTTGATTCGGTCTTAATAAATATTGCTTCTGGTGAAGTCTGGGATGATGTGGTCGCTTGGTCTGTAGAAAACGGCTTTTGGGGAATAGAAAACATGTCGGCGATCCCTGGCAATGTCGGCGCTTTCGCCGTGCAGAATGTTGGCGCTTATGGGCAGGAAGCCGCACAAGTTTTGGATTCTGTAAGGGTTGTCGATATTCAAAGTGGGGAGTCTAAAATAATTAGCAGCGAGCAATGCGGCTTCTCATATCGAAAAAGCATATTCAATTCTGAGAAAAAAGGTAAATATTTAATTTTTAGTATAGTTCTAAAACTTTCTAAAATCCCAAATCCAAATTTAGTTTACAAAGATCTTAAAAATTATTTTGCTGAAAACACTAGTCCGACTTTGCAAGAAATCAGACAGGCCGTCATAGCTATCAGATCGTCAAAACTTCCGAACCCAAAGGAAACGGGTAACGCTGGTTCGTTTTTTAAGAATATATTTGTAAATCAGACTGAATTCCAAGAAATAGGCAATAAGATAGCAGAAAAATTCGGATTGCCTGCCCAGCAAAAGCTTCTCACAATATCAAAATCACAAAGTGACGGTAAAATCAAAGTTCCAGCAGCATTTCTAATAGAACTATGCAACTTAAAAGGCTATTCTATCGGTCCAGTCAAAGTTTATGAGAAGCACTCACTGGTTTTGGTTAATACTGGTGGAGCCCTAGCCTCAGATGTCTTTAAACTAATAAAATATGTAAGGGAGACCGTTTATAAGAACACTGCTGCCGTGCTAGATTGTGAACCTAACTTTGTAGGTTTTACCCATGCAGAGCTAGAGGATCTTATGCACTTATCCACTAACTCATAGAATTTGACATTTGTGCGTACTATTGGTACTATTGACTAGCGTTTTATGCGCATAAATTGCGCTTTGTTTGTTTTAACTAAAATTAATTAATTCAGCCCTGGACGCTTTTATAAACCCTTTTTAATAAGGTAAAGAGTGTTTGTAAAAGCGAAAAAGAGCCTAGCTCGGGCTAAGAAGGAAAAAGAATGGCAGAAAAGTTTGAACGCAATAAGGTTCACGTCAACGTAGGAACTATCGGTCACGTCGACCACGGTAAAACCACTTTGACTGCAGCTATTACGACCGTGTTAGCAAAGACCGGTCATGCAAAAGCTAAGGCATATGACCAGATTGATAATGCTCCAGAAGAAAAAGCTCGTGGTATTACAATCAATACTTCACATGCTGAGTACGAAACAGATAAGCGCCACTACGCTCACGTAGACTGTCCAGGACACGCTGACTATGTTAAGAACATGATCACCGGTGCCGCTCAAATGGACGGTGCTATCTTGGTTGTTTCCGCAACTGATGGTCCAATGCCACAGACTCGCGAACATATTCTTTTGGCATACCAGGTTGGTGTTCCTAATATCATTGTTTACATGAACAAGTGTGATATGGTCCAGGATGCTGAACTTCTTGATTTAGTCGAAGAAGAAATCCGTGATTTGTTGACCAAATATCATTACGATGGTAAGAATACTCCAATCATCCGTGGATCCGCTTTAAAGGCCTTAGAAGGCGACCAATCAGAACTCGGTGAACCTTCTATCTTGAAGCTTGTTGATGCTTTGGATACATACCTTCCTGACCCAGTACGCGAAACCGATAAGCCTTTCTTGATGCCTATCGAAGATATCTTCTCAATTGAAGGACGCGGAACAGTTGTCACAGGTAGAATTGAACGTGGAATTTTGAAGGTTGGCGATGAAGTCGAAATTATCGGTCTTCGCCCAACAGCTAAAACAATTATCACTGGTATCGAAATGTTCAACAAACAGTTGGATGAAGGACGAGCCGGAGATAACGCCGGTGTCTTGCTTCGTGGTACTAAAAAGGACGAAGTCGAGCGCGGACAAGTTTTGGCAAAACCAGGTTCTACAACTCCTCATTCTGAATTCGAAGGTGAAGTCTACATCTTGACCAAAGATGAAGGTGGACGTCATACACCATTCTTCAAGGGTTACAAGCCTCAGTTCTACATCCGTACAACCGATGTGACTGGTGAAGTCATCCTTCCAGAAGGACAAGAAATGGTCATGCCTGGCGACACATTAAAAATCAATGTTAAATTGATTACTCCTGTCGCTTTGGAAGACAAACTCCGCTTCGCTATCCGTGAAGGTGGGCACACTGTAGGTGCCGGAGTTGTGACCAAAATCACTAAATAATATAGATATTTAAAGCCAGATCTGCTTAAAATACAGGTCTGGCTTTAATCCAAAAGCGCACTTTTGACAAAAAATCATTATTCCGCTAGAATAAGCAAGTGTTCATTAGAAATTAATCAAGCAATTCGCACATTATTAGGCAAAAAATGGAATCGGCAAAGAGCAAGATCAGAATAAAGATACAAGCATACGACCACAAGTTGGTAGACCAGTCAGCTAAGCAAATCGTAGACACTGCTAAGAGAAGCGGTGCAACGGTGACAGGTCCTATTCCGCTTCCAACAGAAAAGACTAAGTACACTGTACTTAGGTCTACTTTCGTGCACAAAGATAGCCGAGAGCAGTTTGAAATGCGCGTTCATAAGCGTTTGATTGATATAAACGAACCAACACCAAAGACTATTGATGCGTTAAGCAATCTCAATTTGCCAGCAGGTGTGGACGTCGAGATAAAAATGAACTAAACAGTTTCCAGAGCTAGTAGGACAGATTTTTAAAAAGTATTTTTGAAAAAAGAAAAAGTTTGTAGCAGAGAACTTCGTCAGACAAATCCTATAAGGGTTTCGTCTAGATGACACCCTCTGTACCGAATGATTTCTTCTATAGGTTAACAACTTCATTAAATCGCTTCGCAAGAAGCACAACAAATGTCCCATTAAAAAACCCGAGAAGGTATATCTTCAATAAAGCTACAAGTAATAAATCCAAACCTTTAATGGTGGGTTTATCCGCCGTAGCCTTGGCGAAGGCGGACCGTCTCGGTTTTTTTTAAGATAATTTCTTATAAGACCGGTTTTAAATAATTATACTGCGTCATGCAGTGAAAGGATTATGTACGTTCCGAAAGGAATGGACCTCTAACAAATATGAAATTTGCGATAGCAAAAAAACTGAACATGACCTCGCACTTCTTGGAGACTGGTACAGCCGTTCCGGTGACCATTCTGCAAGCAAGCCCCCTGGTCGTGACCCAACTGAAAACCACTGAAAAAGATAAGTACGAAGCGGTTCAAGTGGGATATGGAAAGAAGAATAAGATCTCAAAATCAATCGCTGGACATCTTAAGGGTGCTGGCCCTTTCTCACTCTTGAAAGAGTTTACAGTTGAGAAGGCTGCTGATTACGCTTTAGGCCAGAGACTTGATTTACAATTTGAAATAGGTGAAATGGTTGATGTCATCGGTGTAATGAAAGGTCGTGGTTTCGCCGGTGTTATCAAGAGACATGGTTTCCATGGTATGCCTGCTTCTCACGGACACGATAAGCCAAGAGCTGTAGGTTCTATCGGACAACGTTTTCCTCAGCACGTTCGCAAAGGATTGAGAATGTCCGGAAGAATGGGTGGCTGTGAAGTTACCGTAAAGAATTTGCAGATTGTCGACATAGATGTAAAGCGAAATCTGATTGCCGTCAGCGGAGCTGTCCCAGGACATCGCAACGGTATCGTCAGAATAATAACAACCGGTAAAGTAAAGCCTTTGGAATTAGTGCCCAAGGCCTCAGATAAGAAGAAATAATTTCCAATAGGCAACTCATATGAAAATCGATTATTACGACAGTAAATACGAGGTTGAAGGTCAAGTAGAGCTCAACCCAAAATTATACGAAGTTAAAGCCGATGCAGGAATCGTAGAGCAGGCTGTGCGCGTTCAATTATCCAATGCTCGTGCTTCTATCTCAAATACTAAAACCAAAGGCGAAGTCTCTGGTGGTGGTAAGAAGCCTTGGAAGCAAAAAGGTACAGGACGAGCCCGTGCTGGTTCTACACGTTCTCCAATTTGGAGACATGGTGGTATCACTTTCGGTCCACGCACTGAACGAAACTACACTCTTAAGATAAACAAAAAAGAGTGGAGAAAAGCATTGTCCATGGTTCTTTCTGACAAGGTTGCTGGAAAAGGTTTCGTCGTCATGAATGAAATAATCGTTCCTGAAGGCAAAACCAAAGCATTAGTCGCTTGGCTCAAAGGTTTAAAGACCGCCATAGCTAATGATTCTAAAAAGTTCCTCATAGTGCTTCCTGGAAAAGATCAGACTGTAGAGAGAGCGATCCGTAATATCCCTTCAGCAAAAGCTATTCAAGCTGATTCTCTAAATATTGTTGATCTTATAGATTGTGATACAGTGATTCTTCCAAAGCCAGCGCTAGAAGTTATTGAAAAGACTTATTTGAAATAATGCCTATATGAAGAATACTAATTTAATCCCAAACGCGGCTTATGATACAGGTGCTCATCGCGTATTGGTCAAACCTATAATTTCAGAAAAAAGCTATTCACTAAGTCCTAGTGGAAAGTACGTTTTCAAAGTGGATCCAAAAGCCAACAAGATTTCTGTACGCAAAGCCGTAGAGAAGCTTTATGGCGTGAATGTAGTCATGGTAAACATCATGAATGTTCGCGGTAAGAACAGGACATTTGGACGTATTGCCGGCAAGACTTCCGATTGGAAAAAGGCTATCGTAACACTTAAGGCTGGGCAGAATATCGCTCAGTTAAATGGTGGAGGAGCTCAATAATATGGCCGTAAAAATTTACAAACCAACCAGCAATGGCAGAAGAATTCAATCAGTCACAAACTATAGAGAAGTTCTGAAGGCTGGACCTAAGTCCCCAAAGAGTTTAGTTCTTTCTAAAGGCAAGAATGCCGGCAGAAACAACTCTGGAAAGATTACTGTCCGTCATCGTGGCGGAGGATTCAAGAAGCTTATCAGAATCGTAGATAATTCCCGTGTTGATAAGTTGAATGTTCCTGCAAAAGTCTTGAGCATAGATTATGCTCCTGGACGATCATCTTTTATTTCATTGATTTCATATCGCGACGGCGAAAAACGTTATATGCTCGCACCGCATGGTATAAAGGTCGGAGATGTTGTTGTTGCTAGCGAGAAGGCTGAACCTAAGCTTGGCAATAGAATGTTCATGAAGAATATTCCTGTGGGAACATTCGTTCATGACATCCAGTTGCAGCCTACAAGCAAAGGAACAATCGCCCGAAGCGCTGGAAGTTTTGCTGTATTGCAATCTTTGGATAGCGGATACGCATTACTGAAGATGCCAAGCGGCGAAATCCGCAAAGTTCCAGAAGTCTGTATGGCAACAATCGGACAGGTTTCCAATATTGATTGGGAAAATGTCAGGATTGGAAAAGCTGGAAGAGTAAGGCTTATGGGTCGCAGACCAATGGTCAGAGGTAAAGCGATGAACCCTGTTGACCACCCTCATGGAGGAGGAGAAGGTCATAACCCAATCGGTATGAAGTATCCAAAGACCCCATGGGGTAAACATGCTTTGGGTGTAAAGACCAGAGATGCAAAGAAGCCAAGCCGCAAGTTCATTATCCAGCGCAGGAAGAAATAATTTTTTCTAAGATATATGTCAAGATCACTTAAAAAAGGGCCATACGTAGACGAACGTTTAATAAAAAGAATCGTCGGTGCTAAGCAAGGTTCAAGATTCAAAACTTGGGCACGCGAAGCTTCTATCACTCCAGAGATGGTAGGTTTCATCTTTGAAGTACATAATGGCAAAATTCATATTCCAGTTTCTGTAAGCGAAAATATGGTCGGGCACAAGCTTGGAGAATATTCACCAACTCGTAAATTCTCCAGACATGGCGGTAAGATGGCTAAAGAACAATCCGCTGCTGCAGTACCAGCTAAATAATCCTTAACATTCGTATGATTTAATATGGCACGAAGCAAAACAGTACAATCGAAAACAGCGGAAGTAAAGACAGCCGAAGCCCATGCGATGGGTTTGCGTCTTAGTCCAAGAAAAGCCAGGCTCGTAACCAATTTGGTTAAGGGTATGCCTGCTTTGGATGCAATTGAACAATTGCGCTTTACGAACAAAAAAGCTTCAAAATATGTTATTGACTTACTGCGCTCAGCCGTAGCCAATGCCGAACATAATTTCAAGCTCGATGCTGATCGCTTGTATATTAAAACAATCACTTGTGATATGGGTCCTAAACTCAAACGCTATATGCCGAGAGCTCAGGGCAAGGCCAGCGAGATTCGCAAGCCAACCAGTCACTTGCACGTAATTCTAGAAGAGAGATTAGGAGCTAAAAAGTCTAAGATTCAGAAGTCTGGAGCTCCATCAACCGGTAAGCATACAGCAGTCAAAGAGACAGCTTCCATAACTGACGAAGATCCTAACAAGGCAGAACAGAAAGTCAGCGCAGAACATGGCAAGATCGCCGGTAAGCCTAGCCAAGCAGGGAAGTCTAGCGAAAGAGTAAAGTCGAACAAAGTAACGCAAAAACGAAGATTATTTAACCGCAAGAGCGGAGTATAAAGTTATGGGACATAAAATCTCACCAACAAGCTTTAGGCTTAATATAACTGAAACCTGGAAATCCAAATGGTTTTCCAAAGGGAATTTTGCTAAGACTTTGCAAGAAGATGTTCAGATTCGCGAATATTTGATGGTCGCTTTGAAAAAGGCGGGCATAGTAAGAATCGATATCGAAAGACTCAATGATGGCGCACTCACAGTCATAATAAAATCCACTAAACCAGGAATGATTATCGGCAAGGGTGGTGCTGGAATCGAAGAGCTCAAAAAGAAAGTTAAGCAGAAGGTCGGCTTAAAGCAAGATATCAAGATCAACATCGAAGAGATTCGAGATGTAAATTTGCAATCACAAGTGATCGCTCAGAACATCGCCGAAGCTTTGGAACGACGTGTTTCCTTCCGACGTTTGATGAAGCAATCAATTGAGCAAATCATGAATGCCGGCGCAAAAGGTGTAAAGATCGCAGTCGGTGGACGTTTGGGTGGAGCTGATATTGCTCGTACCGAACATTTATCTTCCGGAAAAATGCCTTTGCACACAATGCGCGCTAATATAGATTTTGCCAGAGCCACTGCTTTTACGACTTACGGAACTATCGGAGTAAAAGTTTGGATAAACAAAGGTGAACTATTTGAAAAACTGGTACCGCTTCAGGCTACAAACAGTTTTGATCAAAGAGGACCACGAAGACCAAGGAGCCAGAAATAAATGATGATTCCTAAAAAACTCAAACACCGCAAACAGCATCGTGGAAACAACAAAGGAATGGCAACTTCCGGTACCGCAATAAACTTTGGAAGTTACGCATTGAAGGCCACTGAGAGCTCCTGGGTTACCGCTAGACAGATAGAATCTGCAAGGCGTGCAATGACCAGATACATCCAGCGCGGTGGAAAAATATGGATTAGAGTATTTTCAGACAAGCCTGTCACTAACCATGGAAACGAATCAACTATGGGAGGCGGAAAAGGTGCAGTAGACCACTTCGTCGCCGTAGTTAAGAGAGGTAGAATCCTCTTTGAGATGGATGGTGTTGCCGAGAACATGGCAAAAGAGGCAATGCGATTAGCAGCTTACAAGCTTCCGATTAAGACTAAATTTATAACCAAGAACGATTAACGATTATGACCATTAAAGAATTGCTACTCAAAGGTGAACCAGAGCTCTTGAAAGACTTGGCGACCTTGAGGGACAAACAGCGTGAACTACGCTTTAAAATCCACAGCCAAGAACTCAAGAATGTCCGCGAACTGTCAGCAGCCAAGAAGGACGTCGCGCGCATTTTGACGGTCATAAGGCAAAGAAGCCAGGAGATCAAATAATCATGGATAAAGTCATACGCACAAAAATCGGAACTGTAGTCTCTGACAAGATGAACAAGACTGTCGTCGTGAAAGTTGATTCTAGAAAACAGCATCCGAAGTATAAAAAGACATACATGGTGTCTAAGAAGTTCAAAGCTCACGATGAGAAGAACGAATATCATGTCGGGGATCAGGTCGAAATCCGCGAATCCAAACCATTGTCGAAAGACAAGAATTATACAGTAATCAGGAAAGTATCTTAATAATATGTTACAAGTAAGATCATGGATGAACATCACGGATAACACCGGCGCAAAAGTTGTCGCCCTGTTCTCCGTAAACGGAAAGAATGCTAAACGCTTTGCGCGTTTGGGTGATGTGGTTTCTTGCTCAGTGAAGCAATCCTCTCCTAAAGGCCAAGTCAAAAAAGGTGATAAAGTCTACGCAGTCATCGTCCGCACCCGCAAAGAAGTTCGTCGCAAAGACGGTTCTTATATCCGTTTTGATGATAATGCCGGAGTGCTTGTAGACAAGAACAGCCTTGAACCAAAAGGAACGCGTATCTTCGGTCCGATACCACGCGAACTCAGGGAAAAAGGTTTTTCTAAGATAATTTCCCTCGCACCGGAGGTCGTATAACATGCCGATGAACAAGATAAGACTCAAAAAAGGCGATACGGTAAAAGTTCTTAGCGGTAAGGATCGCGGCAAGAACGGTAAGATAATCGAGGTTCGACCGGAGCAGCTGAGAATCGTTGTGGAAGGTATCAATATCCACAAGAAATTTCAAAAAGCTGCTCAGGGAAAGCCTGGAACCAGTGTTTCCTTCCCGGCTGCTCTAGCTTCCGGAAAAGTAATGCTTGTCTGTCCTAACTGCAGTAAGCCAACAAGACTTGAGACCAAAATTCTCGAGAATGGCGAAAAGCAGAGGATCTGCAAGTTATGCAAGAAAGGCGTATAGGTACACGGCAATGAATAGATTAAAACAACAATACGACAAAGAGCTTAAAGGCAACCTTGCTAAAAAGTTCAATATCAAAAATCTTCTGGCCGTGCCTCAGGTAAAGAAAATTGTCCTGAACGTCGGAGTCGGTAATACTCTCAAGGATCCAAAATTCTTGGAAGCAATCATCAATGACATCAGAACGATTACCGGTCAGCAACCAGTCAAGTCCGCAGCAAGAAAATCAATCGCAGGCTTTAAGATTAGAGAAGGACAGATAGTCGGTGTGATGGTTACTCTCAGAGGTCCACGAATGTATGACTTCTTAGACAAACTGATCAACAGCGCCCTGCCTCGCGTAAGAGATTTCAGAGGATTGAGTGATAAAGCTTTTGATGGACAAGGGAATTACCATATCGGATTAAAAGAACAGTTGGTCTTCCCGGAAATTAATGAAGAGAGTCTAGAACACACGTTCGGCCTGCAAATTTCAATAATAACAAACGCGGGTACGGATGAAAAAGGTCGAGAACTGCTGCGCAGTATGGGTTTCCCATTTGCGGAACAAGCTAACTAAGGAATAACTATGGCTAAGAAATCGATGATTGCAAAAGCGCTTAGGTCCAGGACCAAGCCAAAATTCTCCACCAGAGTCGTAAGACGCTGCTGGAAGTGCGGAAGAAACCGTGGATACATGCGCGATTTTGATCTTTGCCGCATTTGTTTCCGAGAGTTGGCGTCCAAAGGTGAGATCCCAGGCATAACTAAGTCATCTTGGTAAAGGAATAAATATGTTTACCGATCCAATAGCAGATATGTTAACAAGAATCCGCAACGGTCTATCCGCCAAAAAGGCGACAGTTACCATTCCGTATTCTAAATTAAAACAGAGCTTGGCTGAAATACTCGCCAAGGAAGGGTATCTTACTTCAGTATCCGTAAGCGGTGGAAGCAAGATCTCCGAGAAGAGCTTAGAAGTTACCTTAAAGTATATCGGTGGTGAAGGAGTCATCCTGGGAATACAGAGAGTAAGCAAGCCAGGACAGAGGATATACACCCCAGCTTCTTCTATCCCTCGGGCTAACGGTGGAACAGGATGTACAATCCTTACTACACCTAAAGGTTTGATGACTGATAGAGAAGCTCGCAGACAGAAGTTCGGTGGTGAAGTAATTTGCCAAGTATGGTAAAGGAAAAAAACAGATGTCACGCATAGGAAAAAAACCAATACCGCTTACCGGTGGAGTTACAGCCGAACTAGTCAGCGGAATAGTAAATGTCAAAGGACCTAAAGGCAGCTTGTCTGTCCCCATACACTCCTTGGTCAATGTATCAATAACTCCTGAAGAAATTCTCGTAGATGTTTCTGATAAAGAAAACAAGTTCCAAAAATCTCTTTGGGGTTTGACTAGATCTTTATTAGCTAATGCTGTCAGCGGCGTTCTCAAACCATTTGAAAAGAAGTTAGAGATTAACGGAGTCGCGTATCGCGCGGCTATCACCGGCAGCACTATAACCCTAAGCCTAGGGTTCTCTCATCCAGTTATTGTCGAGATTCCAAAAGACCTTACAGTAATTGTTGAGAAGAATATAATAACTATAACTGGAATAGATAAACAACTTGTCGGAGAATTCGCCGCAAATATCCGTTCTCTAAAGAAGCCGGAACCTTACAAAGGTAAAGGCATTAAATATTCCGATGAAATTGTCAGGCGTAAGGCTGGAAAAGTAATGAAGGCAGTAGGAGGCAAATAACCATGAGCATACAAAGCGAAAAAATTGAACGCAGATTGCGCCGTCACTCCAGGGTAAGAAGTATCGTTTCTGGTACTGCTACACGTCCTAGACTTGCGGTCTTTCGAGCTAATCAAAATATATATGCGCAGTTAATCGATGATGCAAGTGGTAAAACTTTAGCTTCCGCATCTACTTTAAAAGTTGAGACTAAAGGAACAAAAAGCGAAAAAGCTACTCTTGTCGGACAAGAAATCGCTAAGAAGGCTTTGGAATTGAATGTCAAAGAGGTCGTATTTGACAGAGGCGGTTTTCAATATCACGGTAGGGTCAAGGCTTTAGCAGAAGCCGCTCGTACCGCTGGATTAACTTTTTAATCTAAAGGTAAAGAGAAAAATGCCAACAATAGAAACAACAAAAAATACAGCAGTTAGCACGGTTGCAGCACCAGCTTCGGCTGGTGAACAAGCCCCAAAAAGAAATTTTACAGGCGGTGATTCTCGCGGAGGACGACGTCCTCGAACTGGCGGACGTGATTCCGGTAGAGAGCAAACCAAGCGTGAATTCGATCAAAAAGTCGTTGAAATAAAACGTGTTACCCGTGTTGTAGCCGGTGGAAAACGCATGCGTTTCCGCGCATTGGTTGTCATCGGTGACCACAAGGGTAAAGTCGGCATGGGCTTAAGAAAAGGTATGGACGTTGCCGAAGCTGTAAACAAGGCTGTAAACGCAGCTAAGAAGAGTATGATTTCTGTGCCTTTAGAAAATGATACTATTCCTCATCAAATTAAGATGAAGTTTAAGGCTAGCAGGATAATACTTCTGCCGGCAGCACCTGGAACCGGTATCATTGCCGGTGGTGCGCTTCGTAGCGTACTAGAGCTTGCCGGAGTAAAGAATATCCTTAGCAAGATGATTGGTTCTTCTAATAACGTGAATAACGTCAGAGCTACAATCGGCGCCTTAAGCAAAATGAAGAGCAAAGCTGAATTAAAATCTCGTAGAGCATAAATATATGTTGAAACTTCACTCATTAAAAGTTACACGCGGTGCGCGTTCCAAACGTAAGGTAGTCGGTAGAGGTCTCGGTACTGGACACGGAACATATTCCGGACGTGGAGCCAAAGGTCAAAAAGCTCGCAAGAGTGGTGGTACACGTCCAGGTTTTGAAGGCGGTAGACAACCAATCACCAGACAGACGCCAAAACTTCGCGGCTTTAAGAGTCGTCAGGCAAAAGCCTTCCCGCTTAAAGTATCGAAGTTGAACATCTTTAATGATGGCGATATTGTTACTGTCGAAGCATTGAAAGCTAAGAAACTTGTGCCAGAAGACATGACCGTTAAGATATTAGCAGGCGGAGATTTAAAAAAGAAATTGACAGTTAAGGCGCCGGTATCTACTGGAGCTAAAACTGCTATAGAAAAAGCAGGCGGTCAAGCTTAATAAATCCTATGAACAAATTTTCCCTTATCTGGAAAACTAAAGATTTGCGGAACAAAATCCTGATCATGATCGGCTTATTGCTGTTGACCAGGGTTTTGGCGCATGTGCCTATTCCGGCATTGAGCGCAGTAAACCTAAGAAGTTTTCTTAATCAAAATCAGTATTTGAATTTACTTGATATTTTCTCCGGTGGCGGATTAGCGACACTTTCCATTGCTATGCTTGGTGTTGGTCCTTATATTACGTCTTCGATTATCGTCCAACTTCTTACTGTAATAGTTCCTTCCTGGACTGAATTACAGAAGGAAGGCGGAGAAGCGGGACGCGAGAAATTGAATCAATATACAAGAATTCTTGCCGTTCCTTTGGCAATAATCCAGACTTATGGGACTATACGTTTATTGCAATCCGGACAATCCGGTATTACGGCCATTGGCGCGTTAACTGGTTTCCAATGGTTTACGACCTTGATTGCCGTAGCCTGCGGTACTATGTTACTGATGTGGCTTGGTGAATTGATCACTGAATATGGTATCGGTAATGGAATTTCCTTGATAATTTTTGCTGGAATCATAGCCAGATTGCCATCTAGCCTTCAACAAACCGCGGCATTGTATGATCAGACACAACTGCCAAAAATAATTGGTTTCGCTTTGGGTGCCATAGTCGTTATAGCTGCAGTGGTTTTTGTGACGGAAGCCCAAAGGAATGTCCCTGTCTCTTATGCTAAGCATGTACGTGGTAATAAGACATTTGGGGGGGTTAACACACATCTTCCTTTGCGTGTGAACCAAGCTGGTGTTATCCCTATCATTTTTGCGATTTCTGTCTTGTTGTTTCCAACAATGATTGCAAACTTCATGACCAGCGCGAAGAACGTCCATATTGTCGCGATTGCCAATTGGACTATATCCTTTTTGCAAAATCAGGTTAATTATGCAATCATATATTTCATATTAGTTTTTGTATTCACATTCTTATATACATCTATAGTTTTTGACCCAGATGAAGTTGCCGAGAACGTACAGAAGAATGGTGGTTTTGTCCCCGGAATCCGTCCAGGCAAGCAGACTGCCGATTATCTGTATATGGTTTTGAATCGCATTACCGTCTTTGGAGCCTTCTTCTTGGCAGTAATAGCTGTTTTGCCTTACGCCATACAAGGATTCACAAATACCAAATCTTTGACGTTAGGTGGCACTAGTTTGCTGATTGTGGTCTCAGTTGTTATTGAAACAATAAAGGCCGTAGAGGCTCAACTAGTAATGCACAACTACGAATAGGTACTGGCTCGTCATATTTTCGCCATATACTTCGTTAAAATAAAAAGTTACTGTTCACCGTATGTAAAATACGCCTCACAGTAACTTTTTATTTTGCCTCGTCTCTGACGAAAATCTGACGAGCTAATGTTCTGTTAATTTTTTTTATATCTTACATCTATTTCTAAATTGAAAGAGCTAATGTATTGCTAATTATTACTAAACATCCCTAAGCTTATGAAATTGAGTATAATATAGCTATGATAAAAGCCGATATAAAACAATCTTTTTTAAAAGAGCTTAAAAGTAATGCCGATTCTAAAAAAGCAGTTATTCTTCAGAGGTATTTTAAGACTGGTAGAGGTGAATATGGTGAAGGCGATATCTTTGTGGGTTTAACGGTTCCAATACTAAGGTCTATAGCAAAAAAACATCAAGATATAAATTTATCGGATTTGCAATTCTTCATTGGTTCCGAATTCCATGAGTATAGGTTAGCCGCTCTTTTGGTCCTTGTCGCCAGATATGAATTTGCCATTAAGACAGCTAATGAAGCTGATGCAAAAAAGGTGGTAAAATTTTATATTAAAAATCTAAAATATATCAACAATTGGGATCTGGTGGATCTGAGTGCTCCTAAGATTTTAGGGCACTATTATTTTCAAAAAGATAAGGCTAATTTATATAAACTCTCTGACTCCAAGAATCTTTGGTACAGACGCATCGCCATACTCTCAACTTTTTACTTCATTAAAAATGGACAGTTTGCAGATTCGCTAAAAATGGCGCAAAAATATTTGCAAGATCCGCATGATTTAATTCATAAAGCCACAGGTTGGATGCTTAGGGAAATAGGCAAAAAGAACTCGCAAATCGAAATCATTTTTTTGCGCAAAAATCACAAGCAAATGCCGCGAATAATGTTTAGTTATGCCATAGAAAGATTAAATAGCAAACAACGAGTAGAAATTTTAAAGTAGATTACGGGGTCAGGTCCGGGGTCAGACCCCGGACCTGACCCCAATTAAAATCCATGTTATACTAAAAACATGAATAACTTCGACGCAATCATATTTATCGGACCTCAGGGTTCGGGCAAGGGGACGCAGGCTACCATCTTGGCTAAAAAAATCGGTGCCGAATATGTAGAAATGGGAGCTTTACTCCGACATGTGGCTAAAGAAGATAATGAGTTCGGCAGGCATATAAAAGAGTTAATGACAGCCGGGCATCTTTTGGAAGATGCAGATCTCATAAGTGTAATTAAGACACGTTTGAACAATCTAAATCCTGAAGTTCAAGTGATTTTTGATGGAGTTCCACGAAGGATTAAACAAGCGGAATACTTGTTGAATTATTTACGCGAAAATAATCGTGATCAGATTGCAACGATTTATATTTCTATTCCAAGAAATCTGACTATCGAAAGACTGCAGAAGCGTTTGGTCTGTGTGAATTGCGAACATCCAGAAATAGCTGATAAAAATAATTCAAATCAAGTATGCAGTGTATGTGAGGGTAGTTTAATGCATCGTCATGATGATACAACTGAGGCAATAAATCGTAGATTAGATCTTTTTGAGCAGGAAACCTTGCCTGTTGTTTCATTATTAGAGCATGATACAAAACTGTTCAAAGTAGACGGAAGCGAAGCAATACAAGTCGTAACGGAACAGATTTTCGAAAAACTTGGTTTAGAGGTAGATGAAGATACCTTCGTCGGTCATGAACATCTCCTTGGTCATTAGTAATTTAAATCAGAATGAGTGAAGATGGCAAATAATAAGAAGAATTCAAAAGAATATACAAATAAATCAACTGATAAACCAGTAAATATCATTTTACTCGGAGATCCTGCTGCTGGTAAAGCTACTCATACTAGATTTTTAGTCAGGCAATATAACTGTTTAGAATTAGATATGGGTAAGGAGTTGCGCAGACTAAAAGAGGAAGATGCAAAGGTTGCTGCGGCACTTTCTTCGACTTTAGATAAGGGTAAATTGACGCAGACTAGATTAGTCAGGGATATCATGCATGATTTTATCTCTAACCTGCCTACCGATAAAGGAATAGTTTTTGACGGCACTCCGAAGATGCTTGGCGAAGCACGCCTTGTAAGGAAGTGGCTCAAGGAAATTGGCAGATCTGACAAGGATATCCTCGTTCTATATTTGAAGGTTACAAAAGACGAAATGATCAATCGTATGAATGGCAGGGGAATTGTTGTAAAAGGTCAATTTTTAAAGCGTAGCGATGATAATCTTAAGGCTCTTAAGAATAGAATCAAGTATTATGAAACTAATATAAAGACTGTTATAGAGTATTTTAAAAAATATTATTCATATAAAACAATCAGCAGCATGGGCACGATTAAGGAAGTAAGGAAGCTGATAGAAAGGCAAGTTAATGAGTTCATCAGCAGCGGTAAAATCTAGATTGATAAAAAGTAAGAAAGAGATAGAGATCATTCGTGAAGGTGGGCAGCTTATGCATAAGATTCTTCGCGATCTCGGATCTAGGGCGGTACCAGGTGTAAGTACTTGGGACCTTGATAAATACGCCGAAGAACAGATACTGAAGGTTGGCGGCAAACCTGCTTTTAAAGGTGTCGGTGGTCCAGAGAACCCATATCCAGCGACCTTGTGCACTTCAATAAATGATGAGGTCGTTCATGGTATCCCTTCTAAACACGTGATTTTAGAGGAAGGTGATATTATCGGTTTAGATATAGGCATGCAGTATAAAGGCTTATTTACCGACACTGCAATTACAGTTGCTGTTGGTAAAATTTCTCCAAAAGTGCAAAAACTTTTGGATGTCACAGAAAAGTCTTTGAAAGCAGCGATAGCTGTCGCTAAAGTCGGGAATACTATAGGCGATATCGGTTTTGCTACTCAGCAGGTTATTGAAAATGCTGGTTTTAATGTAGTCAGAGATTTGGTCGGACATGGTGTCGGCTATGAAGTACACGAAGATCCTATGGTTCCGGGTTACGGTAAAAAAGGCAAAGGCGTGCCATTGGTAGAAGGTATGGTTTTAGCTATTGAGCCTATGGTAGTCACTGGCTCATATAGATTATTTATGGACGACGACATGTGGACTATTCGCACGGCTGACGGTGGTTTGTCCGCACATTTTGAGCATACTGTGGCGATCACCGCAAAAGGCGCATCTATTTTAACCTAAATAAACATGAAGATTATAGATTCTTGGAATCTCTCGGACTTATATGATGCTCCAAGTGATCCGCAAATCCAAAAAGATCTAAATAAGCTACAGAAGAATTCTGTAGCTTTTGAACTTAAGCATAAAAGTAAAATCAAGGCTTATGATCTTGAAGAAATTATAAAGTTATTCAAAGAATTGGAAAAAATTTATGTTATCGAATATAAGTTGGATCTATATTCCGGTCTGCTTTTTTCTCTAAACACTTCCGATCCTGCAGCTTCTGCCTTATCGCAAAAATTAAGCGTCTTACTCACTTCTAACTCCAACAGGTTTATCTTTATAGATTTGGAATTATCCAAGCATCCAAAGCTTAAGGAACTCGCTTCAAGCAAGTTGTCCGAACCTTATAAGATAATCTTCAAAAAACTTTCAGCAAGTAAGCCATTTTTATTGGACCATGCACGTGAAGAACTATTGAATATAAAATCAGTGACTTCTTCTTCCGGCTGGCAGGAGATGTTCGAAAAATTCAATTCACAAATCGAAGTTGAAATAAAAGATAAGAATAAAACCAGGAATATTCCTTTGGAGGAGTCTCTAAAATCTTTATACTCTCCATACAGAAACTTGCGCAAAACTACAGCTAATGCGATAACAAAGAGCTTTATTTCTAACGAAGGCCTCTATGCGCATATTTACAATATGTTGGTTATAAACAAAGCGCAAAATAATGAATTGCGAGGATACGAATCCCCAGAACAGGGACGTCATATAAGTAACGGAATATCTAAAGAAGCCGTTGATGCGTTAGAAGCCAGTGTTGTTAAACACTATAATCTGGTTAAAAGATATTACAAGCTCAAGACTAAGCTTTTAAAAGTTAAATCTCTAGCTGATTATGATCGATACGCTCCTGTGGTCTTTAAAACGGAAAAGAAAAAATATTCATTGGTTCAGGCTGCAGACGTTGTTAATAAATCATTTAACTCTTTTGATCCGGAATTTTCTCAGGTATTTGGAGAGTTATTGGTCTCTGCACATATTGATGCTCAACCCCGCAAAGGAAAGCATGGTGGAGCTTACTGCGCATATTCTCCTTTTGGCCTATCGTACATTTTGCTGAATTATTTTGGAGAGGCGAGAGACATAGAAACTTTAGCGCATGAAAGCGGTCACGCTCTACATAATTATTTTGCAAAAAAATTACCTATTAGTGTTGCTCATCCACCGTTGGTTTTGGCCGAGACTGCTAGCGTCTTTGGAGAAATGCTGGTGTTTGAGGAACTGCTAAAAAATACTACAGAAAAGAAAGATAAAATTTCTTTGATAGCCGCAAAGATAGAAGAGAATATCGCTACAATCTTTAGGCAAATATCTATGTATCGCTTTGAAAAATTGGTTCATAATTATGCGCAAAAGAATTCTCAAGTTCCTGCGGAAAAGCTCAGGGAATTCTGGAGAGCAACACAGGTAGAAATGTTCGGCGATAGTTTGGAGATTACAAAAGAATATGATTATTGGTGGATGTACGTATCGCATTTTTATGCGACGCCTTTTTATGTTTACGCTTATGCTTTTGGCGGGCTATTAGTCTCTTCTTTATACCAGGCATATAAGGAAGAAGGCGCGAGTTTCATCCCGAAGTATAAGAATTTTTTGGCTGCTGGAGGCAGTAAGTTGCCGCAAGAGGCGGTAGACATTTTTGGATATGATCTGCAAAAGGAAGACTTTTGGGATAATGGTTTTGTACCGATAGAAAAACTGATTGAAGAGCTAGAATTGCTGTGCTAAAATGCAGTTAGCTTAATAAAGCTTGGCACTATGTAATTATCCGTGGTTAGCATAGGGCTAAATTAGATAAGTAAATATATTATTATGAACGATGATAATTTAATATCAAAAGAAAAAGATATAAAATATCAATCGGAATCGATTGAGCCAAAATTACCAGAGCCCCATTCAAATTCTAAAGCTGTGAGAATTGGAGGCGGTTTAATCGTAAGTATTATAATTGTCAGTATGCTTGTCGGTTCCGTATCTGGTTTTGTGGGGGGTATTTATGTACAAAAATATGCAAAGCAATTATTGCTTTTCACTCAAAATAAGTCTGGGAATAATTCGGTAGCACAGACATCAAATAGCACTGACTCTATTTCTGCCGTGGACGTATTCAAGACGGCTAACCCAGCGGTTGTTTCTATCACCATTTCTCAGAAAGTGGGTGACGCATCCAGTAATTCGCAAAGCCTTAATCTTCCATTCGGATTGTCTAGCCCATATTTTAATTTTACTTTTCCTAATGACAACGGTAATGACTCCGATAATAATAATCAATCCGCTAATGGCAACGCAGACAGTTATCAAGAGGTTGCAGCAGGAAGCGGCTTCTTCGTAACTTCAGATGGGCTGATACTTACGAACAAGCATGTTGTTTCAACGCAGGACGCCAAATATTCGGTAACAACTTCCGATGGGAAAAGTTATGATGCAACAGTTGTCGCCATTGACCCTGTAAGCGATTTGGCACTGGTAAAAATAGATCTAAAGAATACGCCAGCCTTGCAATTTGCTAATTCGTCGGATATCCAGATAGGCGAAGAGGTTATTGCTATCGGGAATTCTTTAGGGCAATATCAGAATACAGTCACCTCCGGAATAATTTCCGGTATAGGCAGGAGCATTACGGCTAGCTCTGACGAAGGCAGTTCCGAAGAACTCGATGGTGTTTTGCAAACAGATGCGGCAATAAATCCAGGGAACTCCGGCGGACCGCTGCTTGATTCCAGTGGAAAAGTCGTTGGCGTGAATACCGCCATCAATCAGCAGGGTGAGCTGCTAGGCTTTGCCATACCTTCTAACTCTGCGAGCAGGGATATACAGATTTATCAGAAACAGGGTAAGATCATCAAGCCATTTCTGGGAATAAGCTATGTTGAAATCAATCCATCCGTTCAAAGCAAATATAATCTAAGCGTTAATTATGGTGCGTATATTACGGCCAGCAACGGAGTAGCCTCTGTCGTAAAAGGCAGCGCGGCGGATAAGGCTGGATTAAAGGATGGCGATATAATCATTTCTGTTAATGATCAAAAAATCAGTACCATAAATACTTTAGCGCAGTTATTGCAACAATATGACCCAGGACAAATAATAACTTTGACCGTCATTAGAGGCGGTAAACAGACCCAGATACAGGCAACATTAGGTACGGCGCAACAATAATGAAAATCCTAGGCATAGATTATGGAGAAAGGCGTATTGGCTTAGCCGCGAGCGACGATGATGGCATTATCGCTTTTGAAATCGGTATTGTGCAAAACGAAGTTTTTTTTAAGCAAATATCTGATATAATAAAGAGCAGACATATAGAAAAAATAGTTATAGGTTATCCTTTGAATCTGTCTGGCGGACAAACCGCTAAGACTGCCGAAGTTTCCCAGTTCGCGGATAAAATCAAGACACTTCTTCCTGATATACCGGTTGATTTTGTAGATGAGCGGTTGAGCTCTAAAATGGCAGCGCATATAGCCGGTACGTCCAAGAACATAGATGGTCTGGCAGCGCAATTATTCTTACAGAATTATTTAAATAAAATTAAAAAATAATATGGAAAAGAAACAAAAAACAAACAAGAAGTCAGTTTTTAAAAAAGTATTGCATCCTAACCGTTATTTTATTTGGGCGATTATAGTCATAGTTTTAGGGCTAGGCAGTCTGATAGCTTTTATTAATATCTCCAGCATTAATGATAGTAGCGCTCAATTATATTCTGATTTAGTCCCTCATAATACATATAGTAATCAACAGCTTGGTTTTGGCGTCAGCTATCCCAATGGTTGGGTAATTGATTCCGGAAGCCAGGATACTTCTGTAATCAGTTTTGATAATCCGAATGACCCCAATGAATCCATTAGCATATCAAGCTCGACTTTGGCTTCTGTCGCTAAATTCAAAAAATCTTCAAAGGTAGATTCAGCTACAAGTTCTGAGCGTAATGGGATGCAGATTACAATATATGAAATTTCCTCTCCAGAGGGAGCACAACCGTTAAAGATAGCTGTCATTGAGTCTACTCAAAAAGCCTATTATATCAGCGGTCAGTCTGCGAGTTTCATGAACTTCGTAAACAGCTTTAAGACTTTGTAATGTCTCAATTCCGTCAAAATCCAATATCGAAACATTGGGTATTGATAGCACCTAACAGATCTAAGCGTCCGGAAGAATTTGGGACGACGGCTGCTACGGATTTAGACTTACCTGAAATCGATAAGACTTGCGCTTTTTGCCCTGGCAATGAATCGCTTAACTTGGAAATCGATAGATTTCCGCATAGTCCCAAAAATAGTACTGATTGGTTAATTCGTATCATACCTAACAAGTACGAAATACTAGCACATGTGCCAGTTTCTAAACATGCTGAGTTTTATGTGAACAGGTCAGGTTCTGGAGATAATGAAGTCGTCATTACGCGCAAACATAATGAACCAGTAGCCTTGCAATCAGTGCAGACCATAGAGCAGACAATGCATGTTTTTAAAAATAGGATTTTAGATTTAAGTTTACGTGAACATTTGGCTTATGTGCAGATATTCCATAATCATGGCAGGGATGCAGGTGCTTCTTTGATCCATCCGCATCATCAGATTATAGCGACACCTATAATACCTCCTGGAATTCATGACGAAATTTCTGGGTGTTATTACCATAGGCAAAATACGGGTAATTGCATTTATTGCGAAATCATAGACGAAGAACGTACACAAAGAGAGAGGGTGCTTTTTGAGACTGATCTTTTTATAGTTTTTGCGCCTTATGCTTCCAGGACACCATTTGAAATGTGGATATTGCCGAAACGTCATTCTTCTAACTTTGAAGAATCAACCGATGAAGAATTGGCTGGTTTGGCTCAAGTACTTAAGACAACTTCAGAAAAACTCTACGTAAAGCTAAATGATCCGCCTTTGAATTTTTATTTGCACACAATGCCATTTGAACATCCTACCAAACACACCGTCTATGACAAGAAGGCCTATCATTGGCATATAACTGTTTTTACGCGTCTGACTATTTGGGCAGGATTTGAATATTCGACGGGGATTCCGATTAATCCTCTTAGCCCAGAGGATGCGGTAGCTTTTTTGAAATAATTCATCTTGTAATTATGAGAGCTGACTTCATCGGTAAAAAGTTAATGTTTGTAACCGCACATCCAGATGATGAAAGCTATTTATTTTCTGGGGTATTAATATTGAATCATAAGGCCAAAGGCCAGAACTATATAGTTTGTGCAACGTCCGGAGAAAAAGGTAAATCGCATTTACAAAGAAAGATATCATCAAAACAACTAGCTTCTTTAAGAAAAAAAGAGCTAATAGCCGTATCAGAATACTTGAAAGTTAAAAAGTTATTTTGCTTGGATATACCAGATGGTAGGGTAAATAAGAACAAACACAAATTATTTATAAAAACAGAAAAAATAATCAGGGATTGTAAGCCAGACTATCTTTTTGGATTCGGTTCTGATGGTGCATCTGGTCATATTGACCACATCGCCGCTGGAGAAGTAACTAGATTATTAGCTGAACAAATGAATATTCCTTTTCTCTCGTTTCAAGGGGCACCACGAACAATCAAAGAATTTGCTGCTACGAAGCTTCGAAGAAAAGAAGGCACTTATTCAGATGATTTGATTCGTCCAAAGTCGAATATTATTATAAAGATAGATTCCAATGTCAAAATTAATGCACTGCATTTTCATAAATCACAGTTAGAAAAAGGGAATCCTTTTATAAATATTCCTACGCGAGTTGTC